>Ga0172378_10000962_pt1 | contig 26082 bp, 30 predicted proteins | sample GrowelOW332metaG_FD_119755 | JGI IMG/M metagenome (GOLD analysis project Ga0172378, IMG submission 119755) | Groundwater microbial communities from an aquifer near a municipal landfill in Southern Ontario, Canada - Pumphouse #3_1 metaG | ecosystem: Environmental > Aquatic > Deep subsurface >... | reverse complement strand
TTTCTCGCGTAACATCTTTTTTATCCATTTTTTTCTGGAATATGGTCCAAAAACCCGATGACGCAATCACCGAGCAGACGATTGTTATTATTGCTTGTGCCAATTGTCCCATCGCATTCTTACCACACTTTCGTACAATAGTCTAACGATATCCAACCGGCACCGCTTTTAAGTTTCCCCCATTTTGATGACCCGGCACCATATGCTTCATCAACAATTGTATAGATTTCTCCTTTATGGACTTTTCCAACAATGGGGTAATAGATTCCTGGCCCTTGACGGTAATTGAGGGAATCGGCATTAATTTTTACAGCATAAGTCCAAGCAGCTGTCTGCTGAATTGGAGTTGGAATCAAAATTTTATTAACCTCAGCCGCTACATCACCCAATCGACTGTAAACATACTCTCCCGGGCATTCTTTTGGCGCAAACCAACGATGAACCGAAATATTTTGTTGGTCAATTTTGCCGATAAGAGATTTATCAGCTTTCCATAAAAGTTTTGGAATTTTATTTCTTTTGCATATATCTGCACAAAGAAAAATTAATCCCTGCATAGCTTTATCAGTTATTGCATAAGGATATGTAGTGTCTGATGCAATTTCAATTGTAATTGCACGATGGTCATTAGCCGCAGAAGAAGAGCACCATGATCTATTTTTCTCTTCTACGAACATGGCGCTTGCACCAAAATCATCGATTCCATAATTTGAACTAGCTTCTCTAGCACTATTTGCGAATATTTTGCCTAGAGTCTTTAGCGACAAATGACCGACGACTATATGCGGAGTAATTGTATCAATTTTACTAGACCTTGGATTATAATTTGGAGAGAGCTTTGAATAAGCCACCAATTGTGAGTTGGTAAATGCCATAATTAATCATCCCCTTTTCCGTTTGTGAGCTCATCGCGAGTTTCAGCACAATTGTCACAAATATCAACGGTATCGTCTTTTACGTCTTGCATAGGTTCAAATTCACGATTACAGATTATACATTTCATAATCTTTACCCCCTTGTATTGTATTTAGCTCGTCGAAGTGCGTTTTGTTCAGCGTAATGCATTGCCGTTTGTTGTTTAGTCATTTTTGAATGCGGTCCGCTTTCAATATCACAGACTCGTATTAAAGTAAGTAAACGATTTAAATGCCACTTTTGACATTCCAAAGGAATATTATTGGCAAACATTCGGCAATAAATATTTTCTGCAGTCACTACTTTTTTTGAAGTAGAACACGGTTTCTTCGAGGAGATTATCGTTGCTGTCATTTTATTATCAATATATTCTCGAATTTGAGCAATATTTTCTGGAGATAGAACTGAAAACGCATACTCATTCTTAATCGGCCCAACTGTCATACATCGTATGTAATCTATTTCCTGCTCCGAACTCCGTTTAGTTGCATTCAAATATGGGATATGCCATTTTGACTCCCATTTAGCGATAGACATTAAAGAATGCTCGAGAGTTAGTACGCAAGATGGAACATTAATAAATTTGTTCTGTCCGGGAATATAAATCTCGTTTGGCGGAATTAAAATCTCAAGCATTCAAGGCCCCCTTATTGCTGTTCTATCTCTTGGCTTGGAAAAACGATAGTTTTTTGTTCTATCTCTTGATCAGTTGCAAGTTCTGCATCTTTAGAATCCGAAGCAATGGCCGCCTTGTTTTCTTCTATTTTTGCAAGAGCTTTATCGCGAGCTTCAGGAGGAATAAGACCAAGGAAGAACTCCTTAGATTTTGTCTCATTATACGCTAACTCATAAAAGAGTTCACTGAAAGCTTCAGTTTTGCTAAACCGAATTGCTCGGTCGTCATCTTTTTCAAACTCACCGGTCTCTGGATTCTTTTCGCCGTAAGAACGAAGAATTATTTTTTTGAGAAGATCGATTGTCTTTTTGGAATTGTCTGACTCAACAGCATTCTCAAGATTGTTAATTAAACCGCCTTTTGTATATGCTTCGAGCTCAAGCCATTCAAACTTATTTAAGTGAAAATAACAAACCTTAGTTTTTTGGGTTCCGTCATAATCCTTGTATGGTATACTTTTTTTAAACATAATACTCTCCTTTTTAATTTTTTAAAAAAAAACCGGAGACTTAGTATTAGCCTCCGGTTAATATAACTTACATGTGAATCCTAAAAGTGGATTTAGTCTTACGGCGTTTCAGCAAAGATAGCCGCAACTTCGTCAGGCATTAAAAGGTTGGGTTCTATGGCTGCCGAAACAGGTTCTATAGTCGCTTCTTTACCATAGAGATTATCGAGGAGGGTCTGTAACTTTGCTTCGGAACCAGCTGGTAATTTTGTTGAATCGATAACAAGATGAGCCGTCGGCTTTCCGCCTGTAACGGGAACCTTGCTTGCCGTAAAATCAAAGCTTAATTCTTCGAGCTCTGGGGATTCATTAACTGTTGTATGGTCGCGTGACGAAACGCCAGCAAGAACACCATAGACAAGATGAATTTTAAATCCATGGTCCACTCCTTCTGAATCATTTACGATTTCAGTTCTGTAAGAAAGACCGCATTTTGCATGACTCTGTCCAGTTATTATTACGCCAGGCGCAACTTCTTTTTCGCCGATGCAGGGTTTAAATTCATCAGGATACATATAGCAGCCGATTGAACCTGCAAACTCTTCTTCGGACATAACTTCGATATACTTTTGATTGTCAGCGTAAAAAGGATTAGGTTCTCCCCCGGTAGGAGCCTCATTTAAAGAGGTTAGACCATTCCACGCAACTCCTGCAGAATAGTTATTATTTACAAATGGATATAAAACACCATTTTTGACACCAGTTTCGCCGCTTTTTTCGCCGGTGATATCCCAAATTAATTTGCTCATAGTTAATTCTCCTTCTTAAAAATAAATTGTGTAAATATCGTGATTAAGATTATCTTTTGTAAAGTGGGTTGAAAAATCGCAATAAGGTAATGCTGCCACTTTATCGGGAATCAAGGAATCTGGATCTTCGTCTACAATTGTAATAGAATATTTTTTCATTGTCAAATATATACGGTCATTTGAAAAGAAATCTTTTGTATCAGAACGTTTATAAATAATGCAAGGATATTCCATTCTAACTGTAGGTGGTGGTTGAAAATATACACGAGATATTGGTTGCCCTTTTGTTTCTAAGATATCAACAAAAATCTCGTGTAAAGCAAGTCTACTGTTAGCCATTATAGAGACCTCCAATTTGTATAATAATTCGAGGTCTATTTATAGAAAGTGATTGAATTTTCCACTTTTTCTCGTGCCAAACAATATACTTCATCCTTCCGAAATTATCGTACGCAAAAATATCAGCAACAATCGAAATCGAATTATCAATATTCAAATTGTCATTAACATTCTCGGATGGCTGCCATCTTTGTTGATTAAGAATAACATCCCCTCGATAATTCATTTCGATTTTGTTATCTTTCCAGACACCGGGGGATGTTTCCATCGGAATGGCGTAGCCTATTTTACCATAGAATTTAGCCATGATAGACTAACCCCTTCCATTTTGAATTGTTGTAGAGAGTTTAACCCTCTACAACTTCAGGAATGGTTTCGAGTTTCCAATACGCAATAGCCGAGTGAGGCATTGTCAACGCTCCGGAGCAACGAGTTTCAATCAGGTATTTATACTGGTTAAAATCAATATCAAAGTCGTCGAACATTGCAACGTTGCCACCCTTATCCGCGCCGAGGGAATAGTCGTTCATATTAACAGAGATGCCAAGTAGACGTTTTTGAACGCCGGTAGTTTCGGCTGTTGGCGCAGTAATAACAACTGTTTTATTTTCCATAACCGGAACTTCGATGATTTCACTGGCACGAATTCCGGCAGCAAGATCGGACTCGGTATTATACAAACGACGGCCGGTACTGTCTTTTAAGAGTAACATATCACCATTAACATCGGGCGTCGTATAAAAGGCCGGAGTTCCAGAACCTTTGTAATTTTTTCTTCCCAGAATAATTTTGTCAATGATCTGGGACGTTGTTGCCGTTTCTTCGATTTGAACTTCAATTGTATATACATCGGAATCGGTACAAATAGGACGGATTTTGTCTTCTTTGATCTTATCTTCCGAAGCAGAACTACGTCCATCTCCGACAAGCTGCGCGCGCGCGATTTCTTCTTCAAGCATCATACGCATTTCGGAGCGAAGCCAGATTGCAACATCAAAATCGGTGATATCAATAACATCATCTCGATCAAGTTTCTGTTTCTTGTAAACAGTTTGCGGATCTGTGGTACGTTTGAGAAGTGTAATAACTTCATCGACCTTCTGACCAGCCTTAACGTAGCCACGTGCACGAGCTTCTTCAGCTGTAATATCAGCCAAAACTGTCTTAATTCTGCTGAAAGGAACATGTTTTGCCGCGCCAAAAACCTTTGAAACCCACTCTGTGTCACGTTTAATGAACGATGGGGCGCTGGTTGTTGTGCGTGCATCAGGGAACAGATAATCGATGTTTTCAACACCGTATGTAGCAGCATGCATCAAAACTTCGTCACGATGTTCATATGCGCCAAGTGCATCTGAGAGACTTGCATAACCATGCGCAAGAAAGGCATTTTTCAGAGTAGATTGGGATTTGCGAGCCTCTTCAATTATAATGCGGAGTTCATCACGAGTTAACGCATCATGCTGCAGTGCGCCTCCGCCATTGGCTGAGGAAGTTTGGTCAAAAATGTTTTTCTTCATCGTAGTTTCTCCTTTTTCATTGTTAGAATGTTTAACGGGCTTACCGTTTTTATCTTTGGTATCCGGTTCATCGTCACTTTTGTCATCGCCGTCTGAAGCGTCGAGTGCATGGGCGATCATAGCATACACTACAGTTTTTTGTTTATCAGAAAGAGTTTTGAAAACGTCCTCAACAGTTTCCCCATCATCGCCACCTTCGTCAGCGTGGGATAGATCTTCGTCATCTTCTTCATTGTCACCTGCGAGTTCAAGGGCGTCGTGCGAGAAAAATCCTGCGCAGATAATTGCTTCCGTTTCATCTTCTGTTATTGATCCGTCACCATGCTCAAATGCAAGATTGTCGATATACGCCTCAGGGTTTGCGCCGGCAATGACAAGCGAGACCTCGCGGATAACACCATGAACAACATTTTTGGCTTTTTCTATTAAAGAATTAGCATATATACTGAGCGCCTTAATATCACCATGCTGAACAAGTGCTTTTGCTATTTGTCCAGATTCGGTTTCGTTAAACGAACAGTATGCATACACACCATCTTTACGATTTTCTAAAATTGCATGACCAAGAATGTTTTTAGGGTCATTATGCATATGCTGGTAAACCAGCGGAACGGTTTGGCCATCAGCTTCTTCAAATGCATTATGAAGAATGGTACGGCCATCTGAGCATTTTAAACCGACCTTAGTGGCATATCCACTAAAGTCATACTTTAGTTTGCTTTTCGGCATCATTTTTTTCCTCCTATGTTGTTATCATATGCTGCATTATTTTGGGTATTTAATTTAGGCATGTTTCTATTTTGAAGTTCGTTAGCATGCGGAGCATCTGAAGGCTTTCGACCTACTATTTGCCGCAATTCATTTGGTGTTAAAATTTCGTTTCGACTAAAAACATCAGCAATATTTGCAATTTCATTAGCCGGGATTAGTCTAAAAATGTCACGGAATCCCATGATTGTTTGCCCCTGAGTTCTTGCTGTTTTTGTCAAGAACTTTCGAAGAAATTCTTCAACGATAACCGTCACAATTGGTTCAACTGATCGGTCATAATAATTACGTAATACTTGCTCGGTTGCTTTTCCATTAAAAATGTCTTCAGTAAAACCAAGTTGATTGTAAAATTGTTGCATAAGGTATTGAATTTCAGTGAGAAGATTATTTTCAACTGGCCGATTAAGTTGTGTTATATGCTCTGTGGCGTCGGTGTATGCGACGCCATATCTGCTTCCCTTAAGTTGTTGTTCGACAGCTTTTATACGTTCCTCTGCCTGAAGTTGTCGAGCCTCGGATTTAACTGTATAAGGAAGTTGAATAATTAAATCAAGTTTTCCAGAACTTGCTGCCTCATCAACTGTATCTAAAAGACTAAGTTTACGAGTTAATCGTTTAAGTGTTGAGTTTGGTTCATTCATTATTGAATACAGTGGATTCTCAATAATAGCAACTAAGTTTTTTGGCATTAAAATGCGTTCTCTGTGCCCAGTGCGATCATTGTAGACCTCAACCCTAATAAAGTCTGGATACCAATCTACGATTTTTCCTGTTCTAAGCGAATAGATACTAAAAGCACCAGTTAGCATTGGATTAATATTTGTTTCAACTGGAACGACAGCTACCGAACCTTCATCAAACATACTCATAACAATATCTTGAATAAGTACGCGCCCTGTTTGATCTTTATTGGCCTCAATGCTTAAGCATTGATTCAAAGGGCTATTGACTGTTTCAAGATATTGATTATTTTCGTCGATACGAACATGTTCAATATTAAAGCTTGCAACATCCAGTGCAATTCGATTAGTAATCGTTGCTAAAATAGATCTTTCATTTGCCGGAGAAATATGAACACGCGCGGGGTTTTGTGTTGAGTTAAAAAGACCTAAATTTTGATAAGTATAGTCAGTCTCATCACGTGCTTGAAAAGCATTCCAAGCATGGACAATTCTTTGACCTATGGAACCCAACATTAATCACCGCCTTTCATAAGATTTTCCTCTTTATAAGCAACCTTGCCATTTTTAAAAACTCCACTTCGTAGTTTAGTTAAATCATAATCGGCATCTGCGACCGCAGTATGAACACCAATCTGTCCTCTTTTTGAAACAAATCGTAGTACACGCCCAGAAGGAGCCTGAATGTTTGATATTTTGGAATTCATAAGTTGCGCAAGTTTATTGTTATACTGGAGAATCGATTTAGAAGAGAGTTTTCCTTTAGATGTATAGGACATATCAAGTTGTTTTTGAACAAATTCGTTCATATCTTTTTTAACGCTTTTTTGAACTTTTTTTTTGATTTTTTCGCCCTTATTGGAAGCCCACTTATTATCTTTTTCGTCAAGTCGGGCCTGTCCTTTTGGGGTTAACGATCCATCTGGATTTTGAAATCGGCGGATGCCCCAGTGCTGTCCTAAAATACCAAAATGAACGATCATTTGATTCATTACGGCCCTCCCATCTGAGTCTGATAAATTAATATACGGAGCCAAGGGAAACTCGGCGCCAATTTTTATCAGATATCTTATTACCCATCGGACAAAAATACATATATGTCGAATCCGCCATGAATTTCATTCCAGAAGCAATTGTTCCATTGATGCCGCCAGTCAAAAGTTCAATGGATTCCGTGTCATCTTCAAAATCAGCGTTTGCCATGATTTTGGCAAGTCCAATTTTATTTCCGTCAGCACCAGAAGTTTTGGCCGTAATAACAACGGCATCACCCGTACCAGCAGCGGCGGAAACTAAAGACTTTGTATTATTATTTATTGCGGCAATCACAGCTAATGCAGTATTTGCAGCAGTGCAATTAGTTCCCGAGCTAAGCGTTGTACCACCAAAAATATTTCCAACCGCGGTAAATGTTTCTGTTGTTGCAATTGAATTACCAATGGTTCCACCGATAAAAGAAGTTATTGTTGAAATATCATTCGAAAAATCGGATGCCGATACCAAAGTATTTGGAGTATTATGGCCATCGGTACCATTAATGGCCGCAATAATTGCTATTTGTACTTCCGCAAGATCAGCCCCTATTGAAATCTCGCCTTCAAAATTTGCCGTTCCAACTGGTACAAAAACATATGTTTTTGTTCCAATGGTAAATGTATCACCACTTATTGGTTGTGTATCAACGGTAAGCGATCCAGAAGCTTGAACCGTTGTGGTTGTAATATTTATGGCAATATTTTCTGGCGCCGCTTTTGACTGCAATGAATCAGTAAGAAATTCATATGTGTCATCGCCGATCGTGAAAGTTTCTCCATGAATCGAGACACCCGTGATAGCAAGAGTAGCTTTTGCGCTGATGGCATTAACCGGAGTTCCAGTTTCGCATGAAGCGTTAATAATCTCGGCCATTTTGTCACCCAACTTGACATCTGGGTCACGAAGCTTTGAAAGGAAATTAAAAACCTGCAGTTCTCTGGGTGTTAAATTAAGCATAATATATCCTCCTAACTTTTCTTTTCTTTCTTATTAAATGCCGTTTCTGCAAAACTTGGTGATAGTTTTTGAACAAGAAGTTTTGCACTACCAAGTAAAATACCTTTACTAAATTCTGATAAAGCCTGCCCTCCGGCATCCCGGAGTGATTTTTTGACAAAAGATTCACTCTTCTGGATTTTTTCTGTTGTCAAACTTTTATAAGTTGCTTCAAGTTGAAGACGTTCGTTTAGTTTACGAAGTTCGTCGTTGGAAAGACCCTCTGGAGACTTCTTCTTATTCTCGCGACTTTTGACATGGTCTTCAGATTTTTCGTAATTCTTAGAAGTGTCACGTCTTTTTCCCTCTGCAGTCCTGGTGCCATCAGAATTTTGAAATCTTCGAAAACCCCATTTTTGTCCTAAAATACCAAAATGGTACATTTGATTAACTGGAGTTTTCGTATCAATTTTAGCCGGATTTTCGTATGTATCTTGTTCTCCGGCCGATCGACGTAGTGATCGAATAACATCTTCGGCCTCCCTCTCATCATGAAGACGATTTATTAAATTTCTCAATTCATCAGCAGAAAGCTCGGAGATTGCTTTTGATTTATCGACTTCGGTTGGAGCAAACGGATTTGGACTACAAGAATATGAATCATAACAATGCTTAATAGCGCTTTGTTTGATAAGTCTATTTGCCATTCATAATAACCTCCTTTCAAATTGTTTTTTATTAGATTTAATCTGATCGTTCATAATACTTACCTTTTTTAAAATTATTTAATTATTCAAATTCATCCTTATGCAATTTATATGAAATATAAGCATCCAATAATGCCGAAACCGAGTCGATTTTTTCTTCACGATGTTTTTTAAGAAGTTTCCGGTTTCCATTTGTATCCTCGATCGTAATACAATGCCCCATTGTAAAACGAAATAACTCCTGATCAAATAGTAACAAACGTTCTTCTGAAATTTTCTTGAGTTCACCAAGTGGAACTGATTCTGTTTTGGCGCCTTGAATAACTTTTTCAATTGCGTTCGTACTGTTCTCTTTTATCCAGCGCTTAATAAATTCCTCTGCGTTATATGGATCAAAACCAACACTACGGACATCATATTGTTTGTCTATAATATAGTTTTCTAAATCATCATACACAGTCATCATATCAAGTACCGCGCCATCTAAAACCATAAGAGAACCTTCATTTATAAAATCATCGTATTTTATACGTAATGCACCTGGAAGTTTTAGTAATGTTAAACTTGAAATATAGCATCTAGTCTTGACACCGAAAGCACCACGTCCTAGTGGAAACAAAAAAGTAAATGCACAAAAATCATCACCCTGAGAGAGGTCAATGCCCATTGCGCATGTACATTTCCAGAATAGTTGTCTTCGGTGAAGTTCTGTTTCTTCATAGGTAAAGAAATATGTATAACCTTCCATTGGAATACCAAAACGTTTTGCAAGAATGTCGTTTCTAGCTGATGGAACTTTCTCTGCACGTTCTACATCTAATTGGTATGTTTCGTATGTAACTGTTTTTCCAAGATTTGGATTTGCCTTTACCCACATATCAGGATTTGCCACTTCGCTAACATTATCAAGACGATAATACCAAATAGAAACATGATCGGCCTGGTAGTCACCACGCAAGATATCCATAAGTTCCATTTTGATAGTATCACCAGAACTATTTCTAACAGTTCCTTCAGAACTTAGTGCAACAATTAGATAGTCATCCATTTTAGATGCGCCCTGTTCAATTGCTCCAACAACATCTTCTCTAATATCGCCAGAAAGCCATTCATCAACCGATGAAATTTTTGGGCGAAGACCTTGAAGCTTATCAATTGTCATTGGTCTAACTTCCAATAAGGATCCAGTTAGGAAATTTTCAATACCTTTTTTTGTAGGGGAAAGTTTTACACGATTTGCTCTTGTCCCAGTGGTATTTTGAATAGATCCTTCTGTCAAAAACTTGAATAATGGCCCTCTAGCTCTCGTGATAGCAGTACGAATTGGAGACATTACCTCATCGGCTTGTTTCATTGTTGGAGCCGTTGTGATCTGATGAGTTGTACTTGTATCAACATTTAAAAAATAGTTTTGTATGCAACTTGCATACATAGATTTTGCCGCACCACGTGCGACAATTAGATACTGTTTATTAGTTAAACGTTTTTTAATTATTCTTTGTTCATAATGACCCAAATTTCCATCTTTTCCAGGAATAAAAACAGAACGTTCAACATAATAATACCAACCGAATATATCTTCGGCCCAAAGTTTAAACGAATCTAAAAGATGTAAGTCAGAACCATCTGTCAAAGTTAATTCTTTTTCGCAATATAAAACAAACCCCTCAACAGCATTTTCATCATAATAATATTTTAGATTGCGAATTCTATCATCAATTCGATTCATTTGCATTGAAATTTCGTCATTAACTGGTATTTTGCCACGCAACACGGCTTCACGAAATTCTCCATAATACCGTGGAGTGGCCGTGTTTGATAATCGCATTCTTTATACCTCCAAGATTATTCATCAATAATTATTGATTCAATTATTGTTTGAGGTTTATGCCAAGACTCAATTCGAAAATCTGTTTCTTTAATTTGTTCATTAATGGATGCTACCAAAAATGAATTTGTCGGAGGATCAAACCAAAGTCGAACTCGCAAATATACATTAGTTAATACAAGGTCTAAATCATCTCGAACACCAAGAAGATCTGTCCAAGTTTTAGTATCATCACTAATTCGAAAACCAGAAGGGCCAACTCCGAGTTGATTAATTATATTTAATGCGCTATTTATAAAAGGAATAAGAACAGCATCAAAATTTGTATCTGTAATTTCAATCCCAACCATTGGTTTAATTGTATTAAGTATGCTATCTACCATAATTTCGTATCTCCTTTTTTTCTTTCAATTGGCAAGTCGGATAAAATTTCATATGATCCAAAGTGAATCCCATTGTGTGTACGTAAAGATGAACAAATTAAATATTCAGGGTTAAAAATGATCGGATTTCCGCTTTCTACTTCTTCAACCGTAATAGGATTCATATGGTGGATTCGAATTGCGTCAAAAATATCGCGACCTGGAACACCAAGATCACATGCGTTATCTCGTAAGATAATTTTATCTCGGACTGAACGCCAGGACCAAGAGTTATAAAATTCCTGATTAAGATAGCGGTCAAAACCAAATGTTACAATTCCAATTGATCCCGAAAGAGATAAATAATTGAAACGTTCTTCAAATGTCTGCAAAGTTATGAGTTCAGAATATGTTCTAATTCTCATGGCTATCCCGATCTTGATCTGAATCTGAATTACCGCCATAAGATCTCATAGCAGCAATAGCATCTGAATAAAGTTCATCCACTCTACGAGAAGAACGAATTGCTTCTGTCTTAGCTTCTAAAAGTTCCATTTGCTTTTCGAGAATATTTCGTTCTGCCCTAGCGCTAAGAGAGCCAAGTTTTAGAAAATGTGTAACTTCCTGAGCACTAGCGGTTTCGTTTCTCATTCGTTTCTCCGCCAAATCCATTGCCATAGAGATTAATTGATTCTCTCTTCCTTCTGGCGTTGACGCCGGAGGCGAGTTTCGCTTCGGTTTTTGCTCAGGTCTAGAATATTTAGCCATTGTTTTGCCTCCTTTCGTGCTGCTTAAAGATTACTTTAGGAGGACTTAATAAGGACAAAAATGCCATGATAACCTAAAAAGTCCCCCCGGGGAAAATATCAGGACCCGGGCGATGTATAGGTGGGGGGTGATATTCACTCCTCCCCCCCGGTCTGGTTATTTTTTTCATAAACTTTTCTATAAATTCCAAGAATATTAAAAGCTACAATTTCATTTATTGCATCTTCAATAGCCTTGTCGTTATCTGCATCGGATAGATCATCAGAAGTTTTAGCAATTCTTGCCAAATAGTTGCAAGTAAAGTATTTCATATCTTCATCAAAACGTTTCCACTCATCCCATTGTGTAAAAGGATCAAATGGATTATCTATGGTAGTCAACATGACATTACTGTTCATCGTGCTATTATTTCTTGTATTATTTCTTGTATTATTTTCCATTAAGATCCTTCTCCTTTCAATGCTTTTGATAATGTTGAAACAGAAACACCAAGTGCGTCGGCAATTTCAGACATGGCTCTTCCTTGTGATATATAGATATTAGCACGCGCTATCTTGCTAGCAGACATTAAAACACTAGAACGAGGAGTTGCAAAGGATTGCACAACATCCAAGTTTGTATTATCTAAAATCTGTTTTAATAAAGTATTACTAATTGCACCTGATTCGATTGCTTCCCATTCATGTTGCGTAATCTCAATTCTTTTCTTATTTGCGCCAACTCGATCTCGTTGTTCTGCTAAAACTTGTCCTTTAAGTTTTTTAATTTGAGAAGCATCCATATCAGGATTTGCTTTTCTTCTTGCTTGAACAATCTTATTACCAACAAGATGCACTTGACGTTCAAGAGGTGCATTAGCCAAAGCTACTTTAAGTTTAGCATTAAGAGATGCTACCTCAGATGAATAGACTTTCTTAGCTGATGCTGAATAGGGTGTTGCTTTAATAGAAGCAGATTCTTTACGTGCTTGATTGCCAAGTGCTTTCATAGAATTAGCATATTCCGCATAAACAACTTCAACACGGGCTGGATTCTTGCTCATAAGCGTACGTGCATCAGAAGTTTCAAACATTTTAGTAGACTTAATTTGAGATTTTACAAAGACCCCTTTTTGATTATAGTATCCGTCATTTGCAGGGGCGTATACTTTTTCACCGGTCTTTACATCAACGGAATACAGGCCTTTTCTAACCAAGATGCGGCCTGTTGCAAGGGCCTGTTCTTTTGTAAGTGCCTTTCTTTTTTCGACACGTTGTTCAGAAGAAGATCTACTAATTAGAGTTGAGGCACCTCTTGGATTTGTTAAAGTTCCGCCTTGATACTTAGATTTTAATTCGGCTATACCATTTTCGATATAGGATAGCTTATAATTGAGCTCGTGTTTCTCCGCGTCAATTACAACCATGGAGTGTTTTACAGCACGGGCTATTTCAGGAAGAGGGGCTCCTTTTACAGTCATATCCGTAATAAGATTTGAAACTTTTCCCATCTCCTGCTGTTTAACCTTAGAGGTTATAACAGGCATGCCATCATACTTAGGATACGCTTTTTTAGGATTAAATCCTTCCAAATCTTTAAGTGTAGAAGTAACTTTAATTGTTCTTGGATTATATGGAATAGCAATAGCGGTGTCACCATCAAAATCAGCGCCTGAAAGTTTTTCTGCTGTTTGTGATGTAATACCAATAGCATCGGTTCCATTACCTAAAACATTTTTTGCTTCCTTATTTCTTAAATTATTTGTAACAACAGGAATCTCAAATGTTCCCGCATGCGGGTAACGAATAAGAACCAATTGCTCGCCATCTCTATAGTTTGGGGAATAGCATTCGCTATCTTTTAATGATGTGATAGGTATCAAAACGTTAGATGTTTGACGCGGCATAGCAGCAGCTTTTAAATGGACAGCCTTTGAATCGCAATCGTCAGCAAATGAATCTAAAAGTCGTTGTTTGACTGCCGGTTGAGTGATACGCATATATGAATCAAAGGTATCTTTTTGGTCAAGGTAGGATAAATTAAGTTGCTGATTGGCAAGCTCTGGTGTTTGCTTTGATAAAAATTGACTCGAAAGAGTCTTACTCCATGTTTCCCAACTACCTTCGATACCAGAACTTTTTTTTCCAGTAAATCCAACAATGTTTAAAGGAGAGAGTTGCTCTTTTCCTTTATTATCAATATATGTTGTCTGACGAATTGTTGCTCCAAATTCATTAATTTTCTGTTTTCCATCTTTATCAATAAAAATTGAACCTCCATCATCTGTGCTTATGGTCTTATTCATTTTTTTCATGGCACCAAGTTTTCCTACAGATGAATTTTTATTGGTATTATAAATAATATCAATTCCTTCTGGCATATCATCGTTGGCATAGATAACCATGCCTTTCATATAATGAGTGCCATCGACAGCAATTCTTGCCTGCCCATAGTGTTTATCTGGTGGAAGCGCTATATCAGGAAGACCACGACGAATTTGAATAACACCATCCATACTGGTGCCAGATGGTTTGTCATCGTCAAAACGAACCATAACTCTTTTTGAATCAATTGAAACTGGTGGCTTTACGGAGTTGTAACTAAGGCCGTCATCAGAGGACCAATCAGTAATTAATTGAATATCTTCTGAATGTTTTGCGGCATATAGATAAGCAACTTTTTTATCTTGTTCTTCTGGAGTTAAACTTCTCCATTTGTCTGGATCCTTAATAACATACTCAGCTCTTGCTTTAGCCATTGTTTCTGGAGATAATAAAGCACGAACTGTTGTTTTGTTAGTTGTGCCAAGTTGTGAAGTTTGAATATTGGCTACAACATATCCTTTTTCTTCAAGTTCAACAACAGATACATCCATTTTTGTTTTTGGTACGCCAATTAACAAATTAGAACCAGTTCCAATGTCAATCATCCCTTTTTTATCTGTCTGGGTTTTCAACATTTCTCTTGTAGCTTCAGTTGCCTTATGCCGATTCTGTGTTTCTTCAAGGAGTAAGTTTTTAACAGTATTAGGACTTATGTCCATTCTTTTTGATATTGCCACGTCAGAATATCCTTTAGCCCTCAATCTTGAAGCCATGGCAACTTGTGCTCCATAACGAGCTTCTGATTCCATATGAATTTTTGCACGAAGTTCGGTTGAATTTTTTAAGCCAAAACCTTTAGCAATTTCTGGTTCAGATAATCCTTGTTTTTTTAGTTCCGATACATGGGTTGCAAAAGATTTTGATCTCTGTGGATCCTCGCCAGAACCCCATGGATATCTTCCACTATGTCTAGGAGTTCCATAATGTTTTAAGTATGCCATTGTTGCCTTATGCCTCCTTAGTCTTTAATTTCATTAATGCGTTTATCAAAATTAACAATTCTATCCATAATAAACAAAATATTATCTGGATCTGGATTTTCAACACGAACTTCATCTAATTGATAAAGACGAAGTTCTATGTCAATATCACGTGGCTTAAAATTATACTCAAGACAAAATAATGCCGTATAAATTTCTAATTGTTTGATTGATGCTTGAGTTCGACCATTTTTAAGATCATGAATACGAAGAAAATTATTTTTAAAAGATATTGAATCGGCAGTGCCAAAAGCATTTACAGAATAAAATAAACAAACTTCTGTTGACATCCGAAAACCAATTGCATCGTTGACATACATGTTTAATGTTTTATTGATTTTTGGTAATTTGACACCAAGATTAATTAATTTTGCGGCTAGCTCATGGAGCTCTGTTCCTAATTGTGATGCCCTCCAATTGGCATACACATCTTCTAATTTTTTGTCGTCATAAGTTATCCATGAATGTTTGCTTGGCGAAAGAAAAGCGTGAGCACCATCGAGGTTTAAATGGCGATTAAACTTCATTTTAAATAGTATCTCCTTTCCAATTCGGAAAGAACTTCTTCTTTATTTTCAGGATAAACAAACATTGCATTATTTTTAAGCGGTGATTCTTTTACATAATACTCTTGATTTGGCTGCTTATGTGAATATGTTTCACGTTTTCCTTCAAGTAAAAAATACTGCCCGTTTGGGAAGTAAACGGTTGCATCTGGAATCCCTTGAAGATATGTTGGATCGTTTGGAAGAACTTCTGATCCTGGAAAACGCTCCCGGATTTCTTTGTACAATTTACTTTTAAATTCCGACTCTTTTTTTGCCAATAGAAGAACTCCTTTCGTTAAAAAAAATAAAATAAGATATATGATTCTATCGACAAACGTTTATGTTCGAATCATTACTTTGACCATCGTACTGTTACGATATCTTATCTTCTCATTATAGGCTCTGTTTTTATTGCGATTTAATTAAACTCGGAGGAAAGCCATATGCCCTCATTAAAATTTTCTTTATGCATAAGTGCTTTTTGTATAGCAACTTCAATTGGAGCCGATGCCACAAAATGGTAATAATATAAATGAAGAAAACTTGTATTCATTCTATCGATTCTTCCTGCCGATTGTATTAAAGCTTTATACGAATATGTTTGCGAATAGAAAACCATACAATCGGTAGTGATGCAGTTCCAGGCCTCTTTGGCCGCTGTGTATTGGCATAGATAAACCCAAAATTTCGTGTCTGGAATATCATCATGATTACGGCCATTCCATTCAGAATACACAATATGATTACTGGAACACCACACACGTAATATATCAAGTTCATAATTAAAATTATAGAAAACGATTACTTTTTTATGCCGAGCATAAATTGGTAACAGTGCATGTATTCTTGATTTATCTGAATTTACAACTCTGCGTAGTAAATAGCATAATTGTGAAATATCCCGAATTGGTTGATTTTCAAAAATATTCCAACGATCTTTGGATAAAGTATCATATTGTGTTTTATCAAAATCACAAACAATATCTTTGTGATGTTGTGTCGTTGGACGACTATCCGGCATATCAACTAAAATCGAATCTCGATGACGAATTAAACGCCCAGTATTAATATAACGTTCTACTTTTGGATATTTTGCAAAACGACTCCACATGACATGTTCTCTTTCAAATTCACCCTTATTTTTATAAAAACCATTAGCAAGAAAAACAGGCATATATTCTAGCCAGGTATCGGCAGGAGTAGCCGATAAAAGAACCCAGGTATTGTTTTTAGTTATTTTTAAAAAAGAATGAGTCCATGCTCCATATCCAATAACTTTTGATTCATCAAATATAAATATTGAATTTTGAATATTTTCATATTTTTTGATATTGTTCCAGGAATCAACATTTGCTAAAATTAAAGGAACCATTGAAGCTTCTTTTGTCCAGTCACAGGTATCTCTTTTTTTTGGAGTTGTTATTACGTATACAGGAATATCAACAGATGGACAAATATAATTATGGCCTGGATACAAGGGGGAAGAACCCCTAAGTATTTTTTCAAATACATGAACCAAAGAGGTGAGGGTTTTTCCGGATCCAGTTCCTCCTCGCAAAATACATCCATTATGCATTTTTTCAATTGCGTCCATTTGATAATCAGTAAGCTGTATGTTCAAAACCCTCACCTCTTTTTCATTAAATATTTTTAGTTATGAAGACCGCCGCCGCAATGGCCATCGCATACATCACACTGGCCGCAGCCGCCAATAGCTTCCTGGGCGGAATCGAGTGATTGCGAATATTTTTTGGCAAGTTCATCGACGACAAGCACAAAATATCCAGTCTTTAAATATGCTTTTATACCGCTTTTTCCCTGAATGGGGCCCCATTCATAACCACGTAAAACTAGGTCAACTTGATCAAGTTCTGCAAAGTCAAGTACATTTACAGTTTCTTCCGAAAGCTTTGAAATTTTACCGTCGGATACTAAAAAGATATTAGGTGGATAGTTTCCAAAATTCATTTTGACAGAAAGCAAACCTTGAGGAGGTTCGCCTTCTTTTGACGTTAACCAACGGACACCCCAGCCATCTTTCTCAAGAGTTTGCGCAATATCATCAGGAAGAAATACGCAGAAGTTTCTATTTCCTGCCGGATTAAATTTTCCTTCGGCCCCAGCGAAGTTTCTGAACATAACCTTAGCATTATCAATTCGGATCTCGATTTTATCTTTTTTTTCCATTTTAATTTTCCCCTTTCAAAATTACAGCATTAGCTACAGCTGGCATTTGCGGAGCATCATTGAATCCAATAAGACCAACCTCATCAGATTCTAGCTCTTCTTCATGCCAATCTTCTAAAAATTCCTCAATTGGCCCATACGCCTTTATTGACATAACTGCTTCATCCATTAATCGATAAAAGTAAGACAAAGCTATTTGATCTTCTTTTTCAAGAGACTTAACTATTTCGCTTTCTTTCCAGCGATATCCTTTTGTACCAACTACAGCATTATATGAGTCATCATTTTTGCGAAGTAATATGCCACCATCAACACCACCAACGACAGGAACAAATGAGCCAACACGTCCAACATGAACATAATTATGCTCTCCTTCTTGTAAGTTTTCATTAAAATCTAAATACATTACTGCCGGAGAAGTAACACTCTTAGTTTGCTTGTAATCATCAAATGTTATTGTCTCCTTAGAAAATAACTTTTTAAAGAGAAATGGCTCCGCAAATTGTGCACCGGTGGCAACCCATGTTCCAATTTTCTTTTTCTTTTGCGCCCATGCATATTTAGCAATATACACGGCGTTGTTAACAAGACACATTTTTTCATATGTTGCTTCATGCTCAAAAATATAACCGTACTGTTTAGCAAAATCTTTACAAAATTCAATAATTTCCGGAGTAGCATTAGGAATTTTAATTGAATCTGTCTTGATATGTGCAACTGTAAAACCACGAGCTTGAACCGCATCTTGTAGAGTACGCATAAATAGAGCTCCACGAAGTGCAACTATGTTATTTACATTTCGTCGATCTCTCATCGGATTTTCAAAAGATGCACTCGTCAATCCATATGCACTATTAAGAGCAATTTTCAGAGCATTCGAAAGATCATCTGCTTTGCTTTCATCTTTTAAAAATGGAGCTAATTTTCCGCCGAGAATTGTACGTGCTTTTTCAAAATTTTTTGACTTAATAGCAATTCTGGCATCTTTTAAACCTTCGTAATTGGGAGTATACATTCCAAAATAATTCATATTTATAATACTATTTGGATGCATGCTTTGAACATCTATAAGAGCGACATCAAAATACATTCCTGGTTCGGCATAAACATACCCACCCATTCCAACATCTGTTCCACGATACATATTATGCATTTTGTTGTCAGAACCACGGACAAATTCATATCCAGGGAATATTTTTTCTAGGTTGGTGTATTCAAGTGGCGGATTTTTATCGTTACCAAAAACAATTTTTATTGTAAGCTGATTGGTTGTCATATTTGTAGTTCCACCAGCAAGTTCCGCCAATATTTGTCTTGCAATCCAATCTGCTTCCAAATGATCAAATACTTTTTCTGTAGCAAGAACGTCATTACTACAATATTCAATTACTTTTGGCCAATATTTTTCAGGTACTGGTTTATTAAAATCAAATTCGGATTCTTGATGATGTATACCTAATTCGATCTCCCATTTTTTAAGAGATTGCTTTTTTGATGAAAAATCATATATATCAGTATATGCAATATTGTATGCTTCTCTGAAACCATTACGAACTGAACTTTCCTTCGAAATGAGTTTTTGACTCAAACCAAAAAGTTGCTCGTTTGTATAACCAATATAACGGGCATAAAGTATATGATCATCATATCGTTTGTTATTAAAACCAATAAGTTTAAGATCAAACAATCTTCCAACATCTTGCGGACTTGGATTTACCAATGGAACAATCTTTTTATCAAAGCCCTTAAGTTTATAGCATATTAAGAATAGATTTGGAAAGACTTCAACGTCATAAAACACGAGTTCTCCATTATCTATTTCTGTTTTTACGATTAAAACTGCTTCTGACGCCCATTTCATCTTGTTTACCAAATCAATACAGTATGGAGCTTGATGAGTCGAAGAAGCCGCAAAAGCCAAAACAGCAGAACGCATATCACTTACATCATAAATTATACCTTTACCATATGCTGTATTTAATAATTCATTGATAAAATCGCATTCAGGTTTAGTGGACCCATGAAATTCTTTATTCATGCATTTTTTTATCATAGTGCGTAGATGCTTTTCATCTTCAATTGTTTTTTTGTTTACCAATTTATCTCCTCCTTTTTTCTCGTCATATTTAAGCCCAGATGTAATAGTTGCAAAAGGCTCTTTGTTGCATTTTGTTAATTTTCTGCGTAAACTTGAATTTCCAGTGAAAATTTTTACTTCAATTCCTGGAGAATATAATCGATTAAGTTCAGATGGTCTCTCTCCTCCCCAAATATAATGCAGATGTATTCCGGCACCAGATTTACTAAGTTCTGCATATGTTTTTGGCCATTTACTAGCTGCTTCTAAATTTTTTTCTAAAGACTTTTTTCCATCTTCTCCAGAAATATCAAAATCAATAACAATATGGCTTTCAGGCAATCCAGAAACATAATGAAGATTTGAAGTATCAATATTTTGTAAAGTTGTAGTACAATTAGCCCAACGATGTATAGGTGTTCCAACTTCGTTTGCATATTGAGCTGGAAGATTTTCAAAACTTTTATCAAATAAAGATTCATTATTATCCATATGTAGCCAAGTGGCTTCCTCTTTATTGTCTTCAGCTTTTTTTGATTTTTGAGTAAGATTAAAAACATCACCTTTGAAACCTCGATAAACAGAACGAAGTTGTTTTTCGTCATCAATTCTAGTAATATCATAAAAATTTTCAAAATATGCTTTCATTTCAGCACGGAACACTCTTTTTTTTAGTGGATATTGTTCTCCACTATCTTCACAATATTGTTTATACATATCGTAAAGTTGTTTTAACTGAAAATAGTCTCCATTCTCAAAAAACAAAAAATTTTCAAATACAAAATTGTATAATGTATTTGTTTCAAACATCATTTCTTTTGGTTGATAATTTTGATAATAATCTTCACCCATTTTTGAATATTTTTTAATGCAATAGTCTGCAATTGCTCCTAATTCAAAATTAATATTATGAATCAAACTTGTGTATTCGGATTTTGAGACTTTTTCCCCAGAGGGATGCACGTCTATTAATCTTCTGAGTAATCCAGATTTTGTATCTGAAATTGCAACTGGTTTATTTGTTCCAAGAAATAAAAAACAATCAATATGCATAGAATATTTTGATTTATGCTTTTCATTAATCACAATCTCTTCATGCGAAATTATTGAATTTAAAGTACTGTTGTCTTCTATCTTAGATAAATCGCCATCATGTTGAATTGCCACAAGAGGATTAGATTTAAATACTTCCGCCCCAAAAGCATCATGACCAACCAAATCTTTAGCATTAAATGAAATATAATAACCTTCGACGAGTTTTTGTACAATGTTTAAAAAAGTAGATTTACCACTTCCAGCGCTTCCATATAGAGTGATAAATTTTTGGATATGTTTACTATCTCCAGTCAAAATTGCCCCAACGGACCACTCAAGTTTATCTCGTTCCGATTGAGAGTACAAAACATTCATTAATCGATTATAATTTTCTATAGATCCTGCTTGCCGAGCATATGAAAGACGCCGTGTTGCATTTGATTCACGCGATAGTTCGTCATTTGCAAAATGAATTTTATCATCTAGCGGCTCCCAATTATCAGGCATGTTTTTAATATAAGACATATACTTTTGCCAATTACCAGATTGATAATCTTCCATTAATCCATAGGTTACCGTTTTTCCTTCAGAAATTAATTTATTTACTATTTTCATAATTTCAGCATCAACGAGACGGACAACGGCCATTTCATCTTTAATCCATAATTTTTTTATAGGATCATAGACAGCGTAAAATGAATGACCCCTAGTCATAAGATCTCTTGTATTAAATACTTTAAAATCTATATAAACTTCTATTGAACCTGATTCTCGATTTTTACTATTGTTTTTGGACTCCCGAGTATAAACCTTAATAAAATCCAAAATTTATCCTCCTTTCTACGTATTTTTTGTTTGGGACAAAGTGACACTTTTTTTATATGGTTTTATATTATTTTATAATATTTTTTAATAAAATAAAATTCTACAAATAAATATAACAGGAGTGAAAAATGTGTCACTTTGTCAAATATAAGTGTTACTGGGCCATTTTTCAGCAATATATGCATGCATTTGGCTCCATAAGTTCATTTTTCGTAGATTTTTTGGTGTGACAGAAAATACAAAGATATTAGCAAAAGTGTCACTGTGTGACGTTTTTGAAAGAAATTCATTCAAAATTGCATCAACCTCTTTATAATCTGAAATATTCATGACCCCGTCATATTCAAGTAATCCAAGATTTTTTATAAGATTCCAGAAGATTCTTACGTAATCCCAGTCATTAACCCAAGGCCCACCAAAAATTTGATCCTCAATTCTAAGACTTATTCCAATAAGAGTTTCTAAAACACGAGGTAGACCGAAGGAAATGCTTCCTTTGTATTCAACCTCATCGGCCCAAGTATCTCTTAAAGCAAGGCCATCGGCCCCTCTATCTTCATCATATTTGACAACTGCATAGAACTCATGACGATATAATTCCCGTAATAGCATACCATAGTTTTTATTTTCAATGATGTTTAAGCGTTTAATTAGCCATGTTACATAGTCGCTTTCCGCATTCGATCTATCCATAATTATTCCTCCTTTCTAGTCGTCCTTCGACCCTAAATAGTATTATTTAGTTCTCATAGAGAAAAAGAATAGGAGCTGTTTAGCCCCTAATTCTTTTCTTTTATTACATAATCAACTCTACGATTTTCGTACATGTCAAACAAGTCGTAAGTTCCTGGTGGAAGCTGATCTACCAGTTCCGTGTCAAGCACATATCGATCAATATCTTTATAGTCGTCATAGTCTTCTTCGTCATCTGTCTTTTCGGTTGCCAAGTCCCCGCAAACCTCGTCCTGTGTATCCTCACAAGATTTATTTCCAGAAGCTTTAACAACTGCTGCAACAGCGCCAAGTCCGACCAGTAATGATCCACAAATAATTGCTTTTTTGTGCTCTTTGGTCCAAGTTTTGATGTTCTTCCAATGTTCCTTAACTTTCTCTTTAATCATAATACATTCCTCCTTTTGATTACTTCATTATATAGGAAGTTTTTAATGCATTATTGTCGTTCGTCCAGAGCTTTCTTTCTTCTTCCCTGAACTCGAAACTCTCGCTCTCTGGGCGTTTCAGATATTCCTATAACAGCTTTTTTATATTCATCGTCTATGCGATGAATTTCATATAAAACCTTTAAGGTATCATTTCGGACCCAGCAGGTTGTTTGCATATCAAGTTCATCCTCATAATTAAAGCCGACGCATTCTTCTTCATCGTCAACAAGACTATCGTCATCTTCGCAGAGGACACGATCTTTTGAATAATAATATAAAGCTTGCCGATCATACCCGTCGATGCCTTCATGATACTCTTCTGGTTTGATGAGATATGGCTCACCATTTTTTATGCTTTTAGAGCGCTGGATGGCATAATCTTCGGCAATTTTGTCAAGTTCTTCTTCATCTTCTTCATCTTCGGGGTCTTCTTCATCTTCATAATCGACAGTTCCGAGGTTTTCATCTCCATCGGATCCAACCACAATGGACACGCCTTCTTTGTTGAGATTTTGCTTCATGTCTTCAAGAGAAGGCTTTGTATAATCAATAATATAACGACGTTTGCCACCACGATAAGTGTTAATAATATCAGATTGCTGATGTTCTTCTTCTGACATGTCATCATCTTCATCATCATCGTCATCATCGTCGTCTTCAGGAGGCTCAAAGCCTTCTTCCATAACACCGATTTCATCAAGTTTTTCTTTATAAAACTTTTGAATATCATCAACGTCAAGACGAAATTGTTTTTCAAGATTCTTTTTTGCGACAAAATATCCGGCAATCGCGCCAAATCCAAAAGTCATAGTCCCTAAAAAAATATTTTTAATCATAATAATCTCCTTTCAAGATACAGATATTATTTTTTCTTCGTGAATCCACGGAACGCCAACAATTATAGATTCAATTTGAGTTCCTTTTTTAATAGGAAAATATACTGTAGTAGAAGTTTGCGTATCCGGATAAATTTTTGAATCCTGGTTTGATGTTAAAAGCATAACATCATATTCTTTTCCATCCGAGTCAACGCAACGCTGGATAAAATCGTTAATATATCTATACGAACCATATTTTTTTTTATTTGGATTCAGTATATTAAGCGTAAAGGTCACACTATAAAAATCTTCTGTTTTTTTATATGTTGGATATACAGTGTATCCATCCTCTATAAATGATGATATTGTCGATGCATTCGAAATTGTGATTTCAACATTATCTATAGAAATAGTATCGCCAATTTTATAGATCTCTTTTTCCATAATTATTGGCTTTGTACCAGTATACGGAACGCCAGTTTCTATAATAGCTTTTCCCAGTTCTTCATCCCAATAAACATTAAATTGGGAATTTGTTCCTTTTAAGGTCTGCGCCACCGAACGCAACTGTATATAATTGTTGCCATCGATGTTATACGCCATATCAAAAGTTGTTTCTTTTTTATCTAAAATAAACTTTGTTTGACTTTGAAGAGCCATCCTTTCATTTCCAACAGATTTAATTGAAAAAGATATAACCAAACCCGTTATTAACAAAGCCAAAACAATTATCCAACCTATAATTTTACGCATATTATTCTCCTTATTTTACTTTAAAAATTCTTAAAGCATTGACTAGAAACATCATCTTCTAAATCTTCAAGAAAATGATATTCTTCAAGCTCGGTAGGATAAAATAATTCACATAATTTTCCATTACGATCTATTAAAAGACCATATTCTTGTGTCTTTTTCCACTCTTCGAGCTCCCAGACATCAAATAAATTAGATAAATCATGCAAAACATTTCCGTCCTCATCTGTGAAACGATTAATACTTGGAAAATACCAGAGACTATATATGTCTTCATCTTCAGACATACGTCCCCAGTAACTAGATTTCATGCATTAAATTCCTCCTTAAAACGTTTAATTTCAAAGAAAATACGTGGGTCAAAGAGTTCTTTTGTCTGAATTTTGGGTTTTCCAGTATAAATATCACTTATATTAATTAGTAATTTTGTATCTAAATTAACTAAACTAAGTGCTAATTTAAACTCGTCTGCCGCCTCCTTTCCTCCCATTTCCCAAATATCCTCTGCTACACAGTTGGCATTGATTGCCTTCTGGGCTTTAACTGGGCCAAACCCGTTAACCCCAAGGATGTTATCAGACTGATCACCTATTAAAGCTTTATAAATGCCATATTTTGCAACAGGAATTCCAAGTTCTTTTTGAAAAGACTCTTTATCAACAAAAAGTCCTGGCGCACGATATATCAATACCCTGTCCCAGGCTAAAAGTTGTTGCAAATCCCTATCTCCAGAAAATATTACAACATCAGTTTTATACTTTAGAGAACAAGTACAGTTCTTACATGGCGTTATGCAATAACAACGATGACAATTGCTCGCAACAATGCTGGCAATCACATCGTCTGCCTCTGCCCCATCAACCCTTAGCAATTTATAGCCAAGGTTTTCGATATGCCGCTCAAGATTTTTTCGAAATATAGCGAATTCCTTATTTGTCGTAGGCTTCCTAGTTCCTTTATATTCCGAAAATATCTCAGCTCGTTTTAATTTTGTTTTACTTTCACCGCAGAATATTACACTTATTGGCACTCCAGGTTGCTTAGATTTATGAAGACATAGTCGAAGCATATCAAAAAATTTACAAAATGCAACCCAAGGTTGTTCTCTTGAAACAAACCATGCCCGATACATTAGATTTGACCAATCCACAAGAATAAGAGTACGCTCAGTGTTAGAAAGAAATGATTCAGGGGAACGAAAATTGTTATTTTTCATGATTGTTCTCCAGCCGCTGTATATACATGAATTTTACCATCTTTATCAAATCTAAATTCTGCTTGAATTGTTAAATTTTCCTTAAGATCAGGGTCATAAACATGCTCCATATTTTCTGAGTTTTGGATTTCTAAGCTTTTTAATGACCTACTAATAAAAGCTTTTACCAATTCAATATATTCTTTAGAATTACTATTATTTTTCATACGACTATATGTTATTAAAATGAATTTCTCCAATTTAATAATTTCTGTTCCTCCTTTTTAAAAATATAAAAAGGCGGAAAGCTATTATAAAATCTTTCCGCCTTTATTTGTTTATTT
>Ga0172378_10000961_pt1 | contig 26095 bp, 23 predicted proteins | sample GrowelOW332metaG_FD_119755 | JGI IMG/M metagenome (GOLD analysis project Ga0172378, IMG submission 119755) | Groundwater microbial communities from an aquifer near a municipal landfill in Southern Ontario, Canada - Pumphouse #3_1 metaG | ecosystem: Environmental > Aquatic > Deep subsurface >... | reverse complement strand
CTCTGTATTGATGCCTTCGGCATCCGCTTCTGCGCTCAGGTCATGATAGCGAACGAGTTCGCTACCTGAGATGCTCGGCTTGAGCGCTCTTCGCCACTTTGAGAGACGACTGTTGCAAAAGCCTAATACAGCGGCAAAGCTTGCTTTGCCATTGCTGAGGCTCGGCAACAGGTACTCTAGTCCACCAGTGCGAAGTGTTATTGATAAATTCATAAAAATTGAGTTTTTAGAGGTGCCCTTATATTACTTGCTTTCAAGGACCTCTACAGCCAAATAGCGGTCGGATTCATCGTCAAAATATTCGTCTTCAATTGCGCCATCATAATTGTCTTCCAGCGGAATCAGCTTAAGTATATGTTTATCACCCGCCTTGAACGCATGCACATTGCCCTTTGCCTTGGAAGCCATTTTATCCTTTACCTCGCCGCGCGGAATGAGTGGATTGTAAACACCAACAAGTATTTCCTTTTGCGCAAGCGTCCCTTTTGTCACCTTTATGACCTTATACTTAATGATGTAGACGTAATTATAAAGGTCGTTAGGAGGCATTTTGCCCGGAATCTCGGCAACTTTCGCTTCTACGGTCAACTCAGCGGAAAAAGCAAATGCAACGCAAAGTAGCAAGAGCAAGAACAACTTTTTCATTCGAATTCCTTTTAATATCCTGAATTTGCGGCAAAATATAGGTATTTTTTAAATATGGATTTGACTTCCTTTCCAGGCCTCGGCCCCAAAAGACTTAAAGTTCTAGGCAATGCAGGCTTCCATTCTGTTTCGGACCTCTTATACAATATACCGAGGGATTTTGTCGATCGCACGCGCATTAGCAAAATTTCAGATAGCAAAGCCGGGGACAAAGTCATTTTCATCGGAAAAATTGTAAGAGCGGGGCTCATCCGCGGGCGCGCATCGAGATTCCTTGCTACTCTCGACGATGGCACCGGGCAAATCAACCTGATTTTCTTTCGCGGAACAAATCATTGGGCAAAAAATATTACCCCCGGAACACGATGGATGGCAATAGGCCGCATAAATGAATACCGCGGACTTCAATTAGTGCACCCGGAACTTCAACACCTGGAAGAAGGCGAAGAATTCAAAGGCGGAATCGTTCCCGTCTATACAATAACTGAAGAAGAACACAAAGCAAAAATGGAGCAGAGGTTCTTCCGTAATTTGTACGCAAGAATTTTCGCCATGCCGAACCTCTCACTCCAGGATTCACCACCAAACGAACTTACAAGCTATATGCGGCTATCCCCCGTACTTGAAAATTTAAGGCGCTTGCATCTGCCGAATTCCTTTGCCGATGCCATGCAGGGAAAACTGCAGCTCAAAAAAATGGAGCTTTTGCCATTCTGTTTGCGAATGAGCGTCCGCCGCAGAAACTTGGTCTTCAGGGGACAAGCCCGGAACCTAGATGAAAGCGCTATTGCAAAGGCAAGAGCGGCACTCCCTTTTACCCTTACACACGGGCAAGAAGAAGCATTAACAAAAATTTGTGAAGGACTCAAAGGCAAGAAACAATTTCACGCGCTCCTCCAAGGAGACGTCGGTAGCGGTAAAACGGTCGTTGCCATGCTTGCAATCCTCGCCGTAGCCAAATGCGGCGAACAATGTGCGTTAATGGTTCCCACAGACATTCTAGCGAGACAACATTATAAAACACTCAAACCGTTCTTTGATGCTGCAGGGATCCGCACAGCGCTTCTCCTCGGCGCTTGCGGCGTCACAGAAAAACGATCCATCGCGCACGAACTCCAAATGGGGCTCACCCAAGTCGTCATCGGCACGCACGCCCTCTTCTCAAAAGACGTTCTCTTCAACAACTTGACATTTGTCGTTATTGACGAACAGCACCGCTTCGGCGTAAACCAACGCGAAGCACTGCTTGCCAAAGGACATTTTCCAGATCTTCTCGTCATGAGTGCGACGCCCATTCCGCGAAGCCTCGCAATGACGCTTTATGGAGACCTTGTCCCGATCATCCTTTACGAAAAGCCCGCCGGAAGAAAACCCGTAAAAACCCGTCTTGTAGAACCTGCCAAACGCGACGATATGAAAAAATTCCTTCTCAAAGAAGCGCTTACGGGAAACCGCTGCTATTGGGTGGTAAGCCGCGTTGAATTTGACGACGAAAGCGATTCAAAATGCGTTGCAGAAGTCAAAGAAGAACTTGAGAATTTTAGCAATCAATGGAAAGTCGGTGCCATTCACGGTCAAATGGACGAAAAGGAACGCGACCAAGTCTTGAATGATTTTGTCAAGGGATCGCTGCAAGTTCTCGTTGCAACGACCGTCATCGAAGTCGGTGTGAACGTACCGGAAGCGAACTTAATGGTCATCGATGCTCCGGACCGTTTTGGACTCGCCCAGCTTCACCAATTGCGGGGACGAATCGGCCGGGGAGATAAAGAAGCCTGGTGTTTCCTTATCGCAAGCGAAGATAGCGGAGCAAGGGAACGCCTTGCGAGTTTCGCCTCAACAGAGGACGGATTTGAAATCGCCGAAATGGATATGAAAGAGCGCGGAGCCGGGAACCTCGAAGGTTCAGAACAAAGTGGAGCTTGGGTATTTCGCTGGTTCGACTGGATCGAAGATCAGGGGCTCATCCAAAAAATGCTCGAACTCGCCGAAGACATTCTCGACAACAAGCCGGAATTTTCAGAAGAAGTCAAGGAAAAAATTCAAAAATGGTATGCCCTTCTTCCACAAGGAAACGCGGATGGGATCCATTAAAAACGGTTTAGAACTTTCCCATTGTGCGGACAACTACGTCTGCAACAATCAAAAGCAGAGCCACTATAGAAAAAGCGAGTATAAACCGGGAACGCCTGCGGAGTCCTTCTTCATAGACAAAGATCTTCTCGCCCGAAGGAAGCCGCTTGCGGCGGAAGGTCCAGTTCCAACCCGAGATAAAAGAAAGACAGGCAACCAGAAAAGCAAACATCAATACATATAGATACTTGGCATCCCCTAGGCGCGCAAAATTCATCGCACCGCAGAAAATAGCAAACAAAGCTCCAACCGAAGCAAGCGCAAAGCTCGCTCCTTTCACGGCAAGAGGCTTTTTGAGGGTTTCCAAGCGCTCTTCATAAAAGCGCTTTAAATCCTCTTCGGAATATTCCTTACCTCGATTTTTCAAAAGTTTGAGAGCTAATGCAAAATCCACTTGATTCCATTCGTCAGGTTTCTTTAAAATTTCAAGCAATTCATCATCATTGAAGGACTCCAAGTATTCCCCGCCTTCAACGGCAGCGGCATCTTCACCAGCTTTCATCGATGTTTCGAGCAGAAGACGAGCAGGATCAATATCCTTTACCTGCACTTGCAAAATCACTGTACTTGCACCGCGGTTCTGAAAATCAAGTCCAAGCGGATCGCCCGAAGAATTCGCGTCATTAATTACGTTATATTCAATCTTGTTTTCTTCTAGAAGTTGCGCTACGGCCTCGGCATCTTGAGGATTCCCGAACGACTCCAAATTCATCCATTCCAATTTTTCTTCACTCTCAGACATTTTGCATCTCCGCTTTGATTTTCTCCCAGCGGGCATCTGGAATCTTGGAGCCCATCACTTGAACTACTTCATTCGAAACGATGCTGCCAAGCTTTCCCGCACGCGCCATATTCCAACCGGACATAAGCCCGAACAAAAATCCCGACGCCCACAAATCACCTGCTCCTGTCGTATCTATGGCTTTCGCACTACCCGCGTCCACTTTCGTAACCAAACCATCCTTGGAAATAAGAGCGCCGCGTTTTCCGAGTTTTACCACAGCAATCTTGCAGAAACGGGACAACTTTTCCAAAGCGGCTTCTTCACTTAATCCCGTATACGCCTTGGCTTCATCTTCATTTGCAATCACCAAGTCCACGCTCTTGCCCGCAAAAAGTTTGTTAAAAAGTGGACGGCAATCATTCACGACGCCGAAGGAACCAAAATCCAAAGCCGTCATAACGTTCAGCTTGCGGGCAGTTTCTATAGCCTTTACAAAACATTTTTCATCGTATGCGCGGTAACCTTCCATATAAAGAATACCCACATTATCAAACAGTTCTAAAGTCACATCTGCAGAAGAAAGCTCATTAGAAGCACCCAAGAACGTAAACATCGTGCGTTCCGCATCCGGCGTTACGGCCGAAAGTACTGTACCCGTTGCGGTAGAAGACTTCAAAAGACAACTTTCTACATGCATATCGCGCAAATGCTTTTCAAAAACTTCTCCCAAAGAATCCCGGCCAACCTTGGAAAGAAACGAAGCCTTGCCACCTAGCCTAGCTATTCCCACCATCGTATTGCAAGCAGAACCGCCCGGCACAATCTGCGGAGGCAAAAGCCCTGTCACAAGGTTCTTCAACTTCGGAAAATCGACGGAGTTCATTCCGCCCTTGGCGCCTCCAGAATTTTTAATCCAAAGATCGTCTACACTCACAAGCATATCGACAAGAGCGGCACCAATTCCTAAAACTTTTTTCATTTCCTTCTCCAAAAATTAAAACCGGCGTTCGCCACGGCGGCGGCGTTCGCTCTCTTGAATAAGATAGGCTTTTTCCGATTCAGAAAGAGAATTCACCCCGCTTTCGCTCACTTTCTTAAGGATCAAATCCAATTGTTTATCGCGGTCAATATAACCGACTTCCCCTTCCAAAGCATCCTGTTCGGTTTTCTTTGAACCGCCCCTATTAATTTTAAATTCTCCGCGGAGTTTTGCCCAAGAAAAACCTTTCTCATACAGATACATACAAAGAAATCCAGAGAGGATTCCCCCCAAATGCGTAAAGTGCGCTACAGAATCATTGGACTGCGAGAGAAGTACATCCAAAATAACAAAAAACCAAATTGCGTGCTTAATCCGCATTGGAATCACAAAAAAGAGGAGTATCATACGATCCGGGAAAAGCCTTGCATAAGCAACGAAAATTCCCATCAAAGCACCAGATGCGCCAATGATGTACGTAAACGGGGACATTGCTCCGAACAAGTAAAACGGAATGCTGAAAAGGCCTGAAAATACGGCGGAGAAAAGGTAAAGAACCCAAAATCGCGGATACCCGATAGCAACCGCCACGTCATCGCCGAACATCCAAAGAGCAAGCATATTGAACAAAAAATGCCATACGTTCACATGAACAAACGCATAAGTCAGATAACGCCAAACTTCTCCATAGCGCACGGGAACCAAGGCCGAAAACTCGACGATATAATTTCCAATCAAGTCCCAACCCAGAAGATTCGTTATAAAGCAAACTCCAAAGACAGCCGCATTAATAATGAGCAAAATGCGGATAGGCGAGGAGAGATCCCTAAAAGGTTTCATTCCGAACATTCAACGTACTCCATTCTTGTAAAAGGCTTGTCAAGGAAGCGGCAGGAATCATCCGAGAAACATCGCCGCCGAATTTTAATATTTCGCGCACGGCCGAAGAAGAAACGGAAGAAAATTCCGGTTCCGTTGTAAAAAAGACCGTTTCCGCTTTTGGGAAAAGCATGCGATTATTAAGAGCCAAAGCCCTTTCCGAATCGAATTCGCTTCCCGAACGAAGACCGCGCACCAAATAGGCAGCACCTGATCTTTTCAGATAGTCCACGGTCAACCCCGAAAAAGAATCCACCGCAACATTCTTCATATCCGCCACAGTAAGTTCAATTTGCTTCACGCGGAACTCTGTGGAAAAAAGAGAATATTTATCTGTATTCTTGGAAACGAGAATAATCAATTTATTGAACAAAAGCGAAGCGCGCCGCGCAATCGAAAGATGCGCCACAGTAAAAGGATCAAACGATCCGGCAAAAACAGCAATGCGTTCCATAGCTCAAATTTACAAACATGCAGAAAAAAATACGAGGGAACTTTCGCCGTAACGGCGAATTCTTCCCTTCAAAGCCCATTCGGGAACCGCTCTGGAAGGGACCTCAAAGACCGCCAAGCCCTTTTCATTGAGAAGGTCAAGGAACGGACGCAAATCGGGATAAGTCTCTGTAAAAGGAGGATCCGCATAAATCAAATCAAATTTTTCTGTTCTCGCAAGCGCCTGTTTAAGGAACGCCTCCGCATCGGTTACGCACAAATGAAGTTTTTGCAAAACTTTCAAAGAGGCATAAGAATCCGCAAGAATTTTTGCTTGGCTGGGATTTTTTTCTACTGCAAATACGGAGGCCGCACCTCGGCTCACCGCCTCAATTCCTACAGAGCCCGAGCCGGCAAAGAGATCCAGGACAACAAAGTCCGAAACATCTTGAAGTATGTTGAAAAGGGCTTCCCTCGCCATCGCCGCTGTAGGACGCGTTTTCGACGAAAGAGGAGAAGCAATCAACCGTCCGCGGAATTCTCCGCCCGTAATGCGAATAGGCATTGTTAATGGGATGCGTACAAGACAAGAGTCATGAAAGTAGAAATTCCGCTTCTGCCCGTAGCTGACATCTGAATTTTTTCAATTCCTATGCGGACTGGAGAATTTGCCAAGGATTCTACAAAGTGGAGCACAACCTGATAATCAGCATGCGTCGTAACTTTATATGTATAGCTCTTATAGACTCCAAAATCTTCTACTGTCGGACGTTCAAGCCCCACAAGCTTCAAACGATCTCCCGCATCTAAACCCCGCAGAGCACCCAGCTCTTGGGAAATTTCGGAATCCTTTACAAAAGGAATATCCTTTGCTTTTTCCAAGTCCTCTTTCGCAGAAAGCACTCCATAAGCAGTGACATCTGTTGCCGGAGCATTTTCAGGCAACTGCGGAGTCTTGAAATTTGCGCTGCCCAAACGCAAGCGTTCCAAATAATTTCTCTGTGATACCGGACTATCGGCTACGCCGCGGATGTAGTAATAATTAGGAGCGGAATAAACAACATCGGCAAAGCTCACTCCCTCTGGCGTCACGGCATTAATGAAAGCGAGAATTTGTGCAGCCATAGCCTTTTGATAGAGAATTTTCTCTAACGGAAGGAAAGAAGCGTAATCAGAGCGTTTCTCCGGGCGGAACATACTTGGTTGAACATCCTGAACAACTTTTTCAGCAATCACAGAACTTTCTTGAACTTCTCGAAGAGCTGCGGCTTCGGCAGCAGCACGGCGACTTTGTATCGTACCACCAGCCGACGTAGTCTGAGCAACCCCTCTATCCAAGGAAGGACCGGAACGGCTGGGATCACATATTCCCAAAGCCGAAAGTATCGGGGAAGGAATCACACCTTGCAAAGGACGCGGCACACCTACAAAGCAAAGAAAAGCATATAATGCAATGACAATCCCCGCCATAACGACGACGACGATCAAAGGCTGGTGTCTTTTGGCGGGTCTTCCCGCAAAATCAGCTAAAGGATCAATGCGGATGGGGACAGAATCTCGCGAGGAACGGGAAACGGCATCGATTAAATTGAGTTCGATCATTTTTTCATGCTCCTCAAAGCAGCACCGATAGCTCCCGCACACGAAAGGACATGGCTTGCACTTTCTTCATCCACAGGCAGGCGAATTCCAGCGAAAGAATCCAACAAAGAAAGTGTCTTGCCATCTAATGCCTTGCGAAGGTCTTCCACAAATAGAATATCCGTCGCCAGTTCACCACAGAGTTTTATCTGATTTACAGAAGCTCCATTTTCTTCAGCAGCAAGTTTAACTTGTCCTGCAATCTCAGAAGAGAGCTTTGCATAGGCTTCTTGGCATTCCTTACCAGCGAGTCCAAGAGTGGAGCAGCAGCGGAGAGCCTTCAAATTATTCTTCGATACCCACATCAGCATCACGCCGGCGACATCCGCCTTGATGATGCACTCAAGCCCATCGCTCAAGGCAGCACCGACCTCGAGAAGATTCATCAAAGACAACACGTCTACTTCCATAATTTTTGGAGCGAGACGCTTGTTGCGGAATCCCTTGCGGATAGCATCAACCCAAATTTTCCTCATCGCAATAAGGAGAACGGTCCGACCCAGTTTCGAATCACCGCCCAGAATTTGAAAATCAAAGAAATAATCGTTTACATCTGAATTAACGATAGTTCCCAAAAACCAGCGAAGATATTCCGCCACATCGGAAGCTTCCGGCGGTACAAATATCTGGCGAACGATAGCCCGGAACGAAGACACCGTTAAAGAAACAGTCCCTACATCGGCATCTTCATTTTCTGCAAGCCAAGCCTGCAAAGCCGATTCAAATGAGGAAACGTCGTCTAATGGACTTGTCGCCGTATTAAGGGTAGCTGTTTTCAAGACCTTCTTTTCCCGAGGGTCGAAAAGAGCCACTTTAAGGAGCACGTCGCCCGCTTCAATGCCTAGATGTAACTTCGTATCGTCCATAATATCAACAACTTAGGTTCTTTTTTAGTAAAACTAATCAAAAACGATAAAAGAAAGGAGATCTTTTGACTTTTTCTTGCCGATTCCGGATACTTTCCTCAAATCGGATTCCCCAGAAAAGGGTCCTTTTGCAGTACGATAGGCGATAATTTTTTGAGCAAGCTTGGGCCCGATACCCTTTATTGCACAAAGTTCCTCTGCCGAAGCCCGGTTGATGGAAAGCGGAAACGATACCTGAAGCTTGGCCTTCTTGTGCACGGCAGAAATCGTTTTTTTCTCATGAACATCAATTTTTTCTTTTGGACTTTCGGCAAAAGAATTCGCATCAAGAACTGCCGGAGGAATTTCCGTATAAACAAACGTTCCCATCTGTGGGACGGGATCCCAAGGAGAAAAATGCACCAGAAGCCCCAATGCAAAAAGCATCAGAGCTAAAACAAGGACTTTCTTCTCAGGAGCGTTCATCAGCGGTTCTCAGAAGTTCGAGGAAAAGCGGAGCCGGAGCAAGCAAGGAAGACTTGAGTTCGGGATGGAACTGGCAGGCCATGAAATACGGATGCTCCGGGAGTTCCATGATCTGCATAATGTCTTCATTCTTTGCCTTGCCGGAAAATACGATACCGCCCTTTTCAAGATCCTTCACATATTTCGGGTTCACTTCATAACGGTGGCGGAAGCGCTCGCGGATTTCACGCGCCTTATACACTTTTTCTGCGCGGGAGCCTTCCTTGATGAGCACATCATGGCCTCCCAAGCGCATAGTCGCGCCCATATCCTTGATTTTTTCCTGGCCCGGGAGATAGGCAATCACAGGAGTTTCCACCTTAATGCCATCAGTTTCGACTTCCGTCGTATTTGCGCCCTTCATGCCGCACACATGACGGGCAAACTCCACCACGGCAAGCTGCATACCATAGCAAATGCCGAGGAACGGAATCTTGTGCTCGCGTACATACTCGATAAGCACAATTTTGCCTTCAATGCCCCGCACGCCAAATCCGCCAGGGATAATAACAGCGTCTACATCCTTGAGATCCGTACTCACTTCTTCTGGATGGGCTTCTAGCTTCTCCGTATCCACCCACCGGATCTCCACGCGGAGGTCCAAGTGCGCAGAAACGTGGTTGAGAGCTTCAACAATGCTCGCGTAGGAATCTTCTAAACGCGTGTACTTGCCGCCAATGGCGACAATCAACGTCTTACGCGGCGTAACTTGATTGCGCTTGAGGGTGTTCACCAAACGGCTCCATTCCGAAAGCTTTGGAGGAGCATAGATGCGGAGCTTCTTCAAAATAATTTCTGGAATACCTTCCTTTTCATACACCAGCGGGCATTCATAGACATGCTTTACATCGACACCCGAAATGACGTTCGAAGCTGGCAAATTGCAGAAAAGGCCGATCTTTTCCTTAATGTGCGGTTTGAGGTATTCTTCGCAACGCGCGATTATAATTTCTGGATAAATTCCCTTTTCGTTCAGGTCGCGGACAGACATCTGCGTCGGTTTGGATTTTTGCTCGTTTACGCCCGATGGAATCGGTACGTACGTCAAATGGACAAACATACAATTCTCGCTGCCGACTTCATGTGAAAGCTGACGGGCGGCTTCTATGAAAAACTGATTTTCCAAATCACCTACAGTACCACCGATTTCAATCAGAAGGACATCTGCATTTTCTTTGTTCGCAACATGATAAAAATGTTGTTTGATTACGTCCGTTACATGTGGAATGAACTGGACCGTGTGACCCAGATAATCGCCATGGCGTTCCTTTTCCAAGATGAGCTTGAATACGCGACCCATCGTAAGGCTCCATTCCGAACGGGCAACCACATTCAGGAAACGCTCATAATGACCGAAATCCATATCGACTTCACCACCATCATCGAGCACATAAACTTCGCCGTGTTCCGTCGGATTCATCGTACCCGGATCCGTATTCAAGTAACCATCGCATTTCACCGGGACAACCTTCAGACGGTCGGAAAGAAGCGCCCCGATACTTGCTGCGGCAACGCCTTTGCCAAGTCCGGAGATAACGCCACCGGTAACAATGATGAACTTGGTCTTTCCGTTATACTGTTCTTTTTGAACGTCAGAGTTTTTCATTTGTCTTCCATTTTTGTTGTAATATTTTTTCAACCCTTTTTACATCAGAAGGTAAATCGACCGATGCGGAAAGGGGACGGCAAAAAACAATGCGGATAGGGCGCTTGCCCAAAATGCGGAGCTGTTCCAAGGATGTTTCCTTTTCCTTTTCCGACTGGGGAAGAGAATGGAATTCATCCCTCGCCTGTTTGGAATAAGCGTAAACGCCCACATGGCGGAACCAGAGAGAAGATTCATCTGGAAGTTTCCGCACAAATTCAATGGCATGCTCCGATGAATCAACGGAAACCTTGACTACGGAATTTTGCTTCCGCTCGGAATCCGCAAGTTCACAGGCCGCAGTCACCCAAGAGTCTGGCTCAGCTTTGATGGCAGAGGCCACATGGCGGAGCATATCCAAATCGGCGACAGGTTCGTCACCTTGCAAATTCACTACCAAGTCAAGTCCGAGTTCATCGGCAGCTTGGGCCACGCGATCGGATCCCGTCGCAGCAGCACCTGTAAGTATCGCGGAATATCCCTCTTCGCGGACGGTCTTTGCAATGCGCAGATCATCCGTCGCGCAAGTAACGCTTTCAAAACAACCAGCAAGGCGGGCCCGGTCAAGAGTGCGGAGAATCATCGCACGGCCGAGAATCGGGACGAGCGGTTTACCCGGGAACCTAGAAGATTCATAACGCGCAGGAACTATGCAATGAACCCCAATCATCTTTTAGCCGTATCAGCCGCCGATAACTTTCGGGATAACAAAGTGATTGTTTTCGACTTCAGGAGCATTCATAAAAGCTAACTCGTGAGTGAAAGACGGCTGCGGAACATCTTCGCGGAGCACCGTCGGGGCATCTTCGACTCCGGTCATCGGTTGAACACTAGAAAGGTCTAGGGCCTTGAGATCTTCCATATACTGGAGAAGATTTCCCAAATGCACGGATACGGATTCAATATCAGAATCCGAAAGTTTCAAGCGGGAGAGCTTGGCAAGTTTCAAAATTTCTTCTTTACTAAGCATATCAGTAGACCTTCCATAAAACATTTCCTTAAAAATAAAAAAGTCAATCAAGGAGTGCGAGTGCTTAACACAACAAAAAGGAATTCTTCCATCAAAACAGCAAAATAACAGATAACCACCTCATCCCACAGCGTTCAAAGCAAACAAAAATGTTATATTTTTTCGCAATCCAATATTACATACAAATTAAATTGCGGAATTTATCCGATAATCTGAAGCCCTGCATACTTGAGAATCAACTTGCGCACGGAACCATCCGCAAAGCGGACCTCCACGCGGGTATTTTCACTGGAGCCTGAAACTCCCAAAACCATTCCAGAGCCGAACTTCAAATGGCGAACCTTGACGCCTCTGTGAAGCGGGTTTTCGCAGTCTTCATCATACACAATATGCGGACCAGCCGGTTCCGATTTTTTCTCGACGGGATGATTCTTGTAAACGATGCGTTCCGTCTTGTGCATACCGGAAGCGGCTGCGGGGCGATGAAAGGATCCATTGCCAAAGCCGCCGCCAAAACTTCCACCAAATGTTCCTTGCCGACGATTTTCAAGACCGCGGAATCCCTTATTCCACGGTTCCCCGGAAAAGCTCGGGAATTCCTCTTCCGCAGAACCTTCTATAGACGTTGTAGCAGGATCGATTTCATCCAAAAAACGGGACTTGGGAAATGGTCTGAGCGTCCCTTGCCAAAAACGCTTGCCCGCGTGATACAAGAAGAGTTTGCGCTTGGCCCGGGTACAGCCCACATAAAATAATCGACGTTCTTCTTCAGCTTGCTTTTTGCGTTCGTCGGGAGTTTCTAAAGAAAGCGACTCCCTAACCAGCGGAAACACGCCTTCGTCACAGCCAGCAATATGGACGGTATCGAATTCAAGCCCCTTCGCCATGTGAATGGTCATCAACGTCACCCGCGATGCCGCATTTTCCACTTTTTTGTCCGCATCCGTTAAAAGTGAAATTTCCTGCAAGAATTCGTCCAAGCCCTTGTCAGGATTGTCTTCCTCATATTCGCGAAAAGCATTCACCATTTCATCCAGGTTGCGGGACCGCTCTTCGGCGCTCACTTCATCTTCTTTCTTCAAGAATTCCCTGTAAAAAGAATCCTTTATCACCTGTTCCGCAAGAATGGGAAGCGCGGTATTATCCTTTAAAAGATCTAGCCAGCTATCGACCAAAACCCTGAAACTTTCAAGGCTATTCGCCATGCGGCCACCTTTGGCGACTTCCAATGGCAAAGCCTCCCAAAGCGAAGTTCCGGCATTTCCGGCCGCGAGGCGAAGCGCATCCAAAGAACCGTTGCCGATACCCCTAGGAGGCGTATTGATAATGCGGAGGAAGGCGGCATCGTCCTTCGGATTGGACAATAACCTCATATATGCCAAAATATCGCGAACTTCTTTTCTATCCCAGAATCGCACGCCTCCGTAAATGACGCACGGAATACGGAGGCTGTTCAGCGCTTTTTCAATCGAACGGGACTGGGCATTCGTGCGGTAGAAAATAGCCGTTTGCGAATAGAAGTCCTTGCCCGCTTCCTGAATTTCCTTGGCAATGCGATCCGCTTCAAAAGTATCACCTAGCACGTTAACGATGCGGATTGGATCTCCTTTCGGCTCCTTGGAATAGACATTTTTTGTCATCTCAGGAGGGCGGTCATTGTGAGCAATCACAGAACCCGCACCTTGTACAATATTCGCCGAAGAGCGATAATTGCGCTCCAACTTTATCAAAGCGACATCGTTGAAGTCCTTAGAAAAATTGCGGATAATATCGATATTCGCCCCGCGCCAACCATAAATGCTCTGATCGTCATCTCCCACGACTGTTACATTCTGCGTCGAACGGTCGATAAGAAGCTTCAAAAGTTCATACTGGACATCATTTGTGTCTTGATACTCGTCCACTACCACATACTGAAAACGGTGCGCAAATTGTGCCGTTACCTGAGGAAGCTTCTGCAAAAGATCGACCGTATTCAATAAAAGGTCATCAAAGTCCATCGCATTGGAATCGGCCAATTTCGCCTGATAATCGCGGTAAACACCTGCCATTTTTTCTTCATCCGGGAAGCTAGCCTTTTCAAGAACCGCAGAAGGCGTCTGCAGTACAATCCGGTATGAGCCGTCGGCTAAAGCCTGCTTATAGACGCTATTCTTGTATTTAGAAATAAGGGATCGTGCCTGCTTGAGCTTTTGCGCGTCCATATCATCCCCATACAGAGGCTTCAAAATCTCTTTGAGAATTTTCTTTTGGTCATCGTCGTCATAAATCGAAAAGGTCTTGCCCGTTTTCCAGCCCAAAGCCTGCTGAATTTGAGTGTTGGAAAGACACAAGCGGAGAATGCGGACGCAAATGGAGTGAAACGTCCCCATCCATTCCAAATTTGCGTTTCCACCAAGAATCGTCTGAATTCTCTGTTTCATTTCACGTGCGGCTTTATTCGTAAAAGTTACGGCCAAAATGCGCCGCGGGTCAACGCCCTTGGCAGAAATGAGATGTGCTATTTTATATGTAATCGCCCGGGTCTTTCCCGAACCGGCTCCGGCAAGAATGAGAACGGGGCCTTCAGTTTTTATCGCTGCAGAGACCTGTTCTTCATTGAGTTCTCGTTTAAGGAGCGCAAGATCGATCACGCGCCCCATTATTTTTCATCCTCTGTAGAAGCGCCTAGCACCTGTTCCAATGTAGTGAGTCCATCAAGAGCTTTTTGGAGTCCATCCATGCGAAGCGTCGTAAGCCCGCATTCCTTGACGGCGATCTTCTTAATATCTTCACCTGAAGCTCGCTTGACAATAGCCGTGCGCACAGCTTCGTTCGGAACCAAATATTCATAAATACCGCAACGCCCCTTATACCCAGAGCCATCACACTTCGGACATCCCTTACCGTGATAGAATTGCATATCCTTGGAAAGGTGAAGCTGTTCGCGGAGTTCATCGGAAATGTCGACAGGTTCCTTGCAATACTTGCAAATGCGGCGCACAAGACGCTGGGCGAGAATTCCTTTGATAACAGTTGCGACAAGGAAGGGTTCTAGTCCCATTTCGAGCAAACGCGGGAAGGATCCGGCGGCGTCGTTCGTATGAAGCGTACTGAACACCAAGTGGCCCGTCAAAGCAGCTTCGATAGCCATCGAAGACGTTTCCTTATCGCGCATTTCGCCGATCATAATCACATCCGGGTCTTGACGGAGCAAGGCTCGAATGCCTGCGGCAAAAGTAAACCCCGCAGCCACGTTAATCTGGCCTTGGTTCACACCATCAATATTCAATTCAACAGGATCTTCCATCGTCGAAATGTTGATCGTCGGATCCAAAATTTCACGGATAGATGCATACAAAGTCGTAGACTTACCCGAACCCGTCGGCCCGGTCACAAGAATAATGCCATTCGGGAGATTGATTGAATCGTGGAACATTTTAAACATTCCAGGAGAAAAGCCCATATCCTTCAACGGGAACTGCCCCGAATTTGGATCAAGAATACGCATAACGATCTTTTCACATACACCGCGTTTGCGAAGCGATATCGGGAAGGAACTCACACGAAGGTCCACTTCGCCGCCCTTGTAACGGACGGTAAAGCGTCCATCCAGGGGCCTGCGCTTTTCTGCAATATCCATTTTGGACAGCAACTTGATTCTAGAAAGGATCTGCGACATCAAACGCCCGGGAATCGGAGCCTGCACCTGAAGATCGCCATCGATGCGGTAGCGGAGCTTGAGGTAAGTTTCCTGCGGTTCCAAATGAATATCGGAAGCTTTTCTCGCAATAGCCTCATGAATCAAAGACGTCACAATTTTAACAACTTGCTTCCCTTCTTCATCAGTAAGTTCCGCTTCTTGATTCGCTTCTGCATCCCGATCCACCGTTTCCAAATCTTCCTTACCAGCTTCTGCGGAAAGAAGTGATTCCAAGGAAGCTTCACCATTATTGGAATTGGCAAATACGCGGTCAGTTGCCGCCTTCACATCCTTTTCGCTCGCCATCACAATATCCACGTCCATTTGGGACTTGAATTTGACGATATCGATAACGCGGGCATTCGTCGGATCAGTCATTGCAATTGTAAGAGTCTTATCCGTTACGAAAAGCGGGACAACCTTATATGTACGGCAAACATCTTCGGAAACATATTGGTTCGCATTCGGATCAATATTGAAATTGCCTAATTTGACATACGGAACTTCAAACTGAGTAGAAAGAATTTCCACCAAGCGCTCTTCGGGCATAAATCCCAAAGAAACTAGGGTTCTCCCTAAGCGCTGCCCTGTTTTCTTTTGTTCTTCAAGTGCTTTTTCAAGCTGCGGTTCCGTAATATAGCCATGTTTTAATAAAAGCTCACCTATACGCATTTTGGTCGAACTCTGCATCTGCACGCCGAGGATGTTCGTCAAAACATCTTCGCTCACCATACCCAAGCGCACAAGAATCTTGGAAAGCATAATGCCCGTGCGTTCGTGTTCACTCATCGCATGCTTAAGCTGATCCTCGTCAATTATTCCTTGACGAAGCAAAAGTTCACCAATTTTCGATTTACTCTGATTCATAAATGCGACCAAGATTCCGCTTTAATAATTTCCAAATTTCCAGACAAATGGACAAGTTCCACACCGGAACCCTCTATTACAGTTCCAATGCGTGTAACCTGCGACCAGCCTCTTTTATGTCCATAGAATATACTATCTGGAAGCGAAGTTGTAAAAAGCAATCGATAATCTTCCCCGCCTTTAAGCCAGAATTCCCGAGGACTTACCCCGTAATGTTCCGCCACATAGCAGGCACTAGGGTCCACCGGTATTAATTTTTCTTCCACGCGTATCTTCACGCAGGAAGAAAGCGCTAGGTGATTGAGTTCAGAACTCATGCCATCCGAAAGATCGATGCATCCCCCGCAAACACCCATTTCTACAAGTTCAGCCCCGGCAGCCTCGTTTATTGTAGGAGCTAAATGATATTTAACAGCTTCTTTCAACAGGGGATCTTTCTCACATCCATTCAAGAAAGCCCAAAGTCCTGCGGCACTTGCACCTACCGGCCCGGAAACATACACCGAATCACCCGGCTTTGCCCCAGAACGCCGGAGAGGGGTTCCTTCTGTTTTTCCCAGCAAGGTAATTGAAAAAAGTCCAACCTCGCCTGCAACAGTATCACCGCCCACAAGAGCGATCCCCCGTCTGCGGAAACCTTCCGCAAAAGCCTTTGCAATGCGGTCACGAGTTAATTTATCCCAACACTTATTATGGCAAATTCCCAAAAGGGCTATTGCCGGGGTCCCGCCCATTGAAGAAATGTCCGATACGTTGGAAACAATACATTTTTCAACGGCTTCTTCAGGGGTTGCCCAATCCAAGCGGAAATGGGTCTTTTCTACCGACATATCCTTGGTAACGAGCCAACCGTCAAAAGCCGCGCAATCATCCCCCGCTCCAAACCAAAAACGCTTTTTGGGAGAGACTTCTCTTAAAGGAAGTCCCTGCGAAAGGATCTGCTCTATGAATTTGAATTCCCCGAGCGGAGGGAAATGATAAGAAGCATCACTCATTTTCATTCAAAATCTAATTTTTTTAGGCTCCATTTCCGAGAAAAAACACGAAGACCTTTTTTTTAGTTATTTTTTGCAACGTGGGACACATATTCTTCATCTCCGATAGTAAAGATACGGATCTCGGCGAACTTGCCGGCTGGACTTTATATTGGATGCTTTCGCACGATATTTCCCCCGACACGGCCATCTACAGCTGCCAAGGAATGGAACAGGGATCTAAAGCCTTGGAAACTCCTCTTTCCCAAGGAGAATCGCCAGCCCTCATTGTTTTTGACCACGGGAAAACGCCCACAAAAGAATCCATCGCTTTTGGCCGCCGCCTCCGCGACACCATCCCGGAATCTTGGATCATCGAACTTGTTGCAAACGATTATCCTCTGCCAGCAAAGACCGAAGATGCATTCTTTATGCGTAAACCCATCCGCAAGAACGATTGGGAAGATGTACTGAACCACATCTTTATTGAGGCGGGTTCCCCGCAATGGTCCAATGCGACTACGCCTCTAAACCATTAAATCTTATGAAAAAAGGTATTGCCTATTTCGGCGTACGAGACCCCGGACGAGCACTTGAAGACCTCTGGGAAATTAAAGAGGCCGGATTTACGCACGTCCTGCACACTTGGTCCGAAGAAGACGAACTCTATTATTCCAAAACAATGGCGAAAATCATTGAACAATCCACCGCCATAGGTCTTCAAGTCTACGTAAATCCCTGGGGAGTAGGAAGAGTTTTCGGGGGCGAGGCTTACTCAGAGCTCACTGCGCGCAACCATGACCTCTGCCAGGTTTCGGTTGATGGAAAACCGGCTGTTGCCGCTTGCCCAAACCACCCGGAATTCAGAGAATATATGCACAAATGGATTTTATCCGTTTGTCATACAGAAGTAGAAACCATTTTCTGGGATGAACCTCATTTTTACTTTGAAAAAGGCAAGCTCTCCAATTGGGCTTGTCGCTGTCCCATCTGCCAAAAGAAATTCAAAGACCGTTTCGGCTTTGATATGCCAAAAGATCTTACCCCTGAAGTCAAAACCTTCCGCGAAAATTCTCTAGTCGATTTTCTCGCAGAGATGACCGGACTTGTCCACACACAAGGCAAGCGAAATTCTGTTTGCATGCTTCCACCATGGTTCCCCGCCGGCCTCGATTCTTGGGATAGAATCGCGGAACTTGCATCCGTAGATGAAATTGCCTGCGACCCTTACTGGGAGCGCAGTGCCTCGGAAGAATCCATTAGCAAAAACTATGCAAGCGTATCTAAACGTATCTTTGAAATCGCCTGCAAATACGGTAAAGAGCCCCAGATGTGGATCAAAAATTACCAGATAGAGAAAAACAGGGAAAACGATATCGCCATTGCTACACAAAAAGCTCTAGAAGCAGGCGTACAAAACATCTTCGCCTGGTCCTTCAAAGGAAACGCCTCCCTCTCTTGGCTTGCCTCCGACGATCCAGAAACTGTGTGGCAAACTCAAATCCGAGCCTTGAAAAAAGCCTGATCCAACTTCTCATTTTCAAAAAACTTTCATCATTTTGTTTCAAATTAAAAAGTCCGGTCTCTTGGAGATCGGACTTTTTAATTTCGGTCCTGCTTTCTTTATTTGGAAATAATGCGCCGATAACCGCGACTCGTCGTATATTGCGTTCGCCGATATTCGCCAGAGACATAGCTTTGAGAATTTTTAATGTTCACGCAATGCGGGAACGGATATTCGATCAAGGACACTTGATAAATATACGGCCCCGTCCCTAGCTTACGCCCCTGCTGGGACACCGGATAGATCTTGACGCTTGCCGCAACCTTGCCGCTCACAACGCCCGGAAAAGAAATTCCACCATAAGCATCGCCCGTATTATCCGTGCAGGAAGACTGCGGCGTTGTCGTCGCCACCATTTGGCGGAATGCAGCCGTATCCAATTCTTGGCTATATTGGCTTACAAAATGGCCCAAATGATCAAACACGCGGATATTTACACGGAAGGCTTCATCGGTCACAAAAGCAAAGCTCACACAGCTTTCGTTGCCTCGGCTAGAATAGCACTTAGCAGCAGAAATAGTAGAGCTAGTTCCCGAAGAATTCACAACTTGAGTCGTAGTATTCATCGAATTCGGGTTGCTTGGATCCGGGGCTGATATATAATAAGAAATGCTATCAGAAATCCACTGGCTCGGATTCGCGCTATTTGCATAGCTCGAAGGCAAGGAATTAATGAATATTTCACCCGTCTCATTATCCTTCAATTTGCCATCCGGAAGAAGCTGGTCATTGAACGGAGGACGGTCAATAGTCGAATCGGCAGGAATGATTGTTGTTGTCGACGCGATTGAAATAGTTGTAATCGGACCAAAATTATACTTGTCTACAGATATGTTCATAGTAGATGTAATAGCCCAATCAGCTGTATAAGCAAACTTGTTATTCGCGCTCTCCGGAGTTGTATAAACACCATCTACAAGTCGCGGAGCCGCAGAATAATTGAACGCAAGAGAATCACCGGCATTCGGAGAAGAAAGTGTTGTGCAGTAGACATCGGAACAGAGCTGCCCCGTAAGCTTGTACAAATAACCGTCAGAGCCTTTATTTTCTTGATATACAAAGCTTGTTACATTATAAGCCGTTGTGTCATAGCCGGTTACATTTCCATTGACATCGACCATCTTGCGGATATCGAGAATCGGGAAATAAGCACTGTTACCACCACTTCCAGCAATCAAAGCCACACTGGCGTCATTTAAAAGTGTGTTGACAAAGAGATAAGTAACGAGTTCGCCTGTCGTTTCATCACTCTTGAGTTCAGCATGAATAATACGCGGTTGACCATAAGCCGTTGGGGCAATTTCAGAAAGGGATGTGCGGATGTAGAGGTTAGAGCCATCTGTCTGACGGTCTGCGTAGAAGAAATGAAGATGATGCCAAGATCCGTTGACCCAACCGGTATCGCTGCAACCCGCAGCATTGATGACGGCCAAGGGCTCTCCGGTATGGCAGCCGTGATTGTTCTTGGCAAGGGTATAGAGGTTCACTTTGCCCGGGGTCGCCAAGTGCGTACCGCCCAAGTCGACCGCGAGCACGCCGTCCACGTAGATCCACATGTCATCGTCACCGGCAAATTCAAAGACTTCCGCACTTGCTTCACTTGTATTCTTACTTGCATAATAGCGGAACTTGGCATGGCCCATCATCGTGAAGTTATAGTTGCGGAAATGCTGCAAAGCGAGAGATCCATTTGACGAACTCTGCACAGCTGCCAAGGCAGATGTCGTACTGCGCGGGCCGCCATTTGCTAGCCAAGCCGAGCAAAGCGAATAGGTTGAATCGCCATTGTAATCCATCTGAGATTTCGCCCACAGATAATCATACGGGGGGCAGAAAATCGAAAGACTCTGCGCACCCCACTGAGTTGTTCCGGACTTTGCACCCTGCCATTCATTATTGGCATTTACCGAATCCAAGGGAAAATAGCCCCCATTATTGTAGTTGTAGTCCAGAACATAGAATCCAGAGTCCGTCTGATCCTTTGGAATATTCAAAATCATATTGCTGCGCTGATTGATACCGCCCACATCCGAAAACCACTGATCAAAAAGAGTATTGTCACAACGATTATTCACTTTGGTAATCGTTACTCCATTCAAGTAGTTATAGTCAGTCACAATATCGTTGCCGAGGGAATCCTTAGTTGTAACGAATGTCAGATATCTGTTCACCATTTCCGGGGTGTACATCACCAAGTTAGCCCAATTCATATTTGGGGTTGGGCAAGTATAACCGCGGGTTCCACTATTTACGACATACTGATATCCCCGCACCGTTTTACCGTTCACTTTATCAGAACATTCACCATAATGCAGAGCGTTCGCGGAATCTCCGTTTGCCGTCGATGTCGACGTTGCCTGCAAATAAATCGGGAGCTGGGAGGCCGGACTAAAGAAAAGAGGCAAGCCATCCGTACCGAGCGGCGTACCATAACTATAGGCATAAGAAGCCTTATTGCCACAACTTTGGTGCATACCCGCATTGCCGTACCAAGCCGTATCATACCCGGCAAGGCCGTGGATCACACCATAATTATAAATGGCATCCGCATTATTGATGTATTCCTCAGAAAAATTCTCAAAATCGGGGTGATTCGGTTGAAAATCGCGAACCACGACATCCAAGGAAGCGAATCCAGATGCATCTGCAGCATTTGCGCTTGCAAAAACGCCCGCTAATAATGCAATTGCCAAAACCGTAAATTTTTTCATCATCTTGAATCTCCACCTATTAGGGGTGCAGGAATATTTTTCCCCAAATATAAACCATTTATTGAGGTTCGGAACGAAGTACATTTTATTTTTTACTCAATTTTTTAAAGTTGCAAAGTTCCCGTGACCTAAAGCATCGGATAATCGTCCAAAAAACAAATCTACTCCAAAAGGATCTTCTATTTTTACTAAAATTCGACTTGAAATATACGAGGTTTTTATGTCTAAATTCGAGCATATCCAAGTCCCTGCTGATGGCATCCCCATTACTCTCAAGAACGGCAAATTAAGCATCTCCGATTCTCCCATTATCCCCTTTATCGAAGGGGACGGAATCGGTCGCGACGTATGGAAAGCGACAAAGCGGGTATTAGACACCGCAGTCGAAAAAGCCTATAAAGGCAAACGCAAAATTTCTTGGATGGAAGTATACGCAGGCGAAAAAGCCAACAAGGTATATGGCGAAGGTACTTGGCTCCCGGAAGAGACTATCAAAGCCTTTACAGAATACCTCGTAGGCATCAAAGGCCCTCTCACCACACCTATCGGAGGCGGAATCCGCAGCTTGAATGTAGCACTCCGCCAAGCGCTTGACTTATTTGTGTGCCTCCGACCCGTCCGCTATTACACAGGCACTCCTTCGCCGGTAAAGCACCCGGAAAAGGTGGATATGGTCATTTTCCGCGAAAATACGGAAGATATTTATGCAGGCATTGAATGGAAGTCCGGTACAGAAGAAGCCAGAAAATTTCTTGAAATTTTGAAGAAGGAGTTTCCTGCCGGGGCAAAGAAAATCCGCTTTGGAACCAAGGAATCCGTAGAAAATTGGAAGAAAATTACCGGCATTGCTGACGATAGCGATTGGAATGAAGTCGGGCTCGGCGTAAAAGCTGTTTCCAAACTCGGTACTCAGCGCTTAGTACGCGCGGCCATTGAATATGCCATTGTAAACAATCGCAAAAGCGTAACCCTTGACCACAAGGGGAACATTATGAAATTCACCGAGGGCGCATTCCGCGACTGGGGTTATGAAGTAGCCGCCAAGGAATACGGCGCAGAAAAAATCGGGAATGGCCCATGGATGCAGATTCCGAAGGGCAAGCGCGGCGAAGGCATCGTCATCAAGGATTGCATCGCTGATATTTGTTTGCAACAGGTTCTTACCCGCCCCGAAGACTTTGACGTAATCGCCACCCTCAACCTGAATGGAGACTACCTCTCCGACGCACTAGCCGCACAAGTCGGCGGCATAGGAATTGCTCCGGGAGGAAATATCAACTTCGTAAGCGGGCATGCTATTTTCGAAGCAACACACGGAACTGCCCCAAAATATACCGATCTGGACAAAGTCAATCCGGGATCCGAAGTTCTCTCCGGTGAAATGATGCTCAGCTACTTGGGTTGGACTGAAGCCGCAGACTTGGTAAATAAAGGCCTCTCCGGAGCGATCAATTCGAAGGTCGTCACTTATGACTTTGCACGCCTTATGGAAGGGGCAAAGGAAGTCGGAACTTCCGCATTCGGCGACAACATTATCGCCCATATGTGATAATTTATGACGCTAGCCATTCTCTTCACAATCGCCATTGCCATCATTCTTTTGCGCGTGTTCATTTTGCATTTGCACGCAAATGATATCGACAACGAAGAATTCAAGGTTCTCCCTCGCGAAGTCAAACTCGCCGTCCTCAAGGAAAGGCTTTTGGAAACGCCATCAGAAGCAGCCCTTAAAAGCCTTTGCGAGTTTCTTAAAGGCGAAAGTATCGAAGTGAACCCAGAATCATACCGCCCGTTTTTGACAGAGCAGCTCCGGATTTCGCGCGAAGAAAACGCGCTTGCATTGGACGATAGCTTGTACGAAAAAGAGTCCGCTTGGATGGATGCAATTGAACCGATGGAATTTGCGAACGCCATGAAGTACAAAGCCAAAGGCGAAAATCAAGCTTACATTGAAACGTACCTTTCTGGCATTCTCCGCTACTATTCCGATGAAAAAATCGAAGCCGCCCTAACCTCGATCATTCCCGATTATCCAGAAGCACAAAAATTCTTAGATGATTATAGAGCCTTGATAAACCTGCGCGATTCGAGCCTTGCCGACGATAACTCTCTAGAAAAGCTCACCCAAGCTAAAGAGGCCTGGGTGAAAGAGATTATCGGCGGATAAATTATTCTACAGTCGCTTCTACCTCATCGGGATTGGTGACGCGGACTTCAATCCGGCGATTCTGTTTGCGCCCTTCCTCCGTATCATTCGAAGCCTTGGGACGGGAATAACCATAGCCCACCGCTGTAATGCGGGAACCGTCAATTCCCTTTTGAATCATATAATTGCGGACGCTCTGTGCGCGTTCTTCGGAAAGTTTCTGGTTGTAATCTTCACCGCCTTCCGAACTTGTATGGCCTTCAATTTCCACTTTCGCCTTGGCATTCTTCTTTAAGCCATCAATTGTCTTATTTAACGTCGCAAGGGAAGATTGTATAAGCTCTGCACTTCCTACTTTGAACGAAACGCCTTGGAGCTCAGCACGGGTATCGTCGAAGGCCACATTGACAGCACCAGTACTCGCTTTGAGAGAAACGTATGGAGTCGTACCGCATTCAAAAGGCCCAGTCAAGCTTTCGCAAAGAATACGATAGGAATCTTCGCGAGGAATGAGAAGAACGGCTTCGCCATTGGCATCCGTCCGTACAGAGATCTTATTTTCCGGATTTTTTTGCCCGACGAACGTCAGAAGCTTATTCCGTTGGGGAACATCGTCAAAATTGGTATAAGACACATTCAGAACGGCATGAGTCTTGCCGGGAGCAAGGTCTGCCGCAAAAAGAGCCGCCGTCAAAGCGAGAAAAGAAATAAAAAAAGTTCGCATCATCAAAAAAAGCTCCTTTTCACAGCCATAAAATAAATTTTTCCCTAGAAAAGATCCAAAAAAACAAGTAAATTTTGCGCGTTTTCTAACCTACTGACGCGGAACACCCGCAGAGGAAAAAAATGAAATCCAAACTTTTGAAAACAGCCATCGCTCTTACACTTGGCCTTACCGTAGTAACATCCGCTGCTGATGGAGAATTCGCACTCAAAGGCAACATTCAAACCCAAGGCATCGCCAACAACAACGACAATTGGTTCGAATCCTTCTGGTTCCGCGCCAACGTTGGCGGAAGTTATACATCTGAAGACTTCGATGGCCAAATTATGATCCGCATGTTCGGGCCCAATTTCGGTAATACGATCGATGGAAAGAACTATGACAAGTTTCTCGCTGATCTTTATTGGGGCAACTACAAGTGGGATTTGGGAATGAACAAGCTCAACCTCAAGCTCGGTCACTGGAAAACGGATTGGAGCCAAGCGGGTAATTTCGGTACCTACGTCGACCCGGCACTCTCCCGCCGTGGAATGCTGATGAGAGATTACTCCCACGATGCATTCGAGCTCGGGTGGAAAGTCGGCCCATCCACGCTCAATGCAATGCTCGGAACCACCGACAACAAGTTCAATACGGGCTATGTCCGCGTTGAAGAACGCGCAAAGTTCAGCTTCCCGCTAGAACTCGCCGTCGCCTACCGAGTGAATGCGATTGACGCATTTAACCAGGCTGCAGTGCAGACGCACCGCGTTGCCGGTAGCGCATCCTACGCAATCATCAAAAATCTCCGCCTCTATGGTGAAATCGCCTACATTACCACAGGAACGGATTCCGATGTCAACGCAAAATCCATTGCAGCAGGCGACGCAATCAAGCCGGAATACAAACAAGGTTCCGACTACCTCCCGTTCTTCGTCGGCTTGGAAATTCCAACTGCGGGCATCTTTGATCATCTGATGTTCGAATTTGAACGAATCAATGACCGCGACGAGCTCAATGCGGGAGCAGATGACTTCGCTTGGACAGTCGGCCTCACCAAGTCCTTTGGCCGTACTAAAGCTCAGCTCAACCTTTACAGCGAAGATGAACTTGACGATGTCGCCGCAGCACTCCGCTTCACGACTACTATCAAGTAATCTCAGTTTGAAGACAAAAGGAACGCCCGTTGGCGTTCCTTTTTTATTTGGCAAACCGATTTGGTTAATTTTCACCCGACTTGAGAATTGCAATAAAATTTTTCAAATTCTTTTCAAAATCATATACCAGCGGATCCGTAGCAGCAACCGGAGCACCAATATCTCGAGCAAGAGCTTCTGCAGTGTGTTTGGGAAATTCCGGCTGTATAAAAACAACTCCGATGCGGTACTTTTTTGAAAATTCTGCAAGCTTGGTCAAATCACTATTGGGCAGCTCTAAAAGCTTCTTTGGTTAAGTGAAGCGAACAGCATGCAAATCGAGTGCAGCAAAGACAAGCTTGCTTGCCTTTATTGCCGAAATGCCGCTCTCGACGATAAGATCGTCCATCTATCAAGAACCGAACAAGATCGCTTGGTGCTTTATTAGCACTTAGCGAGAACGATCCCTTTAGGGAGCAATGGCAGGAACGATTGCGCCCTAAAACGAGAGTTGCGGGCATACTTGGATGAACAAGCCTGAGTTACACCGGCAAGTGCGCAAGCACAAAAGCGTCAATACCACGCAAGGTGAGTGTCGCACAACCGAGCTTGCTTTGACATTGTTGAGGCCCGGCAGCAGGACTTCAGTCCACCATGCGAAGTGTTTTACCCGAAAATTGTTGCGGTGTCACGTTGTTCCATCCTCACCCCTTCGGGGCCGGCCTAGAGTCCGGCTCTTCGAATCCTGACGTTCCCTAAAAAGGGAACCGACTTCTCGTTGTTGCGGTGTCACGTTGTTCCATCCTCACCCCTGCGGGGCCGGCCTAGAGTCCGGCTCTTCGAATCCTGACGTTCCCCGAAGGGAACCGGCTTCTCGTTGTTGCGGTGTCACGT
>Ga0172378_10000960_pt1 | contig 26106 bp, 22 predicted proteins | sample GrowelOW332metaG_FD_119755 | JGI IMG/M metagenome (GOLD analysis project Ga0172378, IMG submission 119755) | Groundwater microbial communities from an aquifer near a municipal landfill in Southern Ontario, Canada - Pumphouse #3_1 metaG | ecosystem: Environmental > Aquatic > Deep subsurface >... | reverse complement strand
AGCGAATCAGATGACCAAGCAAAGAATCAATATTTTTTAAATCCTAACTCAAATAAAAGAATTGTAATCTTTGGACATACACACGATGCTAAAATCATTGCATCAGATAACTATAATGGTCAAAAATCAATTTACGCAAACTCTGGAACATGGATTGACCATAATAATGTAACTCCTATAACAATGACTTTTATAGTAATTACTCCTCAAAACTCAGATGCATCTTCAAAAACATACGTTAAGCTTTACAACTACCAAAATGAAGTTGTAACAAAAATGTCAGAAGACTCTATGCGTTACTAAACAAAACAAAAATGTAAGGGCGAACACACAGATTCGCCCCTACATTTTTTACTTTTCACTTTTAGCTTTTCACAAAAAAAATTATTTAACAATAAAATTTTCTCTTACGGAGGATCCATTTTTTGATAATTCCAAAATATAAAATCCTGCACTAAGTTCTCCTATACTGATTTTAGTATCTCTCACAACATCACTCTTTATTCTCTTTCCTCTTATATCATAGATGGAGTAATTGAGGTTTTCTGGTTTATTGTTATTAAAAATCAAATGCAAATCCGTATAAGTTTGGAGTAAAGTTTTCAGAAACTGAATAGGGAGTTTCATTGGAATAATAATGAATACTTAGAGTAACCTCTGTCCATGTATATACTTCCTCTCCTGCGTACTTACAGTGGGCATAGCCAACATATTCCCCTTCTTTTGGTATAAGAAGTAAAATATACAAATATTTACTCTACTTTATATTCTCTTATAATAGTCCCATCTTCAGTTTCTAAAATCAAACTATCATTTGTTAGTTTCTTAATTAGATAGGATCCAATAAGGTAATCTTTATCATAAAGATAAAATGTGTCTTTATGTATTTTATACAGATTTGTATCAGGACTTTCAAAATACCAAATTTTCTTATCGTCTATAATTATGAAATCAACAGTTGGACTATTTTCAGATGTCCAATATCCTTTTATATTGTTTAATTTATTTGTGTTACATGACAAAAAAATAAATAAAATAAGTATAATCTTAAAACTAATAGATTTCATATACTTTACGTCAGAGTTTATAGTGCTGACTCCGCACTTTTAATTTAACTGCAATAATGCAGCAAAAAGCAAAGATAACACAAATAAAAAAAAATGCAAGAGAATTATCTTAAAAAGGAGTCGGGGAATAAGGTGTTAATCTTTTTATAGCAAGCTTTAATCTTTTTAAACTTGATTTAAATCTAACATCATGGCATGATGTTGGTAATATCATGGCATGATCCGATCAACATCATGGCATGATATCGGCAAGATCATGGCATGATGTTGAAATTAAATCAAGTTTAAATACTTTGAATCGGCTTTTAATAAGATCTATTTAGTGTTTTTGTATACTTTGATAAGCTTTTGCTGTGTGTTGTTGCTTTCTAAATTAACAAAGTTTTTACTTACTAATTATGCTGTTATAGACCTTATCGTCTTTGATTATTTGAATTGCTTTTTGTAAGCCTTCATCTGTATCTTTAATGGATTGATAATAATAATTAATTCCATAAAGATTTCTGGCTATCATGGCCTTTAGAGTTGCTTCAATATAGATGTCTGATTTTTTCATCATTTCTTCCATTTTTTCATCCTCCTGCTTTGCTTTTTCTATCACTTGGTTTAATAGTTCTGTATTAGTAAGTAGTTCGTTTGCATACGATTGATATGAAGTATAGTTTTGAGCAGCTGTGTCTTTAGTTTGTTTAACTATATAGTCTAAAACCATTGAATTTACCCATTCTTTCTTTATTTGATTTTGTTCAACACCCTCTTTTTTGGCAAATGCAGAAAATTCTTCCATAAGATTTAGGCTGGCGTAGGTTTTATTAAAGTCTTCAAAGGTTGGGTTTTGTTTTAAAAAACTTTCTCTGTTTCTATCAACCCATTGCATTGAGAAATTATTAAAAATGCCTTTTGAACGCAAATTAATAAGATAATCGGAAGCTCTTGAAGTGTCTATTGGGACAAACACGTCTGGCATTATTCCTCCTCCTCCATACACTATTCTTTTGTTGAAAGTTGTGTATTTGAGTGAATCAGGGAATTTAATTGAATCGGGAGTTATTAGTTCTTTGTGTTGATAGCGTTTCATATAGTCATTATAATAGGAATCCAACCCATCATCCCATGGTTTTTGGATGCAACGTCCACTTGGGGTGAAGTAGCGTGAGGTTGTAAGTCTTATTTGAGAGCCATCAGGCAAATTGAAAGGTCTTTGAACCAATCCCTTCCCAAAACTTCTTCTTCCAACAATCACTCCCCTATCCCAATCTTGAACGGCTCCAGAAACAATTTCAGATGCTGAGGCTGAAGATTCATCAATAAGTATAACTAATTTTCCTTTCTCAAATTCTCCTTTTGTTTCTGCCTTAAAATCATAGCGAGGGGAAGACACTCCTTCAGTATATACAATAAGTTTGTCGTCGCTAAGAAATTCATCGGAAAGCTTAAATGCAACATCCAAATATCCTCCTCCATTACCTCTTAAGTCGAATATTAATTCTTTCATCCCTTGTTTTTTTAAATCTCTTATTGCATCAAGAACTTCCTGAGTAGAGTTTTGAGCAAATCTATCAAGACGGATGTATCCAAGAATTTTGTCTAACATAAACCAAGTGTCAACACTTGTGATTGGTATTTTATCTCTAATTATTTCAAAAACAATTGGTTCTTTTCTTCCATTTCTTTCCACCGTTAAAATAACCTTTGTTCCCTTAACTCCTCGTAGATGTTTAAATACCCAATCATTTTTAATTGTATCGCCTGTTGCAAATTTATCATCCACCTTTAATATTTTATCTCCCGCAACAACTCCAACTTTTTCTGAAGGACCTCCCCTAATAACATCAACAACATGAATTGTATCTTTCATTATTTGAAAAGAAATTCCTACCCCATCAAAATTTCCTACTAAGGGTTCATTCATTTTTTGAACATCTTCTTTTGAAATATAAATTGAGTGAGGATCTAATTCTTTCAACATATTTACAATACCTTTTTCAACTATGGTTGGCATATCAGGCTTTTGAGCATAATAGTATCTTATCATATTTAGAGTAAATGACATTTTATTGTCGGTTGACAATAATTCAGTCCTGTCAACATTTTGAGCCGTTAAAAATGAAGAAATTAATAAAAATAAAGAAAAAATAATTTGTTTCATAGCAATAATAATTTATATTTTGTCGTTAATTAATGTTGAAGTGCAAAAGTAATAATAAAAAATATATTTAGATGAGCTTATACACAATAATATTAGTAGTTACATTAGTTGTTTCATTTGTTGGTCTATGGAAAATCTTCCAAAAGGCTGGTTACAAAGGTTGGTATAGTATTGTTCCAATTCTTAACGCATGGTATGCAGTAAAAATTATAAATAAAAAGTTTTGGTGGTTTATTTACTGCCTTATACCATTTATTAATATATTTGTTATAATGCTTATTATCATAGAAATAATGAAATGTTTCCGCAAAAATGGATTATTACTTCAGATTGCAAGCGTTCTATTTCCTTTCATTATACTTCCTTGGTTAGGTTTTTCAAAAAAAGAACATTACACCCACCCTTCAGAACTTCCAAAAATAAAACATTCTGCTACAAGAGAATGGGTTGATGCTATTTTGTTTGCTGTTATTGCTGCTTCAATCATAAGAATGTTTTTCTTTGAAGCCTACACAATCCCTACCTCATCAATGGAAAAATCACTGTTAGTTGGCGACTATCTTTTTGTTAGTAAGGTTGCATATGGTCCAAGAATACCAAACACTCCTATAGCATTCCCATTAGTTCATCATACTATACCTCTACTTAATATTAAATCATACCTTGAATGGTTGAAATTTGACTATCATCGTTTTCCTGGAATATCTCATTTAAAAAGAGGAGATGCTGTTGTTTTTAATTTCCCCGACGGAGACACCCTTTCATCAACTTATCAAAGTGCAGATAGTTATTATAGCTTGGTTAGAAAATACGGAAGAGACAGGGTTTGGAATTCACCTCAAGAATTTGGAGATATTATTGTAAGACCTGTTGACAAAAGAGAAAACTTTATTAAAAGACTAATTGGACTCCCAGGAGAAACACTACACATTGAAGACCAAGTTGTTTATATTAACGGAACGCCTATTGAAAGTCCGAAAGACTATCAAATTACATATAAAATTGAAACAGAAAATGGTGCTTCAATAAACGAAAATGAACTTCTAAATATTGGAGTTTCGAAAGAAGATATGGATATGATGTATGTATCCTACTACACAAACCTAACAAAGCCTCAAATTGAAAGTCTATCCACAACTCCATACATTTTGGATATACAACCCCTAAACACTAACGGAAAAACTTACTCTTCTTTCACAAAATTCCCTTGCAGGATAATTTTTCACCCAGAATTGGTTGACAAAGGTTCCGTTTTAAAAATGGTTGGAGTTGATAGCACAGAAATAAGTCAAACAATAAACTACCCAACCCTTCCATTGTCTATCGAATTAGTAAATAAAATCAAAAAATTCCCTTATGTTAAATCTATTACTCCTGTTCTTAGCATAAAAGGATTTGGCGAAAAACAATTATTCCCATATGTTGAAAATTTGAACTGGAATGTTGATAATTACGGTCCTGTTTTAATTCCAAAGAAAGGAATGAAAATTGATTTAAACCCAAATACTGTTGCATTATATAAGAGAGCAATTACGGCCTTTGAGAGAAATAGCTTTGAAGAAATAAATGGCAAGTACTATATTAATGGCAAGCAGACAAACAGCTATACTTTTAAAATGGACTACTATTGGATGCAGGGAGATAATAGACATAATTCAGCAGACAGTAGGTTTTGGGGATTTGTTCCTGAGGACCATATTGTTGGGAAAGCATCCTTTGTTTGGCTTAGTTTGAATAAGGATATGGGAGGATTGAAAAAGATAAGATGGAATAAAATATTTAGAAAAGTTGAATAGAATCATAATATAAAAAGTAATAAAGAAAACAAAAAAAAATTATCATTGAACGCCACAATAGATAAAATTAATTATTAATCATTAAAAATTATCACAATGAGAACAGTAAAATTATTATTAGCTGAGGGTGATATGAATTTAGGACCAATCCTAAAGACATATTTTGACAAGAACGGATTTCCTACAATTCTGGTAACAGATGGAGAGTCAGCACTTAAAGTTTATTCATCGGAAGAAATTGATTTTGTAATATTAGAAACCTCTCTACAATTAATGGACGGATTTACAACATTAGAAGCAATTAGAGATCTTGATCCTTCAATTCCAATTATGTTGATATCTGAAAAGCATCAATCGCAAGCAGATATTGTTAAAGGATTTGAAATGGGAGCTGATGACTATCTTCGTAAACCATTTTCTATGGAAGAATTACTTTGTAGAGTAAAAGCAATTTCTAAAAGAGCAATTGGAGAAAAGCCAGAAGATAATATTTTCCAAATTGGACAATACTACACTTTTGACTACAATCGCCACGTAATTAACTTCAAAGGAAACAGCAATCATCCAGCAGAAGAAATCAAACTAACAGGAAAAGAAAGTGAACTTTTGAAAATTTTTGCCCTAAGTATGAATCAAACAGTTGATAGAGCAGTCATTCTTCAAAAAGTTTGGAAAAATGACACATATTTCAACGCAAGAAGTATGGATGTTTATATCACCAAACTAAGAAAATACTTTAACTACGATCCAGAAGTTAAGCTTGCTAATCAACATGGAGTAGGCTTTAAACTTAATATTCATCCTCAAGCTTCAATGCGTAATATGAAGCTTAATAAATAGTAAAATTGCTATTTATTAAAAATAAAGGCTCCACTTCAAAATGAAGTAGAGCCTTTTGTTTTTTAATTAATTATTAGTTTATTTTACTAATAGAGAATTATATTTTCTTAATCCTTCTAAAACATTTGTTTTAACATGAATAAAATCTGTTACACCTTGAGATGTGAAGTTTTGAATGTGAGCCTCAGGATAACCAGCAACAATGATTTGATTAACTTTACCTTTTAAAACAGGCATCGCTTTTTCAACCAAATCAACATATTCATCATCCGAAGAGCAAAGAACAACTACATCGGCATTTGATTTAAGGGCTGCTTCTGCACCTTGTTCTGGAGTTTCAAAACCAATATTATCTATTATTTCGTAACCTGCAACACCAAAGAAGTTTGTTGCAAAACTTGCTCTGGCTTTTCTTAATGCAACATTTCCATAAGTTAAAAGAAATACTTTTGGAGTGTGAGATGATTTTTCTACGTCCATTCTTAGTTCTTCAAATGGCTCACTCAAACGATGCCAAGTTAGGGTTTTTATTTCATTTGCAGCCTCTGGATAGCTATTACATGTTGAAGAAATATTCTTAGACATTCTTTCAATTGGATTAGGATATTGATTGGTTCCAAGAATTGAAGTTTTTCGAGTTGCAACATCTTTAGAACGGATTGCGGCTGTTTTTTCAATTTCTGCTTGAATATATCCGTTTTTAATTGCAGAAAGGAATCCACCCTTAGCTTCAATTTCCTTAAACATATCCCAAGCATGAGAAGCGATTGCGTTTGTTAAATTTTCAATATAGTAACTTCCAGCTGAAGGGTCAACAACCTTATCGAAGTATGATTCTTCCTTTAAAAGTATTTGTTGGTTAGATGCAATACGACGAGAGAAATCATCAGATTCTTTAAATGCACAATCGAAAGGATAAACAGAAATTGAATCACAACCAGCAATTGCTGCAGACATCGATTCTGTTGTTGTTCTAAGCATATTTACATATGGGTCATAAATAGTTTTGTTATAGTATGAACTTTCTGTTGCTATAAATAAATCGTATGCTGAATCACATTTAGGATTATATTGCTCCATTATCTTTCTCCACAAAATTCTTGCTGCACGTATTTTTGCAATTTCCATAAAATAATTACTTCCTGTTGCAAAGGAGAAAATAGTTCTATAACCTATTGAATGAGCAGGTATCCCTTTTTCAGTGAAAACTGCAAGATAATCATTTGCGGCTGAAAGTGTGTAAGCTAATTCTTGAACTATTGAAGCTCCTGCATTATTGAAAACATGCCCATTGATAGTAATAGTGTCAAAGTTTGGGATATTTTCTTTAATTAGGTTTATTATTTCAACTCCTTGCTCAGCAATTTTTTGTTCAGAACAACATAATTTTCCTGTGTAAAGTGAGTAAACATAAGGATCAAAATTCATTGAACCATATACCTTAGTTCCGTCAATTGATTTTGCTTTAAGATAAGCAACAAATCTTTTTGTTAATTCTAAAAAACAATTAGCGATAAAGAAGTTTACTTTAATTTTTGTAAGATCAATACCATTTAAAAGAATTGCTAAATCTTCATCATTTTCAACTTTTGTAGCATCAAAACCTATAGAATTAACTCCTCTTTTAATTCCTTCAAGAGCGATTGCATTTGCCGTTTTAATATCTTTTTCAAAAATATCTTGGCGTATATCCCAATTATTTGTTTCTTTTTTTGAAGGATTAAGATTTAGGTTTTTAATATCTTCTGCTCTATAGTATGGATGAACATCAAAGCCTTCTATTGTTTTCCATACTAATTTCTTTGTATAATCTCCACCTTTTAGGTCAGCCATTATCACTTCTTCCCATTTTTCAGTTGAAATTGGGGGAAATTCAGAAAAAAGTTTATCGTTATTCATTGTATTTTAGTATTAAATTATTTATCGGGTTTAGGATGCAAAATTATAAAGAAATTAATATATAACCTAATCTTTAGTATAGAAAATAGAAATCAAGCTTTTGAAGTAGTTAATATTTTAAAATAATTCTTTGTCATACCGATAAATTAATATTATTGTTCTAATTTTGCCTTCTCAAACATTAAGATACATATGAATAATAGTTGGATAAAGAATACAGCTCTCTTCTTAGGAAGTCAAACCATTTCACAGTTTGGCTCTTCTTTAGTCCAATACGCTATTATGTGGCACATAACATTGGAAACAAAATCGGGAATAATGATGACAATATCAATCATTAGTGGTTTCCTTCCTACTTTCTTTCTTTCACCATTTGCCGGAGTTTGGGCAGATAGGTTTAATAGAAAAAAGATAATAATCCTCTCTGACTCTTTCACTGCATTTGCAACTCTAATATTAGCTATTCTTTTTTTATTGGGTCATAATTATATTTGGCTCCTGTTTGTTGTTTCAGCAATAAGATCAGTTGGAACAGGCATTCAAAACCCTGCAGTTGGTGCCATTATCCCCCAATTTGTTCCTCAAGACAAGCTGACAAAAGTAAATGGGATTAGTAGTAGTATTAATTCTGCCGTTATGCTCATGTCTCCTATGCTTAGTGCATTTCTTCTTACTATTGCAAGCATTGAAGCCATATTTTTCATAGATGTTTTCACTGCACTAATTGCTGTTTTTGTCTTTCTCTTTTTCATAAAAGTTCCTTCTCATGCAAAGGCACTAAATAGAAGTGCAACAAGTTATTTTGCTGATATGAAGGATGGTATTCGTTATATAAGGACACACAAATATATTAAGCATTTCATAATTTTTTGCATATTTTTCTACTTCCTTATTGCTCCCGTTTCCTTTCTTACTCCTCTTCAAGTAACAAGAAATTTTGGAGCAGATGTTTGGCGTTTAACAGCCATTGAAATTGCTTTTTCAATAGGTATGATTGTAGGAGGACTTATGGTTAGCTATATTAAGGGTTTCAAAAATAAAATCAACACCATGGCTTTTGCTTGTTCAATTACTGGAATAACAACTTTTTTTCTTGGATTTGATATCTTCTTTTGGCTCTACTTATCTATAATTTTAATTATGGGAATTGCAGTTCCTTTGTTTCATACAACATCAAATGTTCTTATTCAAGAAAAAGTGGAAGAAGAATTTCTTGGCAGAATATTTGGTATTTTGGCAATGATTGGCAGCTCAATGGTTCCGTTCGGTATGTTAGTTTTTGGACCATTAGCTGATATAGTTTCAATAGATATCATTCTGCTTTTTACAGGTGCAATACTCTGTATACTTAGCTTTGCACTCTCAAAAGATAAAGTCCTACTATCTCACGGAAAATAAAAGTTTCCCTAAACAAAAAAAATGCAATAAACTTATTTGTCTATTGCATTTTGAATTTCTGTAAATAAAGAATGTTCTATTTCTTTGGAGCAATTGGAGCTGGTTTGCCTTCAAGTTCTCTAATTAGTTTTCCATCCGCTTGTGCTCCTACTTTATCACCTGCTTTTGTTTTTGCTGTTGCTCTACGTTTTAAAGCATTAATGTGTTTTGGGTCAGCAGAAATAACTTTATCAAAATCTGAAATTGCTCCCTTATAATCTAAGGCATTATATTTTGCAGCTCCACGACGATAAACATTATCAATGTTGTTTGGTTGTAATTCAACTAACTTGTCCCAAGCAGCAACCTCTGCCTTAAAATCTTTCATTGAACTGTTTAGGGTTGTTAATGCAATAAACACTGTTTCGTTACCGCCACCAAGTTCAACAACTTTATTATAATCAGCTATTGAAAATTTGTAGCTTTCAGGAGTTTTTATTGAATAATTTGCATAGGCACGATTATTGTAATAATCAACTTTATTAGGATTAATAGCAATCAATTTATTATAATCCTCTATTGAAGATGCCCAATTGTTTAAGTTTGCATTTGCACTTGCTCTATTTTCCAACAAAGTAACATTCTTTGGATCTTTTTCAATAACAACTCCAAGTTCCTTAACATAGCCATTCAAATCATTAGCATTAAGATATGCATTAGCTTTTGCTAACATAGTTGGAACATCATTAGGATTTTTTTCTAAATATTTATCGTAATCTGCAATTGCTTTTGCAACTTCTTTCTTTTCTGAAAAAGAATGTCCTCTAAGTAGGTATGCTCCTGCCTCAGTTTGATTTTTATCAACAAAGATTGAAAGATTCATGATTGCATTATCATACTGTTTTAGATTATAATTTGCAATACCTGAGTAGTAATAAACATAATCCCATTCTGGAATTTCTGTTTTACAAAGTCCTGCCTTAGAAATCATACCATTCCAATCTTTTGCTTCATTAAGTTGTTGATAGGTATCAATCCACTTATTAATTTTTTCAGCCTCTTCTGGAGTTTGTGCATTTGCTCCTAAGCAAACAATTGATAGCATTAAAGCTAAAATTAACTTCTTCATATTTTTATGTTTTTGATTAATATATATTTCTACTTTTAGGGTTTATAACGTAAATAAGTTTTATTTTGTTGCTTTTGTGGTGTCTATAATTCAAACTTAATGTAGGTTATAGGCTTACCTTGTTTTAAATACTGGTTCTCATAAAAGGTTCTTATTTCAATTACATCTTCATCAAAACCAGAATTATACAAATCATTTGTATGAAAAATAATATTCTTTTTCATTGGCAATAGCACCTCATTTATTGTGTAGTCGTAAAGTTCTTGAGAATCTGTTTTAAGGTGTATAATTCCTTTATTATTCAATATTTTTTGATAACGTTCCAAAAAACGAGGTGAGGTTAGTCTTTTGTTTGGTTTTTTTAGTTGTGGGTCTGGAAAAGTTATCCAAATTTCATCAACCTCTCCTTCTCCAAAATACATATCAACAACCTGAACATGTGTGCGAACAAAGGCAACATTTTTCATTTGATTGTCAATAGAGCTCTTGCAACCTCTCCACATCCTGGCACCCTTAATATCAATTCCAATAAAGTTTTTATCTATATATTTTTCGGCAAGACCGACAGTATATTCTCCTTTTCCACATCCTAACTCCAAAACTAATGGGTTGTTGTTCTTAAAAAATTCACTTTTCCATTTTCCCTTTAATGCAAAGCCACCATTTTTTTGCAGTTCTTCATACTGCTGTTGAAACATATTAGCAAAAGTTTCATTCTCTGCAAAACGTCTTAATTTATCTTTTCCCATTTTTATTCCTTTTCTAATAAAGTCCCTTAACCTTTGAAGGTGCTGCAACAAAATTCTTTAAATAATAGGGCTCAAAATATGCAACATCCTCAAAATCCTTATTTAAATACTTTTCATAAGCCATATCCTTCATCAATTCAGAGCAAAGCACAATTTCAGAATCTAATATAATGTTTGACTTTTCACTAAAACAAGTTAGACTCTTTTCTGCTCCATCACCCACAAAAACAAATTCATTATCCTCTGTTAAATATCTATCGTAAATTCCTTTTTCAATAATATCGGCTGAAATATCTTTAATTACCTCACCATTTTGATTATAGATAACACAATAAACCTCCATCCTTCTGGCATCAATCATTGCAACAGTTGATTTGTTATTATATTTCTGCTGAACCCCTTTTTGCAAAATTTTCAATGTTTCAATGCTAATAAGTGGAATATTTAAGGCATAAGCAAATCCTTTAGCCGTTGAAACGCCAATTCTAAGACCAGTGTATGAGCCAGGACCCTTACTTACTCCAATTGCAGAAAGCTCAGAATATGAAACAGACGCCTCTTTCATAATTTCTTCTATCAGCAACGAAAGTTGAGAAGAATGAGCATTTGGAATATTGATAAGCCTTTTAGAAAGGATAGTATTTCCTTTAGCTAAAGCTACAGAACATATTTGAGTTGCGGTTTCAATAAGTAGGATAAGAGGTAAATTCTCATTCATTTTTGGCTATATTTTCAAAATACAAGCACAAAATTACAAAAAAATCTATAGAATGAAAGTATATTTAGAATTTCATAAGACATAAATTAAACTAATTCTTATTTAAAATCTACCGAATCAAGTTCTATTAAATTAGAATCAAGTTCTATTTCCGTAGAATCAAGTTCTATTTTAGTGGAATCAAGTTCTATTAGTTTTAAATCCTATTAAGAACAAAATAGACCTAATATTTCTATTTTTAAATCAAATATAGTATCTTTGCAAATCTTATGAGCGCACATGGTGGAATTGGTAGACACGCCACTTTGAGGGGGTGGTTTCGGTAACGATGTGCAAGTTCGAGTCTTGTTGTGCGCACAAAGTTTAAAAATAGTATGCTTTTAAAAATTCATCCTCAAGGAATTGAACAAAACCAAATTGATGAAATTTGTGATTGTTTAGAAAAAGGTGGGTTAATTATTTATCCTACAGACACTGTCTATGCCTTGGCTTGTAAGCTTGGAAATATGAAAGCATCAGAAAGGTTGGCTTCATTAAAGGGGAAAAAATTAGAGAAAAGTGATTTTTCTATAGTTTGTCATTCAATTAGTCAGGCCTCCGATTTCACTAAGCCTATTTCAAATAACATATTCAAACTCCTCAAAAACAATACTCCTGGAGCTTTTACCTTTGTATTTGAAGCCTCAACAAAAATTCCAAAAATTCTGCAAACTAAAAAAAAGACAATAGGTATTAGAATTCCTGATAATGAAATTGCATTAAAAATAGTTGAGTGCCTTAACTATCCCCTAATAACTTCCTCCCTACCCACACAAGACTTAGATTTGGAATGCTACACCAACCCCGAATATTTCTGTGAATTATACTCTTCAACGGTTGACCTAATAATTAATGATGGGATAGGAAACGAAGAGACATCAACAGTTGTTAACCTGACAGATTCTGAAATAAATATTATTCGTCAAGGACTTGGTCAACTTCGATACTAAAAAAAATGAAAGATTTTTTATTGTATTTCTTTTTTTTATTTCAAATTATTTCTCCGAATTGTTTTTCTCAAGAAACTGAACTTAATAACGAGGAAAAATACTATTTGAATAGTATAGAGAAAGAAATGTTAAGTAAAAACTATGGAAAAATAATTAAAATTGTTGATAAAGCAATTGAAAAGGGAGTTGAAACAAATAAATTAATAGAAAGAAGAGCTATTGCCTACTATATTTTAAAAAATAATAAAAAGGCATTTATTGATATTGAACATATACTTCAGGTTGAGGAAATTGATGATATTACCTATCCTATAATATCTCTTTACTATGCTCAAAACTATGATAATCTAAACTCAATTGAAACCCTAATTAAATCCTACGAAAAAAACAGTAAACATTTCTATAATTCTCTTTTGGTTTTACACAAAAAAGATGCTCAAAAGATTATTGTTGCAATTGATTCTATTCTAACAAAGGAAGATTATCCTAAAAATATTTACGCCATTAAATCACTACTTAATTACTCTCAAAACAATTTTAATGATTCCTATACCGATTTAGTTAAGGCAATTGAAATTGATAAGAATAATGGCTATCTTTATTTTATTTTTGGAGAAACTAAACTTAGAGCGAAAGAATATATCTCTGCCCATGCAAGCTATAACGCTGCAATTGAATATGGATATATAGACATAGAGGTTTATAAGAAAAGAGCTATGGCTAAGGGGTTTATGGATGACTTCAAAGGAGCAATTGAAGACTATAACATTATTCTTTCAAAAAATGCAAACGATTTCGAAACATTATATTTGAGAGCAATTGCGAAGAATTTTTTAAAAGATTATCATGGCTCAATTGCCGATTTTAATCAATCTATTATGTTAAATGATAGCTTTCCTTCTTCTTACAATTATAGAGGAATAGTTTATATAAATGTTGGTGACTTTGGCTCTGCCCTGTTGGATTTCTACAAAACCCTATCTCTAAATCCAAATCATCCATTTACTCATAATAATATTGGAATTGCCCAAGTGAATTCGGGTCAAAGTGCAAGTGCTGAATCATATTTCAATAAGGCAATAGAGTTAGACCCTAAACATGCAGATGCTTACTATAATAGAGGAAAACTATTATTCAAAAAAGGTAATTTTGTGAAAGCCAAATCAGATTTTCTTAAAAGCATAGAAATTAACTTTCAAAACCCAGATGCTCACTATCATTTAGCTCTAATTTTGATTCAAGAAAATCAAAAATCAAAAAGAAAAAAAATTGAACAGAGAATTTGCGAGCAGCTGGAAACAGCTTCAAAAATGAATCATCCAAAAGCTCAAGAACTTCTAAATCAATTATGTCAGAAAATTGAACCTGAAATTGAAGAAATTCAAGATATAGAATAAACTTATTTTCTATTTTTCGCTATGCGAGCAACCAGTTGACAATCCCTTAGCAGTATCTCTACAACAAGCGGGAAGTTTTTCAATAGCTTTTTTATCTGCCTCAATTCCATTTGCCTCAATTCCACCTTTTGCTAAAGCCTTAGCAATTGTTTCAGGAGATGTTGATTTAGGTTTATATATTACTGTTGCTGTTTTATTTTCTACAGAAACCTCAAACGTTTTAACTCCCTTTTCGTAAGCTAAAATTTTCTCAACAACAGGAACAGCACTTTGGCAACATAATTTATTTAAATTAATTATTGTTGTTGCCTCCTTAGGCATATCTTGCTTTTGATTTGTTTGTGATTGAGCAGTTGTTAAACCAAAAATTAACATCACTGCAATTAAAATTGTCTTTTTCATTTTTCTGATTATATTATTTATTATTATAATTATTTAATTGTCAATCTAAGTCCTGCATAAAACAATCTTCCCATAACTGGTGCATAAACAACAGATGCATCAAAATTATTACTAAATGGTCTATCTGCTCCAATAATTGGGGTTTCTTGAACGTAGTTTGTAATATTTTCACACCCTACATAAACATCAAAGTTTTTAAATTTACGTGTAACCTGACCTAACATAAAAATGTATGGGTCAGAATAACCTTGTTTGGCTCCTAAATTAAGGGGAATTCTTTGTTTGCCATTAAACTGAGTGGTAAGGTCAAACATCCATTTATCGTATTTTGTTTTATAAGATAAAACAACCAAACCCTTTAACTTACTAACATAAGGTTTTTCTGCTAACTCTCCATTATAAGTTGTTTTAACATCATTATATCTTCCTGCCAATGTAATGGTAAAACTCTTAACTGGTTCAAGCTTAACATCCATTTGGAAACTATTGGAATAGGACTTACCATCAAGATTATAGAAAATAGCCTTACGAGGATCTTGATCTAAATCCATAACAACTTGATTTAAGAAATTTGTATAATAGTAGTCCATAGTTATAGAGAACTCTCTCTCATCCTTTGTTTTAAACGATTTATGAATATTCAATCCACCATTAAAAGCATCCTCCATTTTTAAATCCTCATTAATAATAATTTGACGAGAAGAGGCCAATATTCCAAAATTATCAGCAATCACATTAGCACTTCTATATCCTTTTCCAGCAGCACCCCTAAGAATTAAATCTTCCATAATCTTCCAGCGGAAATGGAAACGAGGAGTTATTAAACTTTCTTGATAATGAGAATTATAATCGTAACGCAATCCAGCAGTGGCAGTGAATTTTTGACCATAGATAAATGAAAACTGACCAAAAGCACCAGGAACAACCTCTTCCTTAAAGAAAGCATTTTTAAAAGGAGAATTGGAAGAATTAAAGAAAGTCCCATTACCATTAGCCAAATAATCCTCTTTCAAATTGGTATATCGCATTGAAAGTCCAACAGTATATTGGTGAGCATGACGAGTTTCATTAGCAAAAATAAAATTACCATATAAATCCCCTTGTTCTCCCATATAATTATTAAGACCAAAGAACTGATTATTCTTAAAATATGTTCCTGTTATTTGAGTGCCAATTGAGCCAGAATGACCTATCATCCAACCATTCTTTGTGAAGAAATGCAGCCTGTCAACATCACCACCTAAACCATATAAACTGGTATCTCCTTTCATATCGTGTTTAAAGCCCAATTGACCTCCTGTCCTACGTTCATGAAGATAATTCACCAAAGTATGTGAATGGAATTTCTTCCCCTCATACTGCCAACGATTAGCAACATTAAATTGTGATTGTTTTGGATAATCCATAAAACCATCCATACCTAAATGATCAATCTCTTGCCAGTTAAGTGAAGAATGTAAAAGTAACCCAGTATAAAGTCTATCATTAATCTTAATATTAGATTTAAGATTCAACTCCCCTTTCAACTCCGAATTCATATAAAGATTTAAGAAGAACGGATCAGCATTCATAGGCTTATCATATTCCAAATTAATTTGACCAGTAACAGTTTCATAGCCATTTAAAACATTAGCCACACCCTTACTAATAGAAATACTCTCCATCCAACTACCAGGGACATAACCCAATCCAAAAGGAGCAGATAGTCCTCTAAGGAATGGCATATTTTCCAAAAGTAATTGAGAATATACACCTGTGAGTCCTAAGAGCTGAATTTGTTTTGAACCTGAAACAGCATCAGAATAACCAACATCCACACTGGCTGTATTCTCAAAACTCTCACCCAAATTACAACAAGCCAAATGCTTTAAACCTTCACTTGAAATAACTTCTTTTTGTTCGAGGCTCATCTTTGACATAAAAGAGCTTTGTTTTCTCTCGTTAATTGTGACTTGTTTTAAAAGGGTTGTATTTTCTTTTAGATATAATTTAATATCTTTAGAATTAGGTTTCACTTCAATTGTGTCATTGTAATAACCAATATAACTTAAAACTAATTTATTATTTTTAGAGTTTGCATTTAAGCTAAACTTACCATTTATATCAGTGCTTGTACCCTTATTTGTATTAAGCCAGAATAGATTTACATAAGCTAATTTTTCATTTGTCTTCAAATCGTATACAGTCCCATCTACTTTGCTTTGAGCCCTAAGCCCATGCGTTGCAAAAAGAATAAATAGAAGTAAAATAATTGAGCGTCTTTGCATAAAATACAGTTTTATTGAATTTATAGCTTTAGACTCAACTATTCTAAAAAGATTACATTTAATGTCAAAAAATATTTATTTAGGAGTATAGAGTTGGTTAGATTTCACTTCAATTCTCGGCGTTTCTTTCTCTTCTTTATTTCGTGGTAATACAGATTCAACTAATCGCCAACGTCCTTTTTCAAACTTGAATCCATTTACATAGCCTGAGGAAACATAAAATTGAGTTTTCCCTTCAAGGCCTTCAAACATTGGCTCCAAAACTTCATAAACAATCATTTCTTCCCTAACAACTGGAGCCTCTGCTGCATTTGTTCTTATTTGATTTGATTTTTTATTAAAGATAGAGGAAATTAGAGATTGTTTTTTCCCTCTTTGTTTATCTTCATAATATTGATTATCCCACTTCATAAAAAATCTTGCCTCAGAGTTATATTCAAAAACAATACGTCTTTTATCTTTTTGTCTATAAAACTGATTGGCACCAAACTCAGGCTTCCCTGAGCGAGACTTAAATAAAATTGGCTCAATAACTTTTCTCTTAGTGTAAATATTGTTTCCATCAACCCCTAATAGAGTATAGAAAGTTCTATCCTCATACTTATTGGTTAAAAGCTCAAAATAAACAGCTCCAAACCAATTATCATTATCACATTTATCAAATTCAGGGTTAAATATTTCCTCACTTTTATCATTTAGTTTATAAACTTCGTACTCTCCACTGATTTCATTTTTAGATTGAATGAAGCCAAAATTCTCATAACTTCTGTCTTGTGAAACAACTGCCCAAGTAAATATTCTAAACTTATTGTCAGATGATTTCAAATTACTAACCCTGTTCAATTGAGAAAAAGGATAGTTAAAGGAATTATTCATTGAAAGCACTTGATCCATAACCTCAATAAACTTTTCATTGGCATTAAATCTTTCATTGTCTGTTGGGGCATCAAAAATTAGATTCATTAATTCCTTCAACTGAACTTCAAATTCATTAAAATTTTGATTTTTTTGTGAAAAACCATTCAAACAAATAAAAACACTAAACAATAAGAATATTATACTTTTTTTCATCTAACAATATTTATAATTACCTTTTACTATGATTTGAACAATATTGTTACCTTGGCAATAAAAATTAATAACTATATTTGCATACAAAATTAATAATAATTGGTCAATGAAAAATAAAATTATATCTGCGTTTTCTGAAATAGGTGATAAATTAAGTAAAGGGATAAATAATCAAGAATTACTTTTAGCTGCAAAAAAAAGCGTTGATGATAATCCTTGGTTTGATATTGACAGCATTGATTCAGCACTTAAATCTATTTCAAATTGGCTATCAACCAAAACATTAATTGAATTTACTAATAATTATCTGTTTGCACAAAAACCAAAAACAATTGCAGTAATTTGTGCTGGGAATATTCCTGCTGTTGGGTTTCATGACATGCTTTGCGTTTTGCTAAGTGGGCATAAACTTCTTTGCAAGCTATCATCACAAGACAAACATCTTCTTGTTCAAATTTCAGAATTCCTTTTTCAGCAAGAGCCTTCTCTAAGAGATAGAATTGAATTTACAGAAGATAAGATTAAGAATTTTGATGCAGTTATTGCAACAGGAAGTAATAATACAACAAGATATTTTGATTATTATTTTGGCTCATACCCTAATATCATTCGTCATTCTCGTTCTTCAATTGGAGTTATTGTTGAAGAAAACAAACCAAATACAATCCCTCCCAACTACTCACTTCTTGTAGCTGACATACTAACCTATAAAGGATTGGGATGCAGAAATGTTTCAAAAATTTATGTTCCTGAAAAATTTGATTTCACTCCTCTAATTGAAGCATCAAAAGCTTATGAAAGCTATTTGAATCATAACAAATATAGAAATAACTACGATTACTATAAGACAATATATATAATGAATAATATCAAATTCATTGACTCAGGAATTATAAGTATTATAGAAAACAAGAGTCTTTTCTCAACCGTTTCAGTTCTTAATTATGAATATTATAAAGAAATTGAAGATGTGATTAAGGAAATTGAAATGGAGAAAGAAAATATTCAATGTGTGGTTTCAAACAGTAAATTAATTCCTAATGCCATTGAGATAGGAGAAGCTCAAAATCCAAAAATATATGAATTTGCCGATAATGTTGACACAATGAAGTTTTTAAATTCACTAAAATAGTAATTCAAAAATTTAAAGAGAATTTATATTTTACAGATTGTCTTTATGAAAATAGTTATATACTATTTCAGCCTTTGATTTCCCAATGCATGAGGTCAATTCTTCAAGTGAAGTTTGGGAAATTCTTTTAACGGATACAAATTTCAACAATAAATTTCTTGATGTTGTTTCACCAATTCCCGGGATGTCGGTTAATTGTGTTTTTATTGTAGCTTTGGAACGACGATTTCGATGATGGGTTATTCCAAATCGATGTGCCTCATCACGGATTTGTTGAATTATTTTTAGAGTTTCACTTCTTCTATCTAAATATAGAGGTGTTGAGTCGTTAGGAAAATAAATTTCTTCAAGGCGTTTAGCAATTCCAATTACAGTAATTTTATCTATTATTTCTAAAGCAGTTAACACTTCTACTGTTGAACTGAGCTGTCCTTTTCCACCATCAACAACAATTAGTTGTGGAAGAGGTTTTCCTTCAGCCTTAAGCCGTGAATATCTCCTATAAACTACTTCCTGCATTGAAGCAAAATCATCAGGACCAACAACTGTTTTGATGTTATAATGTTTATATTCTCTGTTAGATGGTTTAGCATTTCGGAAAACAACACATGCCGCAACTGGTTCAGTGCCTTGTGTGTTAGAATTGTCAAAACATTCAATTTGTATTGGTAATTCTTCCATTGATAAATCTTTTTTCATTTGTTCCAATATCCTTCTCGAATGCCTTTCTGGGTCAACTAAAGTAGCTTTTTTAGATTTTTCAATTTTATAAAACTTTGCGTTGTGTAATGAGAAATCAAGTAGTTGTTTTTTCTCCCCCATTTGTGGGACAGTCTGAACCACGTAATCATTTGGTAAATCTAAATATTCTGGCACAATAATTTCGTTAAATGTCCATTGCATTCTGTCCCTGCTTTGAATTATTGCACTTGTGAAAACTTCAATATCAGTTTCTTCCAATTTCTTAACCACTTCAATTGAATTTGAAGAAATAACCCTACCATCAACAACCTTCATCATATTGAAAAAGATTGAGTTTTCTGCACTCGTGTAGGCAAAAACTTCAACATTATTTATTCTACTGCTTACAATTGCACTTTTGGCTTGGTAGTTTTCTAATAGATTTATTCTTTGCTTTATTTCCTGAGCCTGTTCAAATTTTAGTTCTTGGGCAAACAACATCATATCGTATTTCAAATCCTTTATTAAGGATGAAAAATCCCCCCTTAACATTGATTTTATTGTAGAAATTGTTTTATTATAGTCTTCCTTAGTTTCATTTGATATGCAGGGAGCATTACAGAGTTTTATTTGATAATTAAGGCAAGATTTGAATTTCCCTAATCTTATGCTTTCTTGTGTTAATTTAAGGTTGCAGGTTCTAAATCTAAACATAAGACGAATAATATCCATAAGTTCATTAATCCCTTTTTTGTTGGGGTATGGACCAAAATATAAAGATCCATCTTTTATAAGGTTTCTTGTTTTAAAAACTTTGGGGAATTCTTCATTTGTTATTCTTACCCAAGGGTAGGATTTATCATCTTTAAGGAGTATGTTATAACGTGGCTTGTTTTTCTGAATAAGATTGCACTCCAAAAGAAGGGCCTCTGTTTCGGTATTAACATGAACAAGCTCTATATGGTAGATTTTGCGAACTAAAAGGCGTGTTTTGGAGTTATGGTTTAAATCATTTTGAAAATATGAAAGGACTCTATTTTTTAAATTTTTAGCCTTTCCAATATAAATAATTGTACCATTTTTATCAAAATATTGATAAACTCCAGGAGTTGATGGAAGAGTTTGGAGTATTGGCAATAACTTATCGTAGTATGGATTTATGCTTAACTCCCCTTCCATTATTTTTCAATTTCGTAGTCTAAATTGGATTTTATAACTTCAAGTGTAATATTTTCAATGCCTGTAAGCTCATATTTTGAGTTATAGTTAGAAATTTTAATTGTGTATTCTCCTAATTCAGGCAAAGTGGTGTATTGTTTTATTATTTCTTTTATTTCCACAATCTCCCCTAAATCACTGCCTAAGAAATTAACACCCTCTCTATCCTTCAATTGTATGGTGTGAGTAGATTCTTTATTTATGCCCGAGGGAGAAATAATACTCAATATAAAAGTTATTTCATCAACATTAATTGATTTTTTGAAACGGAATAAAACATTAATATCGTAGGTATCCTCAACCGATTTTATGTTAATTTTCTCAAACTTAATTTCTTTACCTTCTTCAATTCGAGGCCATTTCTGATTAGGGAAGCTTATTGTATTTTGGTATACAGGTTTATTTCCACAACCAACAAGTAGAAGAGAAATAATAATTAATATATAAGAAAAACCAATTATTTTTTTCATTCAATTGTTTATTTAATTACTAAGAAAATTACTTTGTTGATTTTATCCAATTTGAAACATTATTTTCAATTCTTTCAATAAGATTTATTGTTTCATTTTTATTAAACTTCTCACCAACAATATTTTCATAAAGCTCAATATACCTTTCTGAAATTTTATTAATAATTTCTGGAGTCATTTCTGGCACCTTTTGACCTTCTTGACCACTAAAACCATTCTCCATCAACCATTCTCTTACAAATTCTTTTGACAATTGACGTTGAGCTTCACCTCTTTTTTGGCGTTCTTCATATCCTTCTAAATAGAAGTAACGTGATGAATCCGGGGTATGTATCTCATCTATCAAATATATCTTATCATCTTTTTTACCAAACTCATATTTTGTGTCAACAAGAATCAATCCTCTTTCTTTTGCCATTTGAGTTCCTCTTTCAAACAAAGCAAGAGTATATTTTTCTAATTGTTCGTAATCTTGTTTTGCAACTAAACCTAAACTAATTATTTCTTCCTTAGAAATATCTTCATCATGTCCTACGGCTTCTTTGGTGGTTGGAGTAATTATGGGTTGTGGGAATTTATCATTTTCTTTCATACCTTCAGGCAAAGCAACTCCGCAAAGCGATCTTTTTCCATTCTTATATTCTCTCCAAGCATGTCCTGAAAGATAGCCTCTAATGACCATTTCAACCTTAAAAGGCTCACACAAATGACCAATAGTAACCATAGGGTCGGGTGTTGCTATTTTCCAATTTGGAACAATGCTTGATGTTGCATCAAGAAATTTGGCAGCAATTTGATTTAACACCTGTCCTTTATAGGGAATGCCTTTTGGAAGGACAACATCAAAAGCTGATATCCTGTCCGACACAACCATTGCTAAATATTCATCATCAATATTATAAACGTCACGAACCTTACCTACATAAAGGTTTTTTTGTCCGTCAAAATTAAAGTTTGTTTTTACTAATGCTTCCATAAAATTATTTTCATATTATTTTGTGCAAAGATAGTTTATTATAGTTTTTCAACAAAAAAAAGTATTATTTTAGTGTCCAATTGAGAAAATTTATTTTTTTCTTTAATAATTATATTAGAAATTCGATAAATATTAGTATGTTTGCACAATAAATGTTTTGTGATTTATGAAAAAAAGATTATTTTTAACCATTATTTTATTTATTTTTGGTCTTGCTAATGCGGATTGTCAGCAAGCAACAAAAGGCAAAACAAACAAAGGGAAAAAAATAAAACCCAAAAATGAGGTTCTGGAAGTTCCACTCCCACCTCGATGTGCTGATTGTTTTTTTGCAGCACCTCTTCAAGTTGACATCCCATTTGGTCCAACCGAACCACCAAGAGGGTATGGTTTTGTAAGCGAAATTAGTCGAGATGATAAAGTTAAAAATGTTTTTGAAGAAGAACATAATACCGTATGGTACATTCTTAGTGTGCCATATAACGGAAAGTTATGTATTGATGTAACTCCCAAAGCAGCCACTGACGATTATGACTTATTAGTTTACAAATACACCAATAAATATTTTTGCAATAGAATAACAGGCAATAAAGTAATTCCTATTCGCTCAGTGCTTTCAGCAAGCAACACAGCAATTGGAGGAAAAACAGGATTAGATTTGAAAGGAAAACTTACAAACATCCCTAAAACCTCAGCAGTTGCATATGGAATGTATATTGATGCCTTTGCAGGTGAAAAATATGTTATTGTGGTTGACAATTTATCAAGTGGAGGATTAGGACACACAATTAATGCCACAATCAACACAGATTATGCACCTCTAACTGTTCTTCCAATTGACAGCTCCAACCATCAAAGAACAACTGCAAACATTGTTATTGTAGATTCTGAAACCGATAACGTTATTTTAGAAAGAGAGAATGCAGGAGCTCAAAGAATAAAGGTTTTGCCAAAAAAGGCATATTCAATCAGTCTTAAAAAAGATGGATACTTTAATTATTTGAGAGAAATTACTCATGCCCAAGCAATAAAGGACTCAATCCTAACTGCTCGTTTGGTTGAAATTAAGGCTGGTTCAAAACTTCCAATTAGAGGAGATTTGTATTTTGATGTTGATGAATTAAATAACATTACTCTACTTCCAGAATCTTATCCAGCTTTAGATGAGGCAGTAAAAACCTTACAGGATTATTCAAGAATAGTTGTAGAAATTATTGGAAGAGTTCCAACAGAAGGTTATAGCTTAAAAAAGGATGCTGAAATAAGTCGTTTAAGAGCAGAGGCTATTAAAAACTATTTGATTGGAAGAGGTATTCCAGAATCAAATTTGAGAGCCAGAGGTTCCTACATAAAAGAGCTTGAAAACCAATTAGCTAATCAAAAGAAAAGTAAGTCGGGTGTTCTTCTAACTCCTCAATGTGAAATTAAAATACTAAAAACAAAATAAAAGAGGAAAGAAATTAATCTATCCTCTCGTATTTGTTTACTTTTAAAAAACTATTTTATTTTTTTCCTAATTTGCTCTCCACTTCTTCTTTTGATAGTTTTTTAGTACAGAAAAACCAATCGTAACATGTAACATCTTCATCCTTACTCTCCATTCTTTCCTTAGCAACTCCACATGAACCTGCTGTAGGAACAATTACATCATCTCCTGGACGCCAATCTGCGGGAAGGGCAACTGAAAAATTATCTGCTGTTTGAAGTGCTATCAAAACTCTCTTTAACTCATCAAAATTTCTGCCCAATGACAAAGGATAGTATATTATTGTACGGATAATATCTTGTGGGTCAATAAAGAAAACTGCTCTAACCGCTTTTGTTGTTGCATCACCAGGATGAATCATTCCATATTTATTAGCAACCTCCATAGATATGTCTTCAATCAAAGGAAATTTAACCTCAATATCTTTCATTCCCTTATATTCAATCTTTTCCTTTATGGTTCTTAACCAAGCAATATGACTATAAAGTCCATCAACCGAAAGACCTACCAATTGACAATTAAGTGCTTCAAACTCTGGTGCCATTTTTGCAAAGGTCATAAACTCAGAAGTACAAACAGGAGTAAAATCCGCTGGATGTGAGAAAAGAATCTTCCATTTTCCTGAATAATCTTCTGGAAAATTAATATTTCCTTGTGTTGTTACCGCCTTAAATGAAGGTGCTTTTTCGCCTATGCGAGGCATTGAATTAACTGAATTTGTTGTTTCCATTTTCTGTTTGTTTTTTTAATTATTTATTATTTATATTTTTACCCATCAATAAGAATATTCATTCTTTATTTGGCAAAATTATATCATTATATTTATCCTACAAACAGATTTCCTCTATCATTGCATAAGCAAAACCTATTGAGAAGAAATTAATCTATCCTCTTTATGTTTGCACCAATTGCATTTAGGCGGGTGTCAATATTTTGATATCCTCTATCTATTTGTTCAATATTGTCAATAACACTTGTGCCTTGTGCTGAAAGAGCTGCAATCAATAATGCTACTCCTGCTCTAATGTCGGGAGAAACCATATTGACTCCTCTAAGTGGATAGCGTTTTTCAAGACCTATAACGGTGGCACGGTGAGGATCACAAAGAATAATTTGAGCTCCCATATCAATTAGTTTATCAACAAAGAAAAGCCTACTTTCAAACATTTTTTGATGAATAAGTACACTCCCCTTTGCTTGTGTTGCAACAACAAGTGCAATGGAAATAAGGTCGGGAGTGAACCCTGGCCAAGGGGCATCGGCAATTGTCATAATTGAACCATCCATAAATCTTTCCACCTCATAAACATCTTGAGAAGGAATATGAATATCGTCTCCCTTATGCTCAATTTTTATTCCAAGACGAGAAAATACATCAGGTATAATTCCTAATTGCTGGTAGTTAACATTTTTAATTGTTACATCAGAACTTGTCATGGCGGCAAGACCAATAAAAGAGCCAACCTCAATCATATCAGGAAGCATAGTATGGGAACATCCTTTCAGATGTTTTACTCCCTCAATGGTGATTAGATTTGAACCAACACCAGTTATATTTGCTCCCATTCTGTTTAGCATCGAACAAAGCTGAAACAAATAGGGTTCACAAGCGGCATTAAAGATTGTTGTTTTCCCCTCTGCCATAACTGCTGCCATAACAATGTTTGCAGTTCCCGTTACTGAGGCTTCATCCAGAAGCATATAGGCCCCTTTTAATGAATTTGCCTTAATGGAATAGGAAGATATTTTTGTGTCAAATTGAACTTCGGCACCAAGCTTTTCAAATCCAATATAGTGAGTATCAAGACGCCTTCTACCTATCTTATCGCCACCAGGAATTGGGTTTGAGGCTCTATGAAAACGTGCTAACATTGGACCAACAACCATAATACTCCCCCTCAATTTTCCAGCCAAATTGCAATAATCTCGAGTTTCAATTAAATCTACATTAATGTTTTCTGCCTTAAAGCTGTACTTTCCTTCACTGATTTTTTTAACCTCAACTCCCAAATATTGCAGAAGTTCAATAAGTTTATTAACATCTCTTATGTTTGGGATATTATCAATTATAACTTCTTCATCTGTTAGAAGGGTTGCACAAATAACTTGTAAGGCTTCGTTTTTTGCCCCTTGAGGAGTTATTTCTCCATTGAGTTTATTCCCTCCAATAATTTCAAACTTACTCATAATTTATATTTTATTTATGGGTGTTCTGATTAGAGAATTTCTGATTACTGTTAACAGAATATTTTGAGTTCTTTTGAGGTTTGTTATTTTTTATGTTTGTGTTTGT
>Ga0172378_10000959_pt1 | contig 26108 bp, 22 predicted proteins | sample GrowelOW332metaG_FD_119755 | JGI IMG/M metagenome (GOLD analysis project Ga0172378, IMG submission 119755) | Groundwater microbial communities from an aquifer near a municipal landfill in Southern Ontario, Canada - Pumphouse #3_1 metaG | ecosystem: Environmental > Aquatic > Deep subsurface >... | reverse complement strand
CTTAACAGCAATACCTATAACAGAGTTGATTTTGACCGTAATACCGTTTTGCTCAAGAAGTTTCTGTGCTTTATCAGGATTGCTGACTATCATTCGCAGAATGCCATAATTTGTGGTGTCCGCAAGTGAAAGTGCGCTTATATCAATGTTGTTTTCACCGAGAAGACTGATTAATTCGCTGATTCGACCGGGTTTGTTCTCCACGAAAATCGATATTTGTTTAATAAACATGATAAAATACCATTCCTTTCAGCATTATTAATATAATTTACGGTTGTCTATGACACGCTTTGCTTTGCCTTCACTGCGGATAATTGATTTTGGATTGACAAGATGTACATTTGCGCCAACACCAAGCATGGAACGGAGTTCGCTTACTATACGTTTTTCAATTTTTTCTATTGTTTTGATATCGTCTGCAAACATGGATTCGCTCATTTCAACATTGATATCAAGGGTATCTGTGTTGTTTTCTCTACCAATGATTATTAGATAGTTCGGGGTTACAGCACCGCCTACTTTAAGCAGTACTTCCTCAATTTGAGAGGGGAACACATTGACACCGCGTATTATCATCATATCGTCGCTTCTACCACGAGGCTTGCCCATGCGGATATGTGTTCTGCCGCATTTACACGGTTCAATATTTAGCGTGCAGATATCCCTTGTGCGGTAACGGATAAGGGGGAATCCTTCTTTGGTCAGCGTTGTGAAAACAAGTTCTCCACTTTCGCCGTAGGGAAGTACTTCCTTTGTGTCGGGGTTAATTATTTCTGGTATAAACATATCTTCGCAGACGTGCATACCCTCTTGTGCTTCACATTCGTATGAGACACCTGGTCCCATTATTTCGGAAAGCCCATATATATCATATGCTTTGATGTTAAGTTTTTTCTCAATGGCTAATCTCATATCCTCGGTCCATGGTTCAGCGCCGAAAATACCTGCTTTTAATGAGAGCTTATCGAGAACGCCCATTTCTTCTATTGTCTCCCCAAGATACATAGCATATGAGGGGGTACAACAGAGAATTGTTGCGCCGAAATCTATCATGGTTTGAATTTGTCTCTGAGTATTGCCTGCAGATATCGGTATAACAGTTGCGCCTATACGAGTTGAGCCGTCATGCAATCCCAAACCGCCTGTAAACAGACCGTATCCATATGCAATTTGAATGAAAGAGTTCTCGTCTCCGCCAATTGCGGCGATCATACGTGCGACGGCATTAGCCCATTTGTCAAGATCGTTTCTGGTATAGCCAACAACAATCTGTTTGCCTGTTGTACCTGATGAAGCGTGAACACGCACAATGTTCTTCATCGGCTCGGCAAAAAGACCATAGGGGTAGTAATCACGCAAATCCTGCTTATATGAAAAGGGAAGTTTATATAAATCCTCAACACCATGAATATCATCAGGAGTAAGCCCTGCTTCGTCCATACGTTTGTGGAATAGTTCGACACGCTCATACATTCTTTTTACCTGTGCAACAAGGCGTTCGCTTTGGAGAGCTTTGAGTTGCTCTCTCGGCATACATTCAATTTCTGGTTGATAAATAGCCATTTTAATAATCCTTACTTTCTTTGTTATTATAAATTATAACCCACATCAAAAGCTTTGAGATTTACCTCAAGAAATTTTGCGGGAACAGTTGATTTAATGGTGTTAGTCCATTTTTCGTATGGAATATCGGTGCTTTTAGCTAAAAGGCCTATAAGTATAACATTAACAACCTTAATGTTTCCAAGCTCTTGTGCCTTTGTTATGGCATCAACCTCAATAATATCTGCTTTTTGAGCTATTTTTTCGATTATGTTTAGAGGGTATTTTGCAGTGCCTATTATAACAGGCATCGGATCAATTTCCTGATTGTTGACAATTATTTTGCCACCTTTTTTGAGGTAGGGCAAATAGCGATATGCTTCAAGCTTTTCAAATGCGAGAATTATGTCCGCCTCGCCAAGATCTATTATCGGCGAATACACTTTCTCACCATATTTTACATATGTTACAACGCTACCACCACGCTGGCTCATGCCGTGGACTTCGGAAACTTTGACATCATAGCCCTCTCCGATAACAAGATTGCCAATAATACGGCTTGCAAGCAAAGTACCTTGACCGCCAACGCCGACTATCATAATATTTTTTGTGTTGCTCATTTTTCAGTCCTCCTTAACGATTGCATCAAACGGGCAGATATTAATACAGAGTCCGCAACCGTTGCACTGATTTGTATCAATTTTTATCTCTTTGCCGTTGTATGAGATTGCAGGGCAGCCAAGTTGCATACATTTTTTGCATTTGCGACATTTTTCAGTGTCGATTTTGCAGTGTCCTGTATATTTAACTTTTTTAAGCAGTGCACATGGACGCTGAGCTATTATTACGGATGGTTCTTCACGGTTGATTTCCTCGGTGACAACTTTTTCAAATCCTTTTAAATCAAAGGGGTCTGCAACAACAACATGGTCAACACCGATAGCTTCACACAGTTTGACAAGGTTAACCTGACGGGTTTCCTCACCGCGAATTGTGTAGCCTGTTGTTGGGTTGTCCTGATGCCCAGTCATTCCTGTAATTGAATTGTCGAGAATAATAACTGTATTGTTGCCTTTGTTATAAACTATGTCAACAAGGCCAGTAATTCCGGAGTGCATAAAGGTTGAGTCTCCAATTACAGAAACCAGCTTTTTATTGAATTCTGCACCTCTTGCTTTTGCCATACCGTGAGCAGCACCGATGGAAGCGCCCATACAGATGGTTGTATCCACGCTCAAAAGGGGAGCAACAGCGCCAAGTGTGTAGCATCCGATATCTCCTGAGACAACAAGTCCCAACTTTTTAAGAACATAAAATGCTCCTCTGTGGGGGCATCCTGGGCACATAACAGGAGGACGCATTGGAATTTGCTCGTCAATTGTGATATGTTCCGATTCGCTCTCACCGAATACGGCGGATTTTATCATTGATGGAGTATATTCGCCAAGCAGAGAGAAAGCTTCTTTGCCAATTATATTGGTTATCCCGAGGGTACGGACATATTCCTCCGTGAATGGGTCAAGTTCCTCGATAACAAACACTTTTTTGTATTTTGCACAGAAATTCTTTATTAGATTTGCGGGCATAGGATAAGCAATGCCGAGTTTTAAATAGCTTACTCTATCGCCGAGAGCTTCTTTTGAATACATATATGAAGTACCCGATGCGATAACACCGATTTCAGTGTTATTATCTTCAACCGTATTGAAAGGGCAATTTTCTGTATATTCACTTATTTTGCGCATTCTATCTTCGACGACAATATGGCGACGTCTTGCGCCAGCTGGCATCATGACATATTTTGCAATGTTTTTCTCATATTCATAGTTTTTAATTTTTTCGGGCTCACATATTTCAACAAGTCCTTGTGAATGTGAAATTCTTGTTGACAGTCTTATGAAAACAGGGGTGTCAAATTGTTCACTAAGTGCAAACGCTTGCTTGGTGAATTCCTTACATTCTGCGGAATCGGAAGGCTCAAACATCATAATCTTTGAGGCCTTTGCATAGTGACGTGAATCCTGCTCGTTTTGAGAGGAGTGCATACCAGGATCATCCGCAACGCAAAGCACTAACCCGCCGTTTACACCTGTGTAGCTGGCGGTAAATATAGGATCTGCCATTACATTCAGTCCAACGTGTTTCATACAGCTCATACTGCGCGCGCCAGCAATTGAGGCACCTATGGCAACCTCAGCGGCAACCTTTTCGTTTGGTGACCATTCAACATATATATTTTCGTATTTTACAATAGTTTCTGTTATTTCAGTACTGGGAGTTCCCGGATAGGAGGCAACAACTTTAACATCGGCTTCATATGCACCTTGTGCCACCGCGGCATTTCCTATGAGTAGCTTTTTCATATCATAGACCTTTCTGTGTGTATTTATTATTTTATTTTCGCTGTGCTTGAGTTGAGAATTAACATTTACAATATCAAAACATTAGCGACAATCAGATTGCGTTAGTTCTTTATCTGCTGTGATACAAGACTATCTCCGCAATACATCTTGCGAAGTTTAGGCTTTTCAATTTTGCCTGTAGGATTTCTTGGAATATTGGCAAATATAATTTTATGTGGGCGTTTGTAGCGGGGAAGTCCGTGACAAAACGTATTTACTTCGTCTTCTGTAAGAGTATATTGGGGCTTTACTTCAATAATAGCCGCAGTAACTTCACCGAGGCGCGTGTCATGTATTCCAATAACGGCGACATCCTTTATCGCGTCATTTTTGCGCAAAAAGTTTTCTATCTGAACGGGGTATATATTCTCGCCGCCAGAGATGATAACATCTTTTTTGCGGTCAACAAGATAAATAAAGCCGTCTTCGTCCTCCATTGCCATGTCTCCCGTATATAGCCATCCGTCAATGAGAACTTCTGAGGTCGCTTTTTCGTCTTTATAATAGCATTTCATAACACCAGGACCGGAAACTGCAAGCTCCCCAACTTCACCTTTTGTGACATCTTTCTTGAATTCATCGACGATTTTTGTTTTCCAACCAAAGCCGGCTTTTCCTATTGCGCCAACTTTGTTTGTATTCTCAACGCCGAGATGGACACAACCAGGGCCTATTGATTCGCTAAGTCCATAATTTGTGTCATATTGATGATTGGGAAAATATTCAAGCCAGCGTTTTATCAAACTTGGGGGAACGGGTTGAGCGCCTATGTGCATAAGTCTCCATTGGGAAAGGGAATAATCCTCAAGTTTGATATTTCCTGAATCAATTGCGTCAAGAATATCTTGTGCCCACGGTACAAGTAGCCACACAATGGTACATTGCTCGTCCGATATTGTTTTGAGTATCCATTCGGGCTTTACTCCCTTTAAGAGAACTGCTTTTCCTCCTACAAGAAAACTGCCAAACCAGTGCATTTTTGCGCCTGTATGGTAAAGAGGGGGTATGCACAAAAATACATCGTCCTTTGTCTGCGCGTGGTGTGCCTGTTCAACCTTGCATGCGTGAAGTAGGCTTGCGTGTGTGTGAAGGATTGCCTTTGGAAATCCTGTTGTTCCTGATGAAAAGTATATTGCTGCGTCATCGCTGTCCAAAATGGTTATTTTAGGTGCGTGAGAAGAGCAGTATGTAACAAGCTCGTCATAGGATTCTGCAAAGGTTGGGCAATCTTCGCCAACATAGAACTTTTTTGCAACTGACGGAATTGAGTCGCATATCGTTTCAATTCTTCCAATAAATTCAGAACCGAAAACTAGAGTTGTTGAATCGGAAAGTTCCAAGCAATATTTTATTTCATCTGATGTATAGCGGTAATTCATGGGGACTGCAAGAGCACCTGCTTTTAGCACTCCAAAATAAATTGGGAGCCATTCAAGGCAATTCATAAGCAGAATTGCAACTTTATCTCCTTTTTTGATTCCGCGTGAAAGCAACAGGTTTGCAAAACGGTTTGCTTTGCGGTTAAATTCTTTCCATGTCATTTCACATCTTGCACAATCATGAGTGCTTGTCTCAATTAAAGAATATTCTTTCCAAGTTACACGCTTTTCGTCAATAAGTTTTGGATTTATTTCCACAAGACTCACGTCGTCGGGATATAGTTCTGCGTTGTTTGTTAGAATTTCTGTGATAGGCATTTTTGACTCCTTAAAATAAAATAGTCCTTTTGGTAATACCAAATTTGATATTATCAAAGGACGAATATATCGTGTTACCACCTTAATTTACAGCTTGTTTGCACAAACTGTCTTATTCGGTATATCTATAGATACCGATACACAATAACGGGTGTGCTCCGTCGCGGCTTACTGCAATTTTCAGTGCGAAGCTCCGGGATGTATTCATAATCACACCTCTGCGCCTCTCATCGTCCGGCAACTTTCTGTATTGGTTATTGATTATTACTCTTTCCCATCATGGCTGTTGAGTATATTATTACCGATTAATTATATCACAGAGGCTTTTTATTGTCAATAGTTTAGTATAAATTTTAAAGGTTTTAAGAAAAAACGGATAAAAGTGCAAAAGCAAATATATTTCTTGACAAAACTATCGAGTGGTGGTAATATAAAAAGGTTAATAATTAAAAGGCTGGTGTTTTTATTTTGGGAATTATTGAACTGTTGATGATAGCTGTGGCACTTTCGGCTGATGCTTTTGCGGTTTCGGTCTGTAAGGGACTTTGTATGCGTAAGCTTAATTATAATCAGGCGCTTTTGATAGCGGCATTTTTCGGTGCTTTTCAGGGGATTATGCCTATAATAGGCTATTACCTCGGAAAAAGTTTTGAGAAATATATAACCGAATATGACCATTGGATTGCATTTGTTCTACTTGGATTCATTGGGGGTAAAATGATATATGAAGCAATTAAAAATGACGAGGAAAAGGAGTGTTCTCTTGAAAAGCTGAAAATCAAGGAGCTTTTTATTTTAGCTATTGCAACAAGTATTGATGCTTTAGCCGTGGGAATTACTTTTGCCATACTTGCGGTAAACATATGGTCGTCATCGGGTATAATTGCGTTGACTACTTTTATTTTGTCTTTTATTGGTGTGGTTATAGGAAATAGATTCGGTGCAAAATATAAAAGATGGGCAGAGCTTGCCGGAGGGATAATACTTGTGCTTATCGGTATAAAAATTTTGCTTGAACATCTTGGAATACTTGCTTTATAAAAGAGATAAGTAATGTTCAAAATCAGCTATGAGGTATAAAAATTTAATATAAAAGCGTGACTGCCACTTTTTGGTGACAGTCACGTTTTTGCATTATACAAATCTCATTAATTATCTGCTTTTAAAATGCACAGCGTATGTATTGAAATTTAGCTATACCTTTTATAATACTTTTATGCCTTGAATTTCTCCAGGTCAGCAAAAAGTTTGTCGACATCATCTGTGTGAGCGATAACTTTAATGGGTGAAAGCAAATCTAAGCTGAATATACCCATTATGGATTTACCATCAACTACATAACGTCCAGATTCTAAATCAATATCACCGTCATATTTAGAAACAGTGTCTACAAAATCACGAACTTGAGATATTGTGGAAAGGCGAATATTCATTGTTTTCATAGTGTTCTCCTCACTAGTTTTATTGTTTTCTTATATTATACACTCTGCTTTTGATTTTGTCAATCCTTTTTTGACTTACTTAAATAAATTTTTGTGTGGTTTTTCGCTATTTTTTGTGGAATGTGAAGGATTTCTTATTTATTCGCTTTATATAATATGATTTTTTAACGATAACAAATAAGAACCCACGATAAACTTATTGTGCTATAATTCTGAATTATTTGACAAATGTTTTAACAATGTAACGACATTTTTTAATCAACTTGACAAAGCAACTGTTTTATTTTACAATATTGTTATAATTTGCAGCGAGGAGTTATTCAGCGTGAAAAACAATAATACTAATCAAGGAGAGGCGCGTAGCTCATGCGGATTTTTATTATGAATTTGTGAGTGCTACACTAATGGGCATTTATATGTATGACAACATAGCGGTGAATTCTTTTTTTTCTTATGCAAGACTCGGACTTGAGCGTCAGCAGCTATCAAATATCGAAATGTATAAACGGATAATAGTTTGTTGCAGCCGCTGTTCAGACAGAAATAATGGTGACGAAATGGAAACAGTTAAGCGATTGTTTGCTGTTTACGATACTTTACGGTTATTGAACTATGCAGGTAGAAAAGACGAATTGAGAGCCATTTATGCCATATATTTTGCAACACATGGAAGAAAGCCCCGAAAAAATGAAATTCATCTTCGTGCATTACATCATGCTTTTGAGCGTAACTGTGACATAAGAACAGTATACAGACGATTGAATTATTCAAAAAGACTATTCAATTCAATTTACAGTTTCAAAAATACGGAGTGTCCTTAATATAACCGTGTTATGTTTATGATTTTATGAGGTGTCAGTTATGCTTTTTACATCCCCGGTCTTTATGTTCATATTTTTACCGCTTGTGTTGGGATTATATGTTGTCACTCCCAAAAAATTTCGAAAATATGTAATTTTATTATCTAACATCGCTTTTTATATTCTTGCAAACATCAGCAACCTGACAAGTGTTGCTTTTTTGTGTTTTATTCTTATATTTACTCTTTTCGGGATTGTTGTACTTAAGAGAGTAAAAGCCGATAATATTCGCAATGCAACTGTTATTGTACTTTTTCTTTGTGCCGTCTTACTCATGATTTTTTACACAACTCGCGCACTTACAAATAGCGGCCTCGGAATACTTAATATAGTTTATCCACTTGGTGCTTCGATCTATATTTTGAGCGCTATATCGTTGTTGGTTGATATAAAACGTGGAGATGTTGAGAATCCAGATAATTATATTAATTTTATTATATATCTTTCTTTTTTCCCGATTATGATAGCAGGTCCTGTTATAAAATATAAGAACTTTGAAAAATATATTGATTCACCCCAATTCAATATAAATAATTTTGCCCGTGGGGCAAAATTATTTGCAATAGGATTTATTAAGCGAATCGCTATAGCTGCCGTAATTTATGAGGCTTATGTAAATATTCTTGCAACTATTAATGGTCAAATAGATTTGCCATTCGCAATATTGTTATTATTAATTCTTGCACTTGCTTTTTATTTTACTTTATCGGGCTATTCGGATATGGGCTGTGGTATTTCAAATATGTTTGGAATTGTTCAAAAAAGGGATTTTGCCAATACTTATGCTGCAACTTCATTGATAGAATATATGAGTTATTTCTTTGTAAGTATGCTTGAATGGTTGCAGGACTACATAATTGATCCGCTGATGAGTATTGGAAATAATCGTTTGATGAGAGGAAAAAAATTTATTGCAGGTTTGATTATCAGCTGTTTTCTAACTCTTTGGTACAGGACTGATTTATCCTTGTTATTAATTGTTTCACCTATAATTCTAATCGTTGCTTTTGAAAGTTGTTTTAAATCTGAAATTGTCAAAAAAAGAAAGCTTATTTTCTGCATTTTTAGTGGCATAGCAACTATCTTCTTGACATCATTTTATTGGATGAGCATAAAGCTTGCAGATATTAATTTGATTTATAATTATTATAAATATACTTTTACGCATATTTCAACACCAGTTCCTTATTATGCTTACAGAGAAATTACAAATTTTAAATATGTAATTATTTTTATTATTGCAATTAATATGCTTTTAGCCTCAACTAAAGGCAGTATATTTAATTTGGAGTATCAATGTAAATCCAAAATAGTTTTAACGCTTAGGTATATATCGACAATTTTATTGATGATAATCTTTTTTGTAACAATATATTATTTTATGCCCCAATATCCCGAATATGCTGCAAAAGCATACAATATACTAAATATTTAGAAGATAACAAGCTTGAAACAAAATAAAAAGAAGGGATGCGGGCACCAATTCTTCCGTTTCATGTGAACTTGATTCGGTCGGGTATTGGGAGCCGCACTGCGACGAAGATGGAAAAGCTAAGTAAAAACATTTCAGTTATAACAGTGGCTATGTTTATAGGTATTATTCTTTTTTTTGGTATATATTTTAACTTTGCAGCTACATGTGGGTATGAGGTTGATAAAGAAGTGAGCTATAACCCAGAGGGTATAATTTTACCGTTTTATTCAGATGCTGTATATAAAAACAAGGGACAGAATGACAGTATAAAATATTATAGTTACAGACTGTTTTGCAATATTGAAAACCCAAATATTGTATTGGGTGATAATGGTTTCGTTTTTGAAATTGAAAAAGATGATGGGTCATATAATTACTTCTTAGATTATATGGGACAGTCAGAATTTACTGATGAACAACTTGATATGATAACGAAAGTATTGACAATGAGAAAACAGGCATATGAAAACGAAGGCGTTTCTTATATAATTGCAGTTGTTCCAAATTGCCAGAGTATTTACAGTGAAAATTTGCCATGGTATGTAAGTACAAGAGGTTCAAAAACTAGGCTTGCACAATTAAGTGAATATATGAGTGAAAATTCTGATATAAATTTTATCAATCTAACTGATACTTTTATTCTCAATAAATCATATGGACAGTTATTAAATAATACTGAAAATTCAATAAATTCACTTGGTGCATATATTGCATATCGCGAGATATACAATAATATACCTGAAAATTTAGTTGCTCTTTCCTCACCTATTAAATATAATGAGTTGTATTTCTGCACACATATAACCAAAGGGAAAACCATTGCACAAGAGGCATGTCTTGAAAATTATATCAAAAACATAACCGTATCTTTGTCTAACGAAACAATTCTAAAATATAATTTAGTAAGCGAATATAATTCTTTTGAAGAAACCTATATAGCGCCTGAATATGCAGAGAATATTTTATCAGATACAAAAATAATGATAGAATTTACAGATGATTGGAACAAAATACAGTTTATGCCGTATTTTTCAAATACATTTAAGACTGTTTCGTATAGAAACTCTCAGCTTTTTAGTAAGTTTGTAGTTGACCTTCAGTCACCTAATTGTGTTATACAGATTATAAATGAAGATGAACTTTTAAGCCTTTTAGATGAAAATACAATAATGTCATATAATGCTGGCTTAAAGTCGGGCGAAAATTTACTTACATCAACCACACCTTAACTTATTGTAAGTAAAACAACATATGAAAATACGGTAACTGTTATCAATTTATCGGAGGATAAGGGCTACATTCTTTTGGTAAGCTATGATAAAATGAGTGATATAGATGAAATGCAGAATCTCAATATAATTATTTAGTATCGTCAAATGTAGTGGTAAAATAATAACCAGCCTCTTGACAAAAGTATGGTTTATTGGTTATAATAAAGTATACCGTTCCAGTAAAGTTTTGCTGATTTTTCAGGAACAAGTAAATCTATAGACACTGAAAGGCATAATAATATGCGGATAACACAAGAAGCTGATTATGCGATTAGAATAGTATGTATGCTTGCTGAGCTGAAAGATAAAGCTGATGCTAACAAAATTGCACAGCAAACTATGATAACTCAAAGATTTGCTCTTAAAATTTTGCGAAAGCTTGTAGGCGCGGATATTATCAAATCATTTAAGGGTGTAACAGGCGGTTATATGCTTAGCAAAGAACCAAATGAGATAACTTTGCGTGCTATTATTGAGACTATTGATGGCCCTGTTCAAATCATGAAATGTATTGATAAAGATCATTGTTGTTCACAAATGGGTCTCGATAAGAGCAAATGCGTTCTTCATAATATTTTTGCCTCAATAAGCAATAATATAGTTAATATTTTAGATAAAATAACTGTTGAAATGATAATAAATAATGATGCGGATATTTTTTGTATCCTTGAGTGTAAATAACGAGTTGAGATATATTATTGAATATAGAACAGGCAAGGTTGATTAAAATCAATCTTGCCTGTTCTATTATTTTATGTGGATGTTTTTACTTTAGGGCTATTTTTTCATTAATAGCATGGTCAACATATTCTATTACTGCTTCGGAGACAATCGGTTTATCAATAAAGAATTCCACTCCAAATTCTTGGGCTTTTTGCTTTAGCTCTGTGTCACTTTTAAGTGTGAGTAATATTATGGGGATGCTATTTAGTATGGAGTTTGATTTTATTTCTTCAAGTATTTGTAGGCAAGACTTGTCTGGAAGTGTGCTGTCAAGAATAATAAGTGCTAAATCATTGCCAAATTCATTTGCTTTTTCGAGGCAATCTGCTCCATTGGCTGTTTCGATGATATTGTACTTATCGCTCAGTATACTTAAAATTATGGTTCTTCTGATATTACTATCGTCTGCAACAAGTATTTTTGTATTATTGAAAGTGTTATTTTCACAGAAAACATAATTGTTCTTGCCTGCACGCTTTGCAAAATACAAGGCTTTGTCCGCATTGGTATAGAGCAAATTATAATTGCTGAAACTGTTTTCGCTGCATATTGAAACGCCTAAAGAACATGTAAGGTTTTCTGACATCAGTTTATCAGGTGCCTTCTCTCTTACTTCTCTACAAATAGTTTGTGCATATTCTTCTGCTTGAGCTTTTGATATATCTCCGGAAATAAAAGCTGCAAATTCGTCTCCGCCGAGTCTCGATAATATTGTGTTAGCGGGCAAAAATTTGCTAAGAATATGTGCAACGCTTACTATAAGTCTATCACCGACCGCATGACCGAATTTATCGTTCATAAACTTAAAATTATCTAGATCAAGCATATAGAAAACGCCATTTTTGTTTTTAGCCAAACAATAATTTACTGCTTGTCTAAATTTAACATTGTTGTATAGATCAGTGAGAGAATCTTTTTCGGATTTATCAATTAAAGCCAACTCATATTGCTTGGCTTCGCTTATATCCTTTGCTGTTATTGTGCAACATATATGCTCGTTCGTTTTAGCTTTGAATACGCTTGTTGTGAGTTCAAGCCATGTGTAACTGCTGTTTTCTTTTAACTTAAAGCGCAGTTCTTGCTTGATATTGAATATTCCCGCTTTATAGTTTTTGTATAGATTTTTGACGCTCATAAAGCCCTCAAAAGCATCAATATCATCGGGATGAATATAATTTATTACTAATTCTCCAAGACGATCAGCAGTTTTATCTTCAACAATGAAGTCTGTTAATTTGAGATTTTCATAATTTATATTTATTATTGAGTTATCTGTAAGATCAATTTCGCAAAAGAACAGGGAAGATGCTGATACTACTTCACGCAACTGCCGTTCAAGTTTATATTTGTCGTTTAATTGCATATTCTTCTGCTTCAACTGCTCAGTTGTAGTTTGAAGTTTTTCCTCTGTGTTTATAAGCTCTGTAATATCGAGATTAGTAGACAGTACAGTTACTCCTTTTTTATCATATATAAAACCATTTCCCGACATTACATATCGGTAAGAACCATCCTTTGCTAATGCTTTGATTCTAGTGAAAAGCTTACTGCCACGGTTTTTTATTACTTCTGTATATTCAGCATGTATCTGTTTATATACACTCATTGGAATAATTTTTTCAAGCCCGTTGTTATTTAGTTCAGCATAACTTTCTTTTGTATGACCGAGCATTGCATAGAAATAATCATTTGCATAAAGAATTGATAAATTTTTATTCCATCTGAATTTAACAATAGCTGCGGGTGTAGTCTGAAGCAGCATAGACATTTCAAGATTGTTTCTTTCGAGTTTTTTCTCAATGGCTTTTTCATGTGTTACATCGTTTAAAACTGCTAAATAAACACCGTTTTGCTCATTACCAGTTATGAATTCAACTCTTGCATTTAGATATATTTTTTTGCCGCTAAGCAAGTGCTTGCGGAAGGTACCTTCTACAATTTTGCCACTGGCTAGAGCGTCGTTAAAGAGATTTATTAATATTTCTTTGTCGTTCTCGTAAATCCAATCCAGTATATGAATTTCAGCATTTTTGAATTCATCTCTTGAAATTCCGTGCATATTGTAATATGCATCGTTAAGGTAAATAGCCTCTATTTTACCGTTATTGTACTCATATATTCCCATTGGGCAAGTCATGTCGTTAAACAATAAATTTGTTTGCGCTTCTTGCCATATTTTTTTAATAAAATTAAAATTCATACTGCTTTTGAAAACATTTCTTGCATTTAATTCTATTTTTTGAGTGTCAAGTAGCTGTTCAAAGTTATCGAGAGGCATAGGCTTTGCAAAGAAATATCCCTGCCCGTATTCGCATCCGACACTTCTTAAAAAGTCAGCTTGTTCTTTTGTTTCAATTCCCTCAGCGATGACGTGCATATTAAGCCATTTGGCCATTCTTATTACAGATGACATGATGCTTTTTCCTTTGCCAGAGTCATCGTTTCCTTCGAGAAATCTCAAATCGATTTTTAGCACATCGACAGAAATATCTTTCAGTATATTGAGAGAGGAATAACCGCTTCCAAAATCGTCCATCATTACAACGATACCTTTTTCTCGCCATTTTTTAACAACGTTGAGCAAGGCACTTTTGTTTTCGCTGTATGCACTTTCTGTCAACTCTACCTGAAATAAATTCGGTGGTATCTTGTATTTATCTATAAGAGAGAGAATAATGTCGCAAAGCTTAGGGTTGTATATATTGACTTTTGAAATATTTACAGATACAGGCAGAACTTTTTTATTTTCATCAAGTCTTTGCTTTATAAAAATGCAAACCTGTTCCCAAACATACTCATCCATTTTCATAATAAAACCGTTGCGTTCAAACAAGGGTATAAAATCATTTGGAAACATCAAGCCTTTTTCGGGATGTATCCATCTAACGAGTGCTTCGGAGCCACACATTTTATAGGTATTCAATTGATACTGAGGCTGCATATAAACTTTAAACTGTCCCTCTATAAGAGCAGTGTTCATCATGTTTAAAATTTCTTGCTCATTTATCAGAATCTCATTCATTTTTTCATTGAAATAAATATGCCTTATAAGATAATTGCCCTTGATTGTTGAGAGAGCAAGCCTTGCTTCATCACACATGATATCAACTGATATAGATTTGTCCGAAATGTTATATATACCTATGTATATTAAAATGTCAAAACTGATTTTGTAATCATCAGCGATATGTTCAAGCTTGTTAGCAATTTCTTCTGTCATATTTGATGGCAGGCAGATGCAAAAAATATCTGCATTATAACGACTGACAATGAATTGTGGGTTATTCGCAAATATTTCATTCAGTTTTTGCGTTATGAATATAAGCAGTTTATTGCCTTCACTTTGTCCGAATATTCCGTTTATTAGTTTAAATTTATTTACGTCGATACAGATTATCGAAAAATTCGTATCGAGATTTTTATTGATTAGGCTACGGGCTTTTGTGTAGAATGTATTTCTGTTATATAATCCAGTTAATAAATCATATTCGGCATCTCTTTTTAGTTTATTTAGAGATTCAATTTCTGTATTGACATTTTTTAAAGATGTAATAACCTTGACAAGTTCATTCTTTTCGTTGTGAAAACAATTTGCCGATAGTCTGCACCATATGTATTCACCAGAGGTTTTTTTAATTCTCAAGGTCGTTTTAATTTGCTTTTCTCCCATACGTATCGAATTTATAAAAGGAGAAAATAATCCTTTTATATCGTCAGGATGAATTCCTTTAATTTCTTGTTCACATAAAGGCTTTGTCCAATCAAATTCAGGTTCTACAATATTAGCAGATAAATAACCAGAAGTATATATTTTATTATTTGTAATATTCCATTCGAAAACAACGGAGTCTGTTTGAGATGAGAGAAGTTCATATAATTCCCGTTGCTTGTTGCTTTCGGTCAGGAGCTGATTTTCTCTTTCAAGTGCTTCGATGTACTCTTTCTGGATAATTTTATTGTTAGTGATATCTGATAATACTAGTGTACAATAGTATTTCATAGGTGAATATATATTTACCGTATATATGCGGCCGTCTTTTTTTAATTCTAATGTATTGACTGATTCAGAATTTTCACAGTATGCGGTCTTTACACACAAATCAAGGAGATGCTTTTGATTATTGAATTCTGTAAAATGTGTTCCAATCATGTCCAAATAATCTACGCCGTAAAGCTCTGCATAACGTTTATTACAGTATTCTATTATAAAACTGTCTTCGGAAATGTTTTCTTTACTTGTACTTTTTAGAACAACAAAACAAACACACATATCGTTTATAAAACGCAGCACCTGAGATTTTTCATGAGATTTTATTTTATCAGTTAATTCATCGAAAAAAGCTGGTTTTTTAAGTGCGTTTTCAACTCTCATTTTAATTATATTATGATTAAATGGTTTCGATATTAGATCCAATACACCATGACTTAAAAGCAATTCTTCGGAAGAATTATCTTCAGCTAACACAATAACAGGAATGCTTCCATGAAGGTTTTTTCTTTTTATTTCATCAAGCAAAGTAATAATGCGAGATAATTCCAGTGATTCGCCAATTATGATTGCTGAAATATAGTCGTTTTTACTTTTTAATAGTTCAAGCGCTTCAAAGTCATCTGCAGTTTCAATTAACGGATAGTCATTTTTGAATATTTCAGAAAGCAAAAGACGGTTTTTTGTAATTTTTTCAACAATAAGCAAGTGTTTATGTTTGTTCATAGCAGACCTCATTTCAAAATTACTTACTTTATTTTTTGATTGAAATTTAATTATTGTAAATAAACTTATATGCAGATTAAGAAATGTTAATTGTGAAGTTAATTTATAAAACCGAATTATTGAATTTGATTTTAATCTTTCAAAAATTATATCATAAAAAATTAGTACTGTCAACAGCAAAGCCTTTATATTGTGATGAAAATATGACAATATGTATAAAAACGACAAAATACGACAATATATATTTAGCAAATTGCCTATATTCGTAACCGATATTTGATGAAAGTAACAAAAATAAAAAATAATTGAAAAATGACTTGACAATTTAGGATAATGATGGTAATATATATATTGGATACATAAGTATCCCCACGTAAGGCTAACTTATCGAAAGATAAGGGCGCGAAGCTAAAGGGTCTAAGGGTTTTTAAAACCTAAGGCAGCCAGTTACCGATATTAAACATAACCTCTGCAATAAAAATTTGCGGTTTGTTGCTTGCATCCTACTTGGAAGTGCAGCGATTACAGCAAAAGAACTAAGTGCAGCATGTGCTAAAGTTTAATTTAGGTGATTGGTATTATCATCTATATTTTTTTATTTAGGGAGGTTAATACCATGAAAAAAATCAAAATCATCGCATTCCTTAGTGTACTTGCTCTTATGTTCGGGCTATTATCTGCTGTAGCTGGTGCTGCTGTTCCGGTGCCGCAGACAGCAAATGATTGCACGGTTGAAAGCTATTCAAGCTGGAGAGAAGTATTGGCTAATCGTGTTGCAGATACTGCTAATGGCATTATCGAGGATATGGTAGTGGCAGCACAGAACGATCCAAATGCTAATATCGATTCTCTTCTTGCAACAACAAACTTTATATCGCAGAGTGCGATCAGAATTATCAATGCATTAGGATTTGATGCTACTTGCACATATGTACCATATGTTATCAATGGTGTGACAGTTTATATTGATCCTATCATTGTTATAAAGCGCTAAGCTTAATGATCAATATTGCCCAATTCGATAACAAAAGCTCCTATATTGATCAACAGATTATAAATCACTTAAAACATTTTAAAAACGATTTAATAACTGTTGAGGGAGTCTTTCTTGTAGTCCTGTTTGGGTCATACAGCAAAGGAACATATGACAGAAACAGCGATATAGATATCGCTGTTTTTGTTGACAAAGAGTTAAACCCATACAATTTTTATAAATATGCCCAAAAGCTGACGATGAAATATCCATATGATATACAGGTGTTAATATTTAATAAAGATGAACTCGCAGATCCGATAGGAATAGTAGAAGAAGTTGCTGAATATGGTAAAGATATAACCAGTTTATAAGCAAGTTTGCTAAGCAGATGAAAAGGAAGGTTGAAAATGCAAGGTGTCACTGTTAAAAGAGTCAACACGGATTACTCATTGACAACAGATGAGACAATGTTAAGCCTACTGGGTGAAAACCAAGGGCTTGAAATAATGCTACATACAATAAAAGCCAACGACTTTGTAATGCTGACCCCATCAGAAGATAAGTCCCTCAAAGAATATGCTTTTCTCATTGACGGTAAATTGACATTGGAACAGGGAAATGAAATATTATATCTTGATAAAAACGATTTTTTTTCATTTTCAAGGCTTGAGAATACTGTCATAATGAAATGTGAAGTGCCTGTAAAGCTTTTATATATAACATCAAAGCCTACATTTAAGCACGTCAAGATATTTGTAAGTAATCTTGATGAGCTAATCAATAAGGTTGATGAAAAGGATAAGTATACTAAGATGCATTGTCAACACGTTATGGACTATTCCATAGCTATCAGTAAAAAGATGATGTGCGATGTTGATATTATCGAACGTCTTGCTATATCTGCGCTTTTTCATGATGTTGGTAAGTGCGAAATTCCTGATGAAATTCTTAAAAAGCCAGATAAACTCACAATGGAAGAGCGTAAATATATTTTCAAACATCCTATATCTTCAAAAAAGCTTGTGGAACCAAATTTCGGCATTAAAATTGCTAATATAGTTCAAGCTCATCACGAAAGGCTTGATGGTTCTGGATATCCTCTCGGTCTTTATGGAGACGAAATACCCTTAGAAGCTCAAATTATTGCAGTTGCTGATTCCTTTGATGCAATGACAACCAAACGTCCTTATATAGTAACGCCTAAAACCTTCAAAGAAGCTGCTGATGAATTGCTTGGAATGACTAAACAGTATAATGCACAAGCAACCAAAGCTTTGAGCGAACTTGTTGAGACAGGTGAAATAGATCAGATTTATACAGATAAAACTTACAATTAAATTTATAGCCGGAGATAAAAAATGACGAATGTTGAAAAGTATAAATATTGGGAAATGCTTTCCGATTATGATGCTGAAACGGCAAGTGTAATGCTTAAAGCCGAACGATGGATGTATGTTGCAACCATATGCCATGCTTCTATTGAAAGACTCATAAAAGGTATGATAGTTTATCATACCAAAAAAGAAGCACCTAAATCAAACAATCTTACTTTCCTTGTAAATAAACTTAGTGAGAATGAAACTTTTATCGAAACTCGTGAGGGGCAAAGGTTTAATAGGGAAAAATATCAATATATTGATTTGATTATTGATATAATGTATTTTCATATAAACGATTATCCGTTTTCATATCAGAAAATTATGGAAAGATTTATTGAAGAATCAATAGCAAGAGATATATACACAAAAGCTAACACACTTATAATATGGTTGAAAAGTTTTCAAACAGAATAATTTTATTAGTGCAAAATAAAAAGCTGTCATTACGGTTTTCCGTAATGACAGCTTTTACTCATTTTATATTAATAAGCTGAAAAACAGCTTTAACTTATATCCATTGGGGTTTTATGTTAAATATATATTAAATCCCTTTTGGGAAAATGAGTTATTACCTTCTGGTAAAATTATTTTGCAAAGTCGAATGCACGACTTTCACGAATTATATTGATTTTAATCTGTCCTGGGTATTTGACTTCTTCCTGGATTTTCTTTGCTATGTCCCTCGCAATGATTTTCATATTATCGTCATTTACTTCTTCCGGTTTTACGATAACACGCAATTCACGACCTGCCTGAATAGCATATGCTTTATCAACGCCGGGGAATTCTTTTGCAATATCTTCAAGCTTTTCAAGACGTTTAATGTAATTCTGCATATCCTCACGCCGTGCGCCGGGTCTTGCTGCAGAAATTGCATCGGCTGCTTGAATAATAACAGCGAGAAGTGTTTTTGGTTCAACATCATTATGATGTGCTTCGATTGCATGAATGATATCTTTGTTTTCTTTATATTTCTTTGCTACATTGACACCAATTTCAACGTGTGAGCCCTCAACATCATGCGGGAAAGCTTTTCCGATATCGTGGAGCAAGCCTGCACGTTTTGCCATGGTGCTGTCAACTCCGAGCTCGTCTGCCATCATTCCTGCGAGGAATGCAACTTCGATTGAATGCTTTAAAACGTTTTGACCGTAGCTCGTTCTGTAACGCAAACGACCGAGTAATTTGATAAGGTCGGGATGTAATGAATGGATACCAACTTCAAAAGTGGCTCTTTCGCCTGCTTGCTTAATGGACGCCTCAACCTCATGCTTGGATTTTTCAACCATTTCTTCTATTCTTGCTGGATGAATTCTTCCGTCACCTATAAGCTTTTCAAGTGAAAGTCTTGCGACTTCACGTCTTACGGGGTCAAAACCGGAAAGTGTAATAGCTTCTGGCGTATCATCGATAATGAGTTCAACACCTGTAAGTGTTTCAAGTTTCTGAATATTTCTGCCCTCACGACCAATTATACGGCCCTTCATCTCCTCATTGGGGAGAGGAACAACCGAGATTGTTGCTTCTGAAACCTGATCAGCAGCGAAACGCTGAATAGCGAGTGTAATAATATTACGTGCTTTTTGTTCGGATTCTTCCTTGAATTTATCTTCAAGCTCATCCATTTTCTGAGCCAATTCATGTTTGATTTCCGATTCTACGCGGTTAATCAATTCTTCTTTGGCTTGAGCTGCGGTGATGCCTGAAATTTCTTCAAGAACTTTAACGTGTTTTTCAAGAGTTTGTTCAATTTGTGCTTTTATATTGTCGCATTCCAAAAGTTTTTTATCGTAAAGCTCATTTTTATGTTCAAGCATTTCAGATTTTTTATCTACTGACTCTTCTTTTTGGGTTATGCGTCTTTCAAGTCTTGTGACTTCGGCACGTCTTTCCTTGACTTCACGTTCAACTTCGTTTCTTTGTCGCAAGCTTTCTTCTTTTGCTTCGATCAAGGCTTCTTTTTTCAATGTTTCAGCGGCTTTTTGCCCATCTTCAATGACTTTTTTAGCTTGAGCTTCAGCAGAGCCTATTTCAGCTTCAGCGACTTTCTTACGATATAGAATTCCACAAAAGCAACCAACTACTATACCAATTATCAAAGCAATAGCTGCAATCATAACGGTAACTAATACTGGTGGCATATAATACCTCCTTTTCTGTTTTTTATTATTATTCTAAATTAATGTATTTATCGGCAAAATGATAAAAATACAACTATTATTATATCAATTTTATTACATTTTGTCAATAGATAAGAGGTAAATGTTATAAAAAAGACTTTTTATTAAAAATAAATTGCATATTTGTTATTGACATATGTCAAATATAATGCTATAATACAAATGTAAATGGCATATGCCAATAACAAAATAATTAAAAGAGGTATAAGAAATGAAAATTGCAATTCCTGTTGTTGAAAAAAGCATTAATTCACCGATAAATCAGATTTTGGGAAGATGTGAGTATTTTCTCGTTTATAACACTGAAAGCAAAGAGGAAAACTATATACTCAATACTGCAGCTGCTGCACAGGGCGGTGCAGGGATAAAAGCGGCACAGACTATTGTAGACAATGGCGCTGATGCTGTAATATGTATTAGATGTGGTGAGAATGCGGCTACAGTTCTCTCGACATCAGGAGTGAAAATATATTCACCTAAATATACTACTGTAAAAGAAAATATTGACGCTCTTCTTGATGGTACTCTCAGCACATTAACAGATATTCATGCTGGCTATCATGGTCATGGGCAGAATTAAAGTAGCCGTTCTTAGCGGTAAAGGTGGAGCAGGGAAAACTTTTGTTAGTGTGAGCCTTGCTCAAGCAAATAAATCTTTTGCATATGTAGACTGTGATGTTGAGGAACCAAACGGAAATCTCTTTTTTAACGGTAAGTATGTAAATTCATTGCCTGTGAGTGTTAAGGTCCCAGTATTTGATGATGCGCTTTGCACGGGCTGTCGGCAATGCGTTGACTTTTGCAATTTTAATGCTTTGTTTTATATAAACGGTAGGGTTAAGTTGTTTGAGCATCTCTGCCATAATTGTGGGGGTTGCGTTGTTATTTGCCCTGTTGGCGCCGTTACAGAGCGTGAGAGAATTGTCGGTAAAATAAATCATTTTAGCGAGGGCGAAACCGATATAATAACTGGCATACTTAATATTGGTGAGGCATCTGGAGTTAAGCTTATAGAAAGCGTTATCGATTATGCGCAAACACTGGATAAATCCCTTATTATAGATTGTCCGCCCGGAAGTGCATGTCCTGTAAATGCAAGCATTAAGTCAGCTGATTATTGTCTGCTTGTTGCGGAACCTACTGCTTTTGGTTTGCATAATTTCAAAATGGTGCATAAGCTTGTTAATTTGACGAATAAGCCGTGTGGAGTTCTGATAAATAAGACTTATGGTGATGACGATTGTGTTCTCGAATATTGCAGAGAAAACAATATAGAGGTTGTGGGAAGAATTCCTTACAGCGAAAAAATAGCAAAAAAGATATCAGATGGAAATAATACATTATCGGATGATGAAGATTTGCAAAAATTGTTTTTAAAAATAATTAATAAGATAAATCACCGACTTAGTAAGGGAAGTGATAGTGCATTATGAAAAAGCTATTGATTTTAAGTGGAAAAGGCGGAACAGGTAAAACAACCGTTGCTGGAGCATTCATTAAATTGTCTAATTGTGATAGATTTGCCGATTGTGATGTTGATGCGCCAAATTTGCATTTGATAACAAATATTAAAGATTATAGCTGTGTCAAAAGCGAATATACAGGTGGAAAAATTGCGGAAATTGACGCTAATGTCTGTGTGGGCTGTGGGTTGTGTTACGATCATTGCAGATTTGGAGCTATTGAACGCCGCAGTGATGGAAAATACTCGGTTTTACAATATTCGTGTGAGGGCTGCGGTGTTTGTACATTGGTATGCCCTTGTGGTGCGGTAAAGTTTAACGATGATGTTTGTGGTGAGCTTTTCAAATACAGTGGTGAAAATAAAGTGTTTTCAACTGCTGAACTCAAAATGGGAAAAGGAAATTCAGGCAAACTTGTAACAGAAGTTAAAGAACAGTTAAAAGGAGCTTCAGTTGGAAATTCAAATTTGCAGATTGTTGATGGCTCTCCTGGAATTGGTTGTCCCGTTATTGCTTCTATCAGTGGAATGGATATTGTTTTAATTGTTGCTGAGCCAAGTGTCTCAGGATTTTCAGATTTGGAAAGACTCTATAAAACGGTGATAATATCTTGTACAAGAATGGCTGTTTGCGTCAATAAGTACGATATATCAATAGAAAAGACAGAAAAGATAAAAGAGTTTTGTCTGCAAAAAGAGATACCATTTGTGGGTGAAATACCTTATGATGAAACTGTGATGACAGCACTCGAAAATGGGCAAAGCGTAATTGAATATGACTGTCCTGCAAGTAAAAGTATAAAAGACGTTTATTCAAATATAATAAAATATATATATTCATAAACATCAAAGTGATGATAAGCATAGGAATATCAAGGTGTAACGCCCTATTATTCCTATGCTTATATTTTTATTTTTTTATAGCCGTCCTATATACATTGAAGTATATCTATATTTAATAAAGAAATATCGAAATTTGTCAATATATATAAAATAATAATATTATATTGACAAATTAAAACATATATAATATAATAGTGTGATTATATAACAGCAACATTGTAAGGAGTATATTATATGTGTAGAATTGGCGTTGATCTCGGCGGAACAAATATTGTCGCGGGTCTTGTTGGTGATGATTTTAAAATTGTAGATAAATTGTCATGCTTGACTTTGCCTCAAAGAGGTGCGGATGCTGTTGCGAACGATATAATACGGTTGTGCTTTGAAGTTTGTAAAAAAAATTCGATTGATATTAAAAATATAAAACAAATAGGCGTGGCTTCCCCAGGAACCGTTAATTGCGAAGAGGGAATAATAGAATATGCAAATAATATTCCTTTCTGCAATTATCCAATGGCTGAAAAAGTCAGAGTGGCAACGGGCTGCGATAAAATACTGCTTGGGAATGATGCAAACATTGCCGCATGGGGTGAAGCTATTGCTGGCGCTGCCAAAGGCACAACGAATTCTGTTATGATAACGCTTGGCACAGGTGTGGGCGGTGGTGTTATTATAGATAACAAAATATATACAGGATTTAATTTTGCAGGCGCTGAACTTGGACATATTGTTATTCAATATAATGGAAGGCAATGTTCCTGTGGACGCAAGGGGTGCTGGGAAGCATATAGCTCCGCTACTGCGCTTATTGCTATGACAAATGAGAAAATAGAAGAGTGCAAAAGATATTCAAGAGATACCAAAATGATAGATATTGCAAGTCGAAAAGGATCTGTCAATGGGACAACTGCTTTCAATGCTATGAAAATGGGCGATAATGCGGCTCGTGAAGTTGTTGATGTGTACATTAAATATCTTGCGTGCGGACTTGTAAATATAGTCAATATATTTCAACCTGAAATTATTAGTATCGGCGGCGGGATTTCCAATGAGGGACAGTCTCTTATCGATTTGCTTAATCCTTATATTACTGCAGATAGATATGGCTGCACTTCCCAAAAGCAAACCGAAATAAAAATTGCAAAACTCAGCAATGATGCAGGCGTAATTGGGGCGGCATTTTTATAGTAAGATAAATATTCATAAAAATTTAACACTATTGCATATTATACGTATTAAATCAATATTGAATTGTATACAAAAAAGGTATACAATAGGGCCATGCTCAAATGAGAGTGATTTATGTCGTGTAAATGACAGAAAAGCTTAATGGTAAATTGACATTTTAACTGTGATTAAAACAGTATTAATTGTGAAAGGTGTGCTCAAAAAATGGATAATATAAAAAGAATTTATGTGGATAATGCAGCAACGACACCTGTTGCACCCCAGGTGATTGAGACTATGAGCAGTTGCTTTAATGATACATGGGGAAATCCGTCAAGCCTACATTATGAAGGACAAAAGGCTAAGGAAATCCTTGATGCGGCAAGAAACAAAATTTCTGGATTGCTTGATTGTAAAGCAGAGGAACTTTATTTTACTTCCTGCGGAACAGAGGCCGATAACTGGGCTATCAAAGGCGCGGCTCATGCGGCAAAAAAAGGTAGGAATAAAATAATAACAACAAAGATTGAACATCCTGCGGTGCTAAATACATGCAAGGCCCTTGAAAAAGAAGGCTTTTTAGTAAAATATATTTCTGTTGATGAAAACGGTGTTGTCAATATGGAGGAGCTTGCCTCTGAAATAGATGAAACCACTATTATTGTTGCAGTTATGTATGCTAATAACGAAATTGGTACAATTCAGCCGATAAGAAAAATTACAAAGCTCGCTCATGATAAAGGCGCGCTGATGTTTACAGATGCCGTTCAGGCAGTTGGCAGTGTCCCAATAAACATACGTGAGCTTGACGTCGATATGCTCAGTTTTTCAGGACATAAGCTAAATGCCCCAAAGGGTATCGGCGGTTTGTTTATTAAAAAAGGTGTGCGTATACCTAATCTTATAGAAGGCGGCGGACAGGAACAGGGTAAACGTGGAGGTACAGAAAACGTACCTTACATTGTCGGTCTTGCTAAAGCACTTGAACTTGCTGTCGGACGTCTCGATGATATGAAACGTGTTGCTCTTATGCGTGATAGAATTATTGACGCTTTGAGTAAAGTTCCAAGCTCAAGACTTAATGGCGACAGATATTTAAGATTACCTGGTAATATTAATATGTCTTTTGAGTTTGTAGAGGGCGAGAGTCTTATTCTATGGCTCAACGAAATGGGTATAGCTGCTTCTACAGGTTCCGCTTGCTCATCAAAATCACTTAATCCGTCTCACGTGCTTTTGGCAATAGGTTTACCTATCGAAATGGCACATGGATCGCTTAGAATTTCATTGGCTCATCTCAATACTGATGATGAGGCTGATTATATAATAAAAACCGTTCCACAGATTGTGGACAAACTTAGAGCTATGAGCCCGATATATCCCGGAAAATAAGAAAAGAGGTAAAAAATCATGTTATATAGCGAAAAGGTGATGGATCATTTTATACATCCCCGTAATGTCGGTGAAATCGCAGACGCTGACGGTGTAGGAACTGTCGGTAATGCAAAATGTGGCGATATAATGCAGATGTTTATTAAAGTTGACAATGACATAATAACAGATGTCAAATTCAAAACATTCGGCTGTGGTGCGGCAATTGCTACTTCTTCAATGGCTACTGAACTTATTAAAGGCAAAAAAATTGATGAGGCTTTGAAGCTCACAAATCAAGCTGTGGTAGAAGCATTAGAGGGCTTGCCACCTATAAAAATACATTGCTCTGTTCTTGCTGAGGAAGCAATCAAGAGCGCGATTATTGATTATTTCAAGAGAAACAATATTGATAGACAAATCGATAATGTTTCAACATGCACTCAATGCGCATGTGCAGACCATAATCAAGAGAATTGAACAGGCTATTATAAAATTTTGCAAAAATTCAAAAGCACTGCAAATAATAGTCATATAATAAAACGAGGGCGTCACATTAGGTGGCGCTCTCATTTTATTTGTTAATAAAAATCATTAATATTCTT
>Ga0172378_10000957_pt1 | contig 26116 bp, 27 predicted proteins | sample GrowelOW332metaG_FD_119755 | JGI IMG/M metagenome (GOLD analysis project Ga0172378, IMG submission 119755) | Groundwater microbial communities from an aquifer near a municipal landfill in Southern Ontario, Canada - Pumphouse #3_1 metaG | ecosystem: Environmental > Aquatic > Deep subsurface >... | reverse complement strand
TGTTGTCTTAAAGAATAAGATTCGCGGTAAGAAAACAGAGGCTACAGTTACTGTTGGCGATATATCAAAATATGAAAAAGCTTTCTATAGCGCTATGGATTATACGTCTGAAGCGAATAAACGACTAAAGAATTGTAAGGATAGTATCTTTACGATTAAGCAAGCGAATACGGTTATTGGTGCGATGACGAATAAGAACGTGTCTGACCTATATTCAAAAGCTTCAAAATTCTTGTCGAATATAAATATAATGTATTCTGCGTATGTCGCTTATTGTAAAACTGAATTTTTATTAAGAAGTGAATATGCATTTACTGGAAGAGCAATATTAAAAAGAATGTATCGAATGCCATAACATATATAGATATACTCATTGTGTGTAAAATCATATGAGTATATCTATATATTATTTATATGTATCAATAGTCGAACTTCTAAAGAGAAAAGAGGAACTAAAATGAGCAAAAGAAATATTGCAATTACAAGAGCAATAGATAATGTACGAATTGGAAACATGGGATTGTCATTTTCGTATAAAAGTGGTTTTATTACCATTTACGAAAACTTCCAAAAGAGACTAGTTTATTTACAAAAGGCTAAAGTTGGCGATATCTTCGAGTTTGAATTTCATGATGGTGTTTTAGATGATGTAAATCGAGCAGTAATTCCGACGGAATGGAATAGCCTAATCAGATGGTTATTACATATTGAACATAGGAGCTTGATTAATGATTCAGAGCAATATCTCAACTTCACATCTGAAATCAAAACGTCATACGATTATTACGATCAGATCGATGACATGGAAGAAAAACAAATATTAGACGACACTATAAAACGAGTCAGAGGAGTATCGTATGCAGAATCAGAACTAATTGAATCTGTATCAGCTTTTAAAAATATTCGTATCCTCATCAACAGAAAGAAAGGTACGCATAAAACGACAACTCTTGCTGCATATATTGGAAGACCGTCAAGACTAGAATTGTACGATTTTATGAAAAGAATTTCTGCAGTATCTTTCCTACCTTATGGTATCTATAGCTATATTCTTGATGATAAAAATCAATACGCTAATGAACCAATTGTTGAGGATGTACTCTTTCTTAAACAAATTTTAGAATCTATGAGATAATATTAAAAAAATGTAGTAGTATCTTTACTGCATTTTTTTTTTAATTTTCTTGCTATTTTAACAACATAGTAAATACAATATGTCGAACAGAATACGAGGTGTAAATAAATGAGAAAAGTTAAAGCGTATAAATGCCCAGAATGTAATAGAATGTTTAAATCATTCGAAGGATGGGAAGAACATATGAGAACAGATCATCCAGAATCTATACCAGAGACTATGACAATGCACCAGTATTTCTATTTTCTCTTAACGGGTAAGACTGCTGGAATATGTATGATAGATAAAAAGCCAACCCCATGGAATGAGGGAACTTGCAGATATGATCGATTCTGTACTGATCCAAAATGTAAAGAGAAATATAGAGAAATCTTTAAGAAACGGATGATTAACAAACATGGGAAAGTTACATTATTAAATGACCCGAATGTACAAAGAAAAATGCTAGCAAATAGAAAAATTAGTGGTGTATACAAGTTCTCTGACAAAACCGAAATTCCATATGTTGGTTCATATGAGAAAGATTTTTTAATGATGTTAGATACTTTCATGAGGTTCCGCGGTTCTGATATTATGGGACCATCGCCACATACCTACAATTACAATTACACTAATCCTAAAGACAAAGATCATGAAGGAAGTAAATTTTATATTCCCGATTTCTTCATCCCCTCTTTAAATCTAGAATTAGAAATAAAGGATACGACTACAACTCACCATAAATTCATCGATATCGATCAAGTGAAAGAAGCACAAAAAGATGAGACGATGGAAGGGATACGGGGTATTCGGTATTTTAAAGTGACGAATAAGAATTATACAGCCTTCTTCGATTATATCTTATCCTTGAAGGAGGAGGAACCTAAAAGAGATACAGATACTGCAAAAGAGATACTCTATAGTAGAGCAGTAGAAGCTTATGTCAAAGTACTACATAAATAAATATTTTAAATATTAATACATCAATAACAAGAAAATTAAAGACCTTCTGCTTATATATAACTAATGGAGGTAGACATATAATACTAAGGAGAGTGAATTAGCTTTATGAATTACAATTACAGATCAGGTATATTTTCTGGTTCCACATGTCACATTCTTGAATTTAATCCAAAAGAAGTAAGATTTGATACAACAGTTGGTATCAGAAACAAGTTGGAACCATTATCAAAAATCGAAGACCCTAAAAAAGGGAATGATGAAGTAGCTGTCGCAAAAATTAATGGCGGTTTCTTCGCAATGAACGGCAAAACCGAACACATTGGAACGTTTGTAGATGAGGGCTTATATTATAATATGGCTTCATCAATGTATCCTACAGCAGTATTTGGAAAAGATTTTAAGTTGGCATTAGATCAACACCCATCACAAGATAAGTTATCAGAATATCAAAAAACAGCTTTCTGGGCAATTGGTTGTCCATGGCTTCTTGTAAAAGATGGTAAAGCGAATTATTTATATAATAAAAATGAACTTATTGCAGCATTTGGACACCCATACCAAAAAGCACCAAGAACTATGATGGGTCAGAAAAAAGATGGTACAATCGTATGGGTTGTTGTTGATGGACGTAAAGCGAAGAGTCCAGGCTATACCATCATAAATCAATCTAACTTGATGATTGATCTTGGATGTGAAATTGCCTTCAATTTAGACGGTGGTGGTTCTTCTGAGATGATTATTGATGGTAAAATCGTTAACAGACCATCTGATGGAGTAGAACGTTATATCGGAACAGCTTTCGTAGCATATGCAAAGAAAAATGTAAAAAAAGCACCTATAAAAGTCGATCGTCCAGAGGTTGTGGGCATTAGAGGTATAGTTGTTTCTAATTCTGGTTTGATTATTCGTGAAACTGCTAGTACTGCTTCTGCAAGATTAACCGCAATGCCTCGTGGTGCTGCAGTTACAGTCTTGAATAGAGGGAAAAAAGAAGAAGGGTTCTATAAAGTTCGATTTAATGGAATCACTGGATACAGTTATGCTCCATTTATAAAGTTGAGTTAACAAAATTAATAATGTTAGATACCCCCAAAGGTATCTAACATTATTTTTATAAAATTCCTTTATTGACGATTTCTCTTTTTCTCTCTCGAATATCATTAATATTACATTTTAATTCCATTGATAATTCATCATCTGGAATACTAAATAATATCTTATACTCATCGAATTTAAAATTATACTTTCTGATGTTCGTCCCGATATTATCAATCAGGTGAATTTTTAATTGGATAGGGACGAATTCAACTATAGTTCCATCCTTACCTATTTCTTCGTAACGTTCTCGTGTGATAATTTGTTTGATCTGCTTCATAATCTGTCTCGGGATATTAAATTTTTTAGATAATGTCTCAATAGATTTATCACAAATTTCACACTTATCTTCTTTCGATAAAGCTTCATATACTTTTAAAACTTTATAATTTGCTCCACTTCGTTTTAAAAGTGGTTCTGCAACTTTCTTTAAACACCCTTTCTTTTTCAATGAAGTTGTATTACATCGTGAATCATCAACCGTAACGTTATTTTTCTCATATTCTGAATTATCCCATTCCTCAACTTCTGAAGGTTTTATTTTGGAATAGCCCAGATGATACTTTATCCACTGGTCGACTTTATGTAATGAACTTTTATCAAGTGTTCCCATGTATTCTTTAAGAAACTTTGGTGATACCGAATACATTTTATACGGGAGCATTTTTGAGTAATTCTTTTTATTGTTGAAATCAGGAATATCAATTCCCACGCGGGATCCTGATCCTGTTAAAGTAATTACCGTTATAGTTTTATCCCACTTTGCATATTCTGCATCTTGTACAATTAATATTGGACGTGGGTCGAGTATATCGCAATTACCCTCTGTATAATAATCTTGCTTATGGGCATTTCCGTTATCGTACCACCAGATTTGCCCTTTCTTAAAATATGATACCATACATAAATCTCCTCCTTTGTATTTTATATTAAATATGTGTTACACTATCCTTATAAAAATAAATAATCAAGTATCATATACAATACATTAATACATAAGAAGGGAGATGTTTATATTATGTATAAAGTTTGTCTTGATCCAGGTCATGGATCTAATACCCCCGGAAAACGAAGCCCTGACGGTACGTTTTTAGAGTGGGAATTCAATAAGGATATTGTCGATAAAGTTACAAAATTATTATCGGCGTATCCATCAATCGTAGTTGTTAATTCTAAAGGTAAGGATTTGATAGACACATCATTAAATCAACGTTGCCAGAAAGCAAATAAAGAAAAATGCAATATCTTTGTATCTATTCATGCAAATGCTGTAGGTAATGGATGGAGCGATGCTGTTACAGGGTGGGAAGCTTGGGTCTATTCTAATGCTGATGTTAGCGGTAAATTAGCAAAATACATGAACGCTGCGTATAGTACAATGTTCCCCGAAATAAAAAATCGTGGTATTAAAGTAAAAAATGATTACTATGTACTGAACAGCACTTCTATGCCTGCTATTATCATTGAACATGGTTTTTATACTTCTCATAAAGAGATGGCTATGTTAAAAACAGAGGGATATCAGAATAAAGCTGCCACTGCATGTGCGAACGCGATTTTGAAGTACTTTAATATCGCACCAGTCACAAACGGTATTCCAGTTCCAGCGAAAGAGGATAAACCAACCACACCACAAAGAACATGTCCAGCATGGAAAACTGCTGGCGAGAAATTCTTATTGGATAAGGGTATTATCACCTCTGAACACGATCCATTAGAACCTATTGATATTGGTTCTTTTGGTATCATGATGAAAAATCTTTTTGAAAAATATAATATTTAGAAATAGTAAAGTAGTAAGATTTTATTCTATATGAATGAATCTTACTACTTTCTCTATGTATTATGTCTATATATTATTTTTACAGGAGAAGAAGATAACCTGTTCATATAACAGAAAGGAGCAGTATATTTTATGGTACAGTACAGCAATTTAAGAAAAAGATTATTACACCATGATATTTATATAGTGGATTTGGAGAAGTATAAGCCAGACTTCCAAGTACAGTATAAAATATATATGGGCTCTAAAGGTGATATATCACCTCTGCAAGAACTTATCGATTATCTTTATTTATGTTTGGATTATTATACTTATAATCCGGACGGTGATTCATTAATCCCAGATGCATGGTATGACGATTTGATGCAATTGTATGTATCATTAGGGAACGAGCCATTTTATAATGCAGATTATATCGGAGAAAGAACGATGTGGTCTTTTGTGAAACATGAAGCACCGTATATGGTTGGATCTTTAGCTAAAGTGTACGAAATCAAAGATTTGAAAGATTATCTAAAGACTTTTCTTAAAAAGAAATTGCAAGTTATTTTGATAGCTCCAAAGTATGACGGTGTTTCATGTTGCATTAAGAGGGAAAAAGGTAAAATCAGTTATGGAATTACTCGTGGTGACGGTATTAAAGGTCAAGATATTACAGAAGTTGTAACCCGAGCTAAAGTACAATTAACTGAGGGAGACGGTTTTTACAAATGTGAATTATGTGTAAGTAAAACTGGATTTGAGGAATTAGCTAATCTTGGGAAAAAATATGCGAATAGACGATCCGCAACTACAGCATTGGTGAATTCTCCTAAAAATGTTGAGTATGCTCATTGTATTACGGTAATACCTTTGGTGTATACGTCTCTCGATGGTTCAATCGTGAAATACATTGCGACTGGAATTAAGGAAGTTTATACAACTGATCCTGATTCAATATTAGATAAGATGAATCAAATGTTTATGTCGTTAAGGGATCCAGATTTTGAACTTAGAACGGATGGGATTGTCATTTTCCCAATTATCAAAGGTGAACGAATTGATAGAAGTGATATTATGTCATCATCAATTGCATTCAAAATCAATGCAATTACAAATGACACTTTCATCAAAGATGTATATATCTCAATAGGTAGATTAGGAAAAGCTGTACCAATGGCTTCATTAGTACCAGTAGAGGTAAACGAAACAACGGTAACAGATGTATCATTAGGATCGTTTGGTAACTACGAAAATTATGGATTTCATTATGCTGAAGTAGTTGAGGCATTTTCTGCAGGAAACGTAATACCGCAGGTGAAACCGAAAGTTGATCGTAAGTATCCAAAAGGGAGCAGTCTTATTCAGATAAAATACAGATGTCCATACTGTGGAGAGAAGTTGACTAAGAAAGGGCAAGAGTATTTCTGTAGAAATACAAGCTGTGACCATCTCGTTTCTGGGAAAATAACCAACTTCATTACAAAATTAGGTGTAGAAAATATATCAGACAAGACAATAGACCTATTAGTTGAAGAAAGGCTTGTTAAGAAGTTACCTGATATATTTTATATCAAATACGATGAAGTCTTAAAGCTACCAGGCTTTAGTAATGTATCATCTGCAAATTTCATTGAGGAAATTCAAAAGCTTCGAGATAAACCAATACCTGCATCTATATTAATAGGAGCCCTAGGTATTGAGAAGATCGCTACAAAGAAATGTGAAAAGATATTTGCTGCTGTATCAATAAAAGAACTCATGAAGATGTCAAAAGATAAGATAATTGATATGCTTTTAGATAATGAGGGCTTTGGAATGAAAACCGCAGTTATCTTTGCAGATGAATTCGACGATCTTCGCTCCACTATTAAAGAGCTGATGACACTGGTGAACATAGTCCCAGAAAAAGAAATTTTAGGATCCATAGTTTTTACAGGGTTTAGGAATAATGATTGGGAGCAATCATTTAAAGCTTTAGGATACGAAATTGCTGATACAGTGACATTAAAATCAGTTGCTGTAATTACGCCTACTCTACAAGCGAACACTCCAGAAAAAGATAGAAGTACAAAAATAAAAAGAGCAGGGAAAATGGGTGTGCCTATTATCCAACTTCCGATTATAGAAGATTTCTACAACAAGTTATCTCTATACACATTGAAAGCTGTCAAGAAAGGGTTAGAGAAAACATCTCTCGTCCTTTATATCCAAAATAAAATTAAAGAAGAGGTGTTATAACTATATATAATAATATGGTAATTATAACAACATTATAGTTACATGATAATTAAATTATAGGATAAGGGATGAGAGGAGAATACTTGTATGAGTGAATACGAAAAAATGTTAGTTAATCTTGGTTCTGTTGATCTAAAATCTAATGAAAAGATGGTTGGGGGATTCGCAATCGAAGATATTAAAGCCATAAATGAAAATCATGACTTAGGTATCAATAACGTAAATCTTATAACTGTTGAAGACTGGGATTGGAAGGGGTTAAATGACATTGCAAAATTAATGGCGGAGGATGTTGATATTCTGGATGTTATTATCCTCAATCTGAACAAAGTTGACTCTGCTGAAGATAGCAATTTTGAGGGAAAGGTTGAAACTTTCCTTATAGACAATGGGTTTAAAGACATAACAAAACATATTGGTTACGATACACGTTTATGTATTATAAATACCAATAAGGCAATAGGGGAAGAACTATATATCAATGTCGATTTCGACATCAATTAAAATAAGTCAGAGAATAAAAGACGGTATATTAATTAATGGTAAATTGAAAGGGGAACATTTTTATGAGTAAAAAAATTACAGCAGGTAAAAACGATTTTATGGCACAATATGGTCTGATGGATGAAGTTGATACATCAGATTTACAAAGAGTTGATAAATTTCATGAAGCCGTATCTACAGAAAAGATGTGTGCAGATATGTTAATTACACCACAAGACATTTCAATGAAAGTTGATGTTGCACATATCGATAGACGTGCTTCGTCAGTATTGGCAAACAGGTTCGGTGTATATTTCTCTGAACCTTGGGTTGCTACAACTGTAGCTACGGTAGTACTTCAATCTGCAATTAAAGAACTTACCGCTAAAATGCAAGCATCTGGTAAGAAATCAGCATCGATTAACTTAAACGATATTTTGGAATTACATGTATCGTGTAAAGAGAACGAAGAAGCTGAGAAAGAGGGTAATATTATTATTACCTTTACACCAGGCATGGAAGCAAAACTTCTTATTAAATCTGATGAGATGACCGAAACTGATTAAATTTAAAATCTGGGTGTTGTGTAAATACCCAGATTTTTTTATTTAAAACAATTAATTAAACTATTCGATATAAATGAAAAGGAGTGATACAAATTATGGAAATCGTAACCTACGAAAAATTATACAGCTACAACCCAGACAAATCACGTAAGACATTTGTTGATACTAAGTTTAATATTAAAGAAACATATGAGTACAATGAGGCAGGTCTCTTATGTAAAGAGATGTACAGTGACGGTAGATACCGTGAACATGCATACAATGCAGAAGGACTTATGATCCGAACGGCTATATTGTCAGCCAATGGTGTTATCCTCGGCGAAGCATTTATGACATACAATGAATCAGGTCTCCTTGCATTCCACAAGATGATGAATGGTGTAGTTACCAACTACAGCTATGACACTCTTGGAAGAGTTACTATAATAACTACATCTCTTGGAGACAATACGACATATGTGTACAATGCAATAGGTCGTGACGGCGATGTTAACGAGAATGGAAACAACACAAAAAGAATTCAGAAAAAATTCACAGATAGACAAGGGAAAGAAATCTATCTTTCCACAAAAGAAGTGTATTCAAACAACCTCGCTCATATCATGGAATACAATGAATTTGGTGAACTTACCCATTTCAAAAATTCTGCAGGCTTTGAATATTCCAAAGAGTATAATGAGGCAGGTAAAGAAATAAAATACACCTCAAATACCCAGACAATGGTATATGTGTACGATGACGACAATAACCTCGTAAAGCAGTATTCTAACGGGGAGCTCATGTATGAACGTACATATGAAGCAGGAAAAATACTTACATTCCGCAATGTTTCTTCTGGTGAGACTGAAGTGTATACATATAACACGGATGGTCTCTTAGAAAAAATCGAATATACCGAACATGTTGAAGAGGATCTATTTATGTAGTAAAAACTATAGGCAGGTACAGAGATATCTTTATTTATTATAAATAGAGTGTCTCTGTACCTTATTTATAAGGAGATCATATAAATGGTAGAAATTTCATTTAAGTTAATCTTCGACATAAAAGACGATGAGATATCAGATAAAGATATCGATACACGTTGTGACGAGATTGAATTAGCATTAAAAAGCAATGAAAATATAAGTAATGTACGTCTGGAAAGATACATGTAGTAATACTAAGGAGGGGAAAAAATGAAGATTAAATTATTTACACATAGTGATTGCGACGGGATTGGGTGTGAGGTAGTGATAAAAACACTTTCACGAATCGATAATTTGGGTTGGGATGTGGATGTTACTGAATGCGAACCAAATTCATCTGCTGATAATTTTATAGATGCCGAAATCTTAAAATTCTTTGATAGCAGTAATCCAGATCATACAACACCATTTCTCGTATATGACCTCATATTTATTACAGATCTATCACCAACCAGCGATGAACATGTTATCAGCAGATTGATCGCTATGAATATTATAAGAATAAAAGAGGGGTTATCACCTATCTGTATCCTGGATCATCATAAAACATCTCCGTTTTACAAAGATAATCCAAGAAATTTAATGTTAGAGAGTAAATGTGATGGCGTTGTGACTGTATACAATAATATCAATAAGCCAACATGCGGAACTGAATTAATGATGGATTTTTTGATGAATTCACTGGATCTTTCTACACAAGGTGCTTCTAAATATTTAAGTTTGAGATATTTTGTCGAACTTGTTCGGTTACATGATACATGGGAGTGGAAAGGTATTGATCTATCAACTGTTGATGGTCAAGAACTTAGCAACGACCGTTCGAATATTGCTACATTAGCTAAGAGTTTACAAAGAATTGATTTCACGCTCGAACTCGTTTATCGCCTATCTGTATCATATATTGATCGTGATATTAAGGGGTTTATTACTCCACCTAATCGCTATCTATTAATCCAATATTTAAATAAGGAAAGTCAGGCATATATTGCAGAGAAGCTTAAATCCATTTTTATTAAAGATAAAGTTGGATTTATCCTAGCAGAAAAAGACGTATCTGAAATTGGTAACAGTGCTTGTATGCTCCATCCAGAAATTGATTATTGCGTTATCCTTAATGGAAGTACAGTATCTTTAAGGACAGTGAAAGACGATGTCGATGTTTCTGCAATCGCAGTTAAGCTTGGTGGTGGAGGTCATTCTAAAGCAGCTGGATTTCCGATTAACCAAGACGTATTTTTAGAATGTATTATTGAGATAATGAAATAACGTATGTATGTGAAGGGATAACTAAATGGTTATCCCTTCACATAATATATCAAAAAATATTTCATTAATATATTATATTAAATGTAACTATCGTATAAAAACATTATAAAGGAGAAAAATACTATGAGTAAAAATGAATTAGAAAACATCACATTATACAAAGCGGTACTTGTTGACGGCGGTAACGAAACTCCTTCTGAAATTCAAATTGAGAAAAGTGGGGATTGGTATAATCTAACATTAGACGATGCAGTACGTGCTTTAATTAATGGTCTCCCATCTGACGATATCGCAAACTTTGCCACTGGAACTGATACTAACATTGCAATTGTTGGTATTACCATCGAAGGCTGCCCAGATGAAGTTATTGCTTCTATTCCTAAGGAATATGTTGATGGAAAATCAATCAAACCTTTCAGAGTAGATATTAGTAATCTTAAAACGGCTGTTTCGGTATTGAGTACTAAAATTACAGAATGTGATATTGATGCAGAGATCAAAGACAACGGGAAGCGTGTGGTTAATATTAAGAAACTTGTACTTACTGATAATGTGAGTAAAGCAGAATACACATTATTTTAATAAATTAGAACGAAGGATGTTATATAGGGAGATAATTAATTATCTCCCTATATAACAATTTCTAAGGAGGTGGGTATATATGGAACATAGTGAAATAAAAGATTATGATGATAAAGGAAATATAGTACATTCTAAAGATTCTAAAGGATTTGAGGAATGGAAAGATTATGATGAGAAAGATAATTGCATTCATTCTAAAGATTCTAATGGATTCGAATATTGGAAGGATTATGATGAGAAAGAACGTAAGAGTCATTATAAGAACTCCGACGGATTTGAATTTTGGTATGGTGAAGAAGGTAATGTGACTCGTTCTAAAGATACCCGCGGAATTGAGCGGTGGTTCGATGAGAACGGAAACATAATTCATTACCAAGACTCGAATGGTTTTGAAATATGGAGAGATTATGATGAAAAAGGTAATTTAGTTCATAGCAAAGACTCTAAAGGATATGAAACTTGGAGTGGTTATGACGAAAAAGGTAATGTAGTTCATAGAAAAGCTATTAATGGCGATGATCGGTGTTGTGGCGAGAGAGGTAACAAGACTCATTCTAAGGCATCTACAGTTTCTGAAATCTGGTATGGATATGATGAGAATGGTAACTGTACTCATTATAAGAACTCTTTTGGTGTTGAAATATGGAGAGAGTTTGACGAGAATGATAATATGACTCATTCTAAAGACTCGAATGGGTTTGAACAGTGGAAAGAATATAATGAGGAAGATATTTTGATTCATTATAAAGATTCCACTCACAGTGAACGCTGGTACAATGAAAGAGGTAAATGTACTCACTACAAGAATGCTAGCGGCTTTGAAGAATGGAGGGATTATGACGATAAAGGTAATAACACACATGTTAAAAACTCCAATAGAAAGGAAAGCTGGTATAAGTATGATAAGAAAGGAAATATAGTTCATAGAAAAGATGTAGACGGTACTGAGCGTTGGTACAACGAAAGAGGTAGCTGTACTCATTATAAGAATGCTAATGGACTTGAATCATGGCGCGATTATGATGAAAGAGGGAGAAATATTCATTTTATGGCTTCAAATAACCGCGAAGAATTAGAAGAATATAACTTAAAAGCTTCTGATATGTAATTGAATTGAGGTTGAGCCCCCGAAAATAGGGTTCATCCTCACCTGATATGTTAATCATAACTTTAATTTTTTGTAAAGGATGTGAAATTAGTGAGAGATTATATACATTTATTTCCAAATGAACATGCTAATGAATTTAATGAGGAGTTAATCAATGGCTCTATGGATACTTCTATTCCTGATTTGGTCATAATGGCAATGCAGGAATTCGAGAGTGTTGAAAACATTAAGATCTTATCTACCGAGGTGATAGAGGACCAAGATCTAGTAGACATCAACGAACACAGGGTGAATATAAATTTCAAGAAAAAACGTGTTGATGATATCGAAATACCAAAAAATAAACATATTCTAAAAACACGATGTGGCGAAATTCAGTTCACTATTCAAGTAACAACAAATCTGAATGAAAAGACAATCGTGAAGAAAATCTTATACCCACTTACTGACAGAAACGGGTATTACGTTATTAATGGAAGAAAGATGCGTGCTATTTGGCAAATGGTCGATGCATCTACCTACTCTCAACGGGGTAGAATCACTTTTAAATCAAGAATGCCTATTATCATATATGCAAATAAAAATAGACAGATCAAGGACTATGATGACACTGAATATACTGTGCCATCATATTCATATGCAGTTGAATCAAAAGCAAGAGGGAGTTTTGGTGGACGAGGAAAAACAGGAAAGAAGAATGTGCGATACTATAACCCATTAATGATCTATGGAAGTAAAATGGGTATCTCTAGAACCTTAGAGTTTTTTGGTTGTGAGTCGGTTATGTCTATCGTTAATAAAGTCGATGAAGACGTGCTTGATTTATGTTACTTTTTCCCACTCAATGATCTATTTGTGCAAGTATTTAAAGAACCCTTCGATGGATTTAAATATGTGCAGAGTGTAGTATGTATGCTGTATAACTTAACATTAAAAGAGTTTCCTGTGACTGCGGAGAACTTAGATTCAACTACATACTGGATCAGTCGGACTGGATATCAGGGATCGATTAAATCACCTACCAGAAATCTTCAAACCTTTTATGAAAAGGGATTGGGAACTCTTTATATGGTAGAACGCTTGTTGGATAACAACACAAAGAGAAATCTGCGCCTACCAACGGAGTATAAGCAGAATATATATACTGTATTATTCTGGATGATTACAAATTTTGACGAGCTGAAAAAGAGAAATAATATAGACATGAAATCAAAAAGAATTAGAAAGAATGAATATATCGTATTCGGAACGCTCGGTAAGAAGATTAACGAGAATCTAAATCGTTTGATTGAGAAGCGAGGCAATTCTAAAATGAATACAATAGATACTCTGCTGGAACTGTTTAACTTCAATTCTGATATTATCATATCGGGTATGAAATCTATGGGAGATTTAATCAAATCTGATGAGATTGTTAACGATATGACTTTCTTAACAGATATCGCGTATTCATCAAAGGGTCCTAACTCGCTCGGAAACCACAGTTGCCGAGCTATGTAGTTATCTATATATGAAAAAGGATATAGATACTTCATTGGAAAAACTTCTTTAATTGCGGGAAAAACTCGTTAGGTCTAAACTACGTTCTTATTATTTATAATAAGTAACCCGAAGAGTAATATTCTTAGGAAAGTCGTAAAAAGGTTTAGAATAGAGTTAATCGGCGCAGCGAAGCTTCTCTTATTAAGAGAAGAACGTTCAACGACTATCGAAAGTATAACATAAGCCAATTACTTATGTGAATAAATGAGTAGAGTAGAGCCAAGTGGTAGGTTTTATACTGATATTAGGTATAAGTAATTCCTTTAAATCGAAAGAGGAAGCACGATAATTATGTTCATAGTAATTATCAGTGAAAATATAGTCTAGTATCCTATAGAGATATAGGGAAGTTCATAAAAGAACTGTATAAGTATAACGAACTTATATGAATATCACGGAGTCTTCGTCCAAGGCTATTTCTGCTAAATATCGTCATCTTCATCCATCACATCTTGGAGTTGTTGATTTAAATACAACGTCAAATAGTGATGTCGGTATGTCAGGTTCTATAGTACCATTTGTAAAATTGTATGATAAATTTTACTTTAATGAAGATAGGGAGCCATGTACTGCTAAATACGATTATGTAATCGGTTTGACAAAATTGATTAAAGAGAATAAAAAGCAATTGGGTGCAATTACCCCTCCATTAAAAAAAGATATCTCATTCAATAAATGGATATTAACCGAGGGTGGATATGATAAAGAGTTTATCAGTTTACCAATAAAAATTGTAGAAAAAGAAGCCACTATAATACCAGACTAGGAGGAATATGTTATGAGAATTTATATTGATTGTGAATTTACACAGTTACATCAAGCAACAACATTAATTAGTATTGGGATGGTTGAAGAGGGTGGAAGGGAATTCTATGCCGAGACTACTGATTACGACCGCACTCAATGCAATACTTGGATTAAGGATAATGTATTAAAAAATCTTGAATTCAATGGAATTCCTACAATATGTTCGAATGAACAGATAGAACGCGTATGTGGTACTAGAATCGATATCTTGTTCGAGTTACGTAAGTGGTTAAAATCAGTAAATATATACGGAGAAGATATTCAATTCGTTTCCGATTGTTCACACTACGATTTTGTATTACTTATTGATCTCTTAACTTGCGACCTCTCTCGCTCCTTTGAATTACCAACAGCATTCAATATCCCAACGAATATCGTCCCAGTGTGTCATGATATCAATCAAGATATTGCACGCCATTTTCATGTTACGCTGAAAGAGGCGTTTGATATATCTAGAGAGAAGGTCCTAATATCAATGAATCGTCGTATTAGCGGGAAGAAACATAATGCATTATACGATGCAAAAGTAATAAAGGCAATTGCCGATAATTTAAAAATATAATCGAGGTGATTAAAAATATGCGTGAGATGATTAGTCAGTATAATCAGAATAGAATGTTTGATTTATTCGAATATACAAAAGGAAAAGATATTATCCCTTTATTAAAAGATCGCAATCTTAGTGATATTATTAACTTTATGAATACGTTAAAAGGGGTACATGTATGGATAGAACGTACAGCGAATAGGATGTACATGAAACAAATGATAGAAGAAGGTGGAGTAAATATTGCGGTTATTAATGTTAATGCAGAATTATTTATGCAGTATACCCACTCCTCAACCAAAATGGAATATATTGCATACTGGCAGGTTAATAAACCAGAACCTATATCCTGTAATACAAAGCAGTCAGAAGTTAATAATAATTAGGGAGGAAGTAAATTATGATAAATGTTATAGTAGATATATCAATGAGGAACCATCTTGATCCTAGATCAATTAGTAAAATAAATATGGTAATGTACGATAGAGCGAAACGATACAGTGACGTTCACACGTTCACTGCCAGTATTGTATCAGACGATTACAATGGGGATGATACGATTCCTAGTAATGTCTCAGATACTTATGACGATACAGTAGTTGGTGATTATTTATACGTTGGTCGAGCGATGACATTATGGCTGGCAGGTTTAGCGATTAAAAGAAGTGAACCCAAATATATACAATTCGTTAGTTACAATATTATCGATCAAAACCGTGTTATCAGGACCTTAATGCATCAATATCTTATTTCGTTAATAGAAGATATCAAGGGAGAGGAATTTTCCTTAGGATATCAGACAGTGCTACACTGTTTAGATTCTTGGATTGATATCAAGAGTCTACCTATAGCTCATCCTAGTGAGAAGTTAGATGGAAAAACATTAGATGAGTTTACTAGAATGATAAATGTACTCGGGCCAACTAATCCTAGATTTAGTTTAATCACAGGGAGAACGTCTACTGATGTTGAGATGATGACAGAAATATATAAACATTACGATTTACTGGAATCGATCAACAGAACTTATGGACAAAAACAAATTAAGGAGGAAGTGTGACATGAAAGAAATTATAATAATCGAAGGACTGGATGGTTGTGGTAAAAATACGGTCACTATGGGATTGACAGAAATGATCCAAAAAGAAAAAAAGGTATTACATATATCTGCACCAAACTATGAGTTATACACTGGGGAGTTTATAGCAGATGTATTACATGGTAGAAGATGTACTGGAGATAATCCATATATTATTTCGCTTCCATATTCGATTAATCGATTGGAAAACTACAAGAACCACGAAGCCGCAATAAATGATGCAGATGTCATTGTAATTGATCGCTCGTGGATGTCTAATGTGATGTATCAAACAACCACCATGAGTCTTCCTGAGAAGATAAATTATTTGAGCTGGTTGGCATCGGTTGAAATTAAGGATACGTTCTTAGATAAACCAGATGTGAATATTCACATCTTTCATTTAAGACACGAAGATTTTGATCAAGGACGAGCATTGCTCAAAAAGAGACAATTGTTAACTGGGGACGTCACTGATAAATATGAAAACGATACAGAATATCAGCGAAAGGTTCTAGCGAGCTCTGATATAACAAATTATGATTTAAGTCGGAGCAATATCGATTATTTCAAGGACCTTCCAATACCGAACATGAAGAATTATTACATTATGACAAACATCTTTGCATCTACAAAGATGAAAGGTATGAAGAGTCCATCTGAAATTGTGACTGAAATTTATAATCAAGTATTTTCATCCTGATAATAAGTGAACTAAGTATTGATTCTTATATAAATGGAGGTATTGAAATTTATGCGTGATATAACAGAAATAGATTATGTAAATCATCCTGAGAAGCCACTTAATGAGTTATTAGACATGTATGGTCCTAATACTATATTGATTCTCAATGATGTATTAGCAAATATACGAAACTGGAGTGTTATATATCAAAACATTCTGGATATTATGAAATATGGCTTTGAGAGAGACGAAATCCGTAAGCGGAAAATCAGGTTTAAGTTTCAAGAAGATGATGATCAAATATACTCTCTCCAGCTAAATCATTTTCATTCAAACATGATTCTTTGGAAAGCTTTTGTTGAAATTGATGCAATTGATATCTTAGACGAATCGTTCATCTTCGATTTTAGATTAAAGAAGATGAACGATATCGCAGAGTTTATCAACCATAAAATTATTGATGAATGTGAAATCGACTTCCATACAATGAATAAAGTGGTTGACGAAATTTGGTATCATGTAACTGCGATTGCAAGAGCGTTCTGTCTATTGATGGGAATGTCTGCTAGCATATATGATATCTATCGCTCTGCTAAAATGGTTCCCGAAATCGACGAATTACTTCATACAACGCTTCCAGCAGATATTCAGCCAGTCGAAGCAGAAACGATTTTGAAAGAGAAGACTGATCGTTTAATGGAACTTATGAGTGGGATCGAAGGAAGTGATTTCCGCCCACTCTTATTAGCTGGTAAAAATATCAATAGTAACCAATTAAAAGAGATTGCAATTATGCTCGGATTTAAATCAGATGCAAATGGACATACAATCTCTACTTTAATGGATTCAAATATTATGGTAACGGGAATACATAAACCGTCTCATTACTATATCGTCGCTCAATCTGGCAGAAAAGCAATGATGTTAACAAAGATTGCAATTACAAAACCAGGATCTTTGAGCAAAAGATTGAATGGTAATACTACAGGTATTATACTTCGTAAAGATAATGTAATGTGTGACTCTATCGGATATCTGGAATATTTTATCAGAGACGAAAATTTCCTGTCTTATTTAGACAAACGGTATTATTATGATGCACAAGGTAAAATGCACTTACTCGAAACAAAGAATCCAGAGTCAAAAAATCTGATTGGAAAAGTTGTACGGTTCCGCTCACCAGAGACTTGTAATAGTAAAGAGGGTATCTGTAGATACTGTTATGGTGAATTATTTGACATTAACTCCGATTTATTCTCTGCAGGTGCACTCTCGTCTGTTGTATCGTCAATGCCACTTGGTCAGAAGATGTTGTCCGCTAAGCATACACAGGAAACACATTCAGACCCAATTACATTCTCACCCGAATTCGATGAGAATTTCTCACTATTAACAAATCAAATCACTTTGAATGCGGATGCAGAAACAGATGATGAATTATTCATTCAATTGGGTGAAGTCTTTAGTGAAGAGGCAGAGGATACTACTTACTACTATATAAGAGAATTTAAAGTAATTGCAGTTAATAATGAGTGCCGCTATAACATAGTAGAAGAACATGGTACAAAAATGTATTTGACTGATCAACTGTTGGCGATGTATAAGAAACCTCAATACAAGAACACACCAATTGCATTTGATGAATTTGACGACTCTTCCGTTCTATTTACCTTAGAAATAAAAAATGAAGAGTTAGATGAGACATATCGTTTGCTGAACGCATTATTAGATACAAACGATATGCTTGGAGCAAAAACATATACCGAAGTATCATTGAAGATGGCGGATATTATGATCGATGGAGGAATTGCAAATAATTTCGTACACAATGAAATGATTATTCGCGGTATGCTAAGAAAGAAATCAAGCCCAAGAGAATTCCCAGATTTCGGTAAAGATCGAGATCCTGATGATATTCAATTACTGCGAGTGGGTGGAGCCTTAGGTTCTTCTGATAGTCCTTTATTATCACTCACTGCAAAATACCTAAAGAAACAATTACTTTCTCCTGAGTTTACAAAGAAAAAAGCAGCATCATTTATCGATCCATTATTTGTACCGCAATTATCATCGGTTATAGAAATGGATTAAAATAATTAAATTTAGATAGAATATATGATTATGATACATATATTCTATCTAAAAGGAGGTAGAGGCGATAGTGTTAAATGAATTTACCGAAGATGAGAGGTGTGAGATTATTGATTTAGTTGATAATTCTACAGAAGAGTTAGGAGAAATTCTATACAGAATTTCAGTGGATGAAAATACTGTGAACCGTAATAATTTAGCATCAGTTAAAGTAAATAATATTTACGGAGCATGTGACCCTAATGATAACTCACGTTTTATTTTTACTATTGACTATGAGTCATTAATAGTAATTTGGTTGACAACTATAAATTCACTCACTAATGACTTATATGAGTTTTTAGATTATTCTAATTTAGAGGTTAAAAAATATTTATTTACAGCATGTCTTGAAAATGTATTGATACATGAGAAAAGGCATTTATATCAGCTTCAGTATCTCACTATAGGTATAAATGATGTAGATATAAATGTAGATAAAGAAATAAAAGAATACAAGATTACTTTTACAAAAGATAAGATTTTTGAACTAGAGATTGATGCAAATGAATATATGTTGTCTAAGGTGGATTGTACAGTACTAAAGGATAAAAAAATTAAAGAATTATATACAAAGATGGAATATTGGAATATTTTATCATTCACTACATCTAGACACGATTGTGACGATTCTATTTTATCGAAATGTGCAGAAAATGTTACTCGATATTATGATGAATTACTGTCTCATATAAAAGAAAACTATTGATTATTTTATACACATGAAGATGAATTACTATATCTTCATGTGTATATTATTACTATATGAAAAACCATAATATAATTTTACTACAAAGGAGGTGAAATATAAAATGAGTACAAAAGCAATTTATACTAGCACTGGGATTGTGTTTGATCCATATGATGCTAGATGTTTAGAAAAGTTAGAAAATAAGAATACGATCTATGATAAAAGGATTCATAGCCGAGTCCCTTTTGGTGGATTTATCGTATCGGATGAGGGGAGGAGAAAATACGTAACATACATGATGGAACCATCTACATTGATCCCTCTTATAAGAGATTATACCGTGGATACAGTCGGGGCTCCATACAATGGTGAATATATCAAATTCCCATTTCAATTAATTGATTCTATTATTTTAACCGAAGTTCAGTTTAGTTCAATTAATACAGTTTTACAGAATCATCAATTAACAGCATTCTTTAATATACCATCAGCTTTCGGTAAGACGATCATGAGTATCTCATTAATATCTATTATTGGTGTTAAGACTCTCATTTTATGTTATTCATCCGAGATACTATCACAGTGGTATAAGACATTTACTACAATGACAAATATCGATCCAGCTAGGATTACTATTCTTAGCTCATCAAAGGAACTTTATCGAGCTTCTATAGGAGAGTATCCTGCAGACGATAAAGATATTTATCTTTGTACGCCAAAGTTACTAAAATCCTTCGGATCCATATATGGTTTTTCTAATCTTCAATCTGCAATGGAGGGGTTAGGAATTGGTATGAAAATCATTGATGAAGCTCACCGAAATATTGGTGCGATTGTACATATTAATGGTTTTACAAATTTGAGTAGAACGTACTATCTATCTGGCGATTTTGACCAAGGGTATAAATCCAAACGAGCCATATTTAAAAATATCTTTTTTACGATACCTATAATTAAAGTAAATCGCGATATTTTAGAGCAGTTGAAATACATAAACTGCGTAATTCTTAAATTTGACTCATCGCCATCACCTAAAGATTTATATCGTATATATGGAAGAGCGTCGTTGTTTTCAAATCATAAATATATGAAATATGAATTTGGAAATAACATAATGCTTCCCCAACTATATAAGCTTCTCACCTTTCTATCTAGCAAGCTAGACGAGGGAGAAAAGATTCTAATCTTAGTAAATTTAATCAAACATGTTGACGATCTATATGATCAATTAAAAATAACGTTTGGTAAAAGATTTGTTCTGGGTAAATTTCATAGTGAAATTAATCGAGAAGAAAAAGATTTCACCTTGTCCGATGCAACTCTGATAATATCTACACACCAATCCTTTGAGATTGGAGTCGATGTAAAGAATATTCGTGCAGTCATTAATTTAACTTCGAGTAATTACATTGAGGATAATCAATCAGCGAGTAGGTCAAGAATGCGTACTGACGGAAAAGAATGTTTCTACTTTATGTTTGTGGACCTTGGTGTTCCATATTTAGCTGACAATTTAAAAGCTCGAGTAGATTACTTATTAGAATACAAGATGAAAAGTGTTAGGGAGATGAAGTTATAATGCTATACGACATTTCAAAAAATGATAATAACATTTACTATTATATCAACTTTAGAAAAAAATGCAAAAAGCATTTTATTACATTAGCACGGAATTATTCAATTGAACCAAGATTGAAATTTATGGACGGAGTACGTCCAACTGCTATCAATAAACGCGCAGCGATGTTTCTACAGATACCAATCAATTTAATAGAAGATGCAATGAATTGTGACTTCGATATATCGATTGATAAATTGGCTGTCCGCATGTATCTTAAATGTAACCGAACCAAAATATCTACCTATAAGACATTATTGCAGCAACTATTCGAATTATTCCCAGAGGGTATAATCATTCGGAAAAATATGAACGTGTGCTGTTATAGTCAAAATGCGGTAGTTTGGAGTCCTTGTAAAGAATAGAAGTAAATTAACCCATTATGAACTTTAAAATACAAAAGGAGATTTAAATTATGAAAAATACACCATTCGTTTCAACATCATCTATTAGAGGGGAATTAATTTCTCAAACATCTTTCTGCGGTGATAACTTGATTGTGGTTAAGAATATGATATTCGGTGAATATCAATCTAAAATTGATACAATGTGTCGTATTGTATCAGAATGTTACTTCACGTTTCTTCCAAAAGAATTGTACGACAACATAAAATCAGAAAACTCCGTATACACCATATGTAATGAACCAGCACGTATTATGGATGTTTATTACGAAAATATGAAGAAGAGAGATATCCATCCCAATAGTACTGAAGGTACTAAGTATTTATTGAGTTTATACAAAGCATCTGCTGCTTTAGTGTGTTTGGTATCAGGTATAAGATTCGAAAAAGAGTCTTTGACTACATCTATATATTCACTTTATGGTTTATATCTAAATGATTATTTAGACGATATTGACTCATATCTCCCTGTATACTCAACTCGCTGCACCGAGAATTTTTCAAAAGGTTCTGGAGACGATGTGTTCGAATATATTTTTACTGAAATTGTAAATACTCTATTCGTTAACTTATCAGCTATTCTGTATTCTGAAGGTTTTGATGCCGACATACTTGTGACTGAAGTTGGTGACGAATTGAAATCAATATATGATTTAGTAGAAGAGGATAAAAAGATTGACTCTTCAATTAATGCATTGACTGATGATTTATCAAAATATGCATTCACCGACAAAGAAGTATCTGATGAGGTCACTAACCGTATTCTGAAAAGAATGCAAGAGTTAATGGTATATCATACCTCTGACACCAATGAGTGTCAGTAAGGGTAAATAGAAGGGTGGTGCTGATATCATATGAAACAATTTGGACAAAATATGTCAGATTCACATTTACAGCAGCACACAGATGGACCCCAATCAATAGACGGGGTCCAATCTTCTCCTTATAAGAAGACGAAGAATGGTGGAATTAGTAAAAACATTATTCGTTATCCTGGATTTTCGTTAGATTTGTTCTTCTTTGTACCGTTAGTGATGATAAAGCGAGGGGATTTGCCAATCAGTACAGTTAACTTAAACCCTGTATTACGGCTTGTTGCTAAGCCCCCGATGGGAATAACATATACTTCAGACAGAGCGTTCCGTATCACACCAAGAGACCTTCCACTCGTAGTTCGTTTTTTCAAGGAAGTGGTATTTTGGTTTGATGATCCCAAGAGAGAAAATTTATTCGTCATTGACAATAATGAGGACTTAGTATTTAATTACGATTACGAAAGTTTACGTAATGCAATTGCTCTTCCGACCTATACCAGTATAGAAACAATGAAAGCAGTGCCAGATGTTATATGCCGTAACGATAAAGCTAGAGCTGAAGGTATACGACTTATGGTAAATAAGACGGAAAATGTAATTACAATGACGTACCCTGAACTATATACACTTTACAAGATACTAGACAAGTTTGATTTTACTACAGAATCAGCTATGACGTATCTACTAGTATCCACTTTAATAAAAAAGGGTAAATACGAATTTTCCACAAACAAATACGATTAAGATAAATCTGAAAGGGAGATAACATACGATGAAAGATAAAAATAACGATATTATCATTATATTAGATGGTGAAGATAAAGATTCAGATAAACAAAAGGTACTTTCTGGAAATGTCTGTGTAATGAAAGATTTGTGTTTATTAAAACCAGTGTATATAGATGATCAAATGAATCAATTCGAACATGGATATGCTTATATTGATCCTGTGAGCTTCTTGTTTTATGTATACAAAGGAAATTTAGTAGACGGTGTGACTGAAAAACTTCCTGGATACATCTATAAAGATGAGGCTGGGAAGTATATTCGCATTGAACCAAAAACTCCAGAAGAAAGAGAAATGTGTGATCTAAAGGGTAAGCTTGCTGATATGAATACCTCTGAAATTATTCATGTATTAAGATCGCAGGATGAATGTATTGTAAATTTCCAAGATGCATCTAAAGCATTTATTCCACCGATTACTAATAACGATGACATTTTAAAAAGGGGAATTAAAACAATATTAGCGGATAAGAATATTGATATCGACCGCTGTAAGGATAGATTTCCTGATAAGAACGCTTTGTTTAATTTTAAAAGTGTAATCAAAGGAGACGCTAAGGTATCGATGCTGCTATTTGAGAGAGCATGTAATGCATTTAACTTAAAATATACAATTATATTAGACGAAATTGCGAACACTGATTCAGAGTACTCATCACTTGTGATTGGGTCTAAATTGAATGGGGCTGTAATTGTATCATCGGAAGACGAGTGCCCGCTTTAAGCGGGCTATTCTTTTCTTCAAAGATGATATCCCCCATTTATTTATCGCAGTTATATCGCTTAAACTAGTGTAACTTTTCAATCACTGATCTGTATATTATTCTATAGTATCTAGGTCATAGAATAGAAAATATAACCATTATGTTTTTAAAGGAGCGTGTTAAATATGGGATATTTAAAAAGTAAGAAAATATTAAAAGGTGCAAAAAACAATCTAAAGAAATCACTTGCAGGACTTCGATATATTCTGAAAGATTATTCGGAGGTAGAATTTGGAAAGTACATGAAAGAAATTTCATGCGAAGGGCTTTCGACAACAAATATTGTTAAATGGGTCGACAAACATTTTTATCAAATGGACGACATAGAAAAATCGGCTCTTATCCTTGGAATATGTATGTATCGGAAGGATGCATACTATTATAAATACGTAGCTCTACAAACAGAAAAAGAAGAATCAAATATGATGGGAATCATAGCAGTTAGCATTTTATCGCTAATGTTTATATTAGCGTGCTTGTCGTTGCAATATTGGTCATCGACCAATCAGACAATGTATTTATATATTGGATTAGCAATTGTAGGTTCTATTACTATTCCAAGATTCATCCCAGAGAGATATTTAAAGGTATCAAAAACACCTAACACCGCAAAAGAAATATTTTATCTAAAAAGTAAACTATCTTCATTGAAATGCGATGTAGATGCAGTAGAAACTGAAATTTATCATACTGCTTATAGATATTGGAATACTTGTAGAGTATTGGGCTGCAGACATTATAATTAAAATATAAGTACATATTATTACAATAGACTAGAGATTGAAGCTGATCTCTAGTCTATTGATTTATGCTCAATGTACTTTATTTTTGTATTAGTATGAGGGAGGCTTTTATATAAGACATATTCCTTTAGTAAAATCATTTAACGTGATTAATAGACATTAGTAATATTGCACATAAGGGAGGGATAAAGTTGAAAATAACTAAATTATATTTACAGAATTTTGCAGCAATTAAAGCTGGTCTGAACGGCTTAAAGGAAGTGACGTTAGATTTTACAAGAAATGATAAAGTTATTAATATCATTATTGGAAAAATGGGGTCATGTAAAACTGTAATCTTAGGACAATTACAACCTTGGCATACTTTCGGAACATTAGATCCTCGTAATCAGGATAATGTCATTTCCCTAGAAGAGGATGGGGAGAAGGTTATTGAATATAGTGATGGTGATGATATATATTCCATTGATCATGAATATCAATGGAATAAAACCACAGGTTCACATGCAGTTAAGCATTACATTCAGAAAAATGGAGACGAGCTGAACCCGAACGGTAATCTCAATACATTCAATGATTGTATTGAGAATATCTTTGGAATCGATCAAAACTATCTCAAAATATGTCGATTAGGTAGTAATGTAACAAACCTAATTGATATGAAGACTGCAGATCGAAAGAATTATTTTAGCAACTTATGTAAGAGCGCTGAGATATATACTTTGGTCTATAAGAAAATTAATACAGATATGAAGGGAATTAATAGCCAGTTATCAATTATTGGTAAGAAGTTGATTCAATACTCAGACGAGAAAAAAGAATCGATGAAAGATTTATTTGTTACTGGAGAGAAAGAAATACAAGATATAGATGAGGAAATAAATCAATTATCTACTAAGGGGTATGAGAAGCTTGGTCACAATGCTGCAATTTTAAACGGATTGACAGTTTCCCAATTTCGGGATAAAGTATCAGGATTAAAACAAGAGCTTTCAAGTAGTTCAATTCAGTATAGAACCTTAGTCGATGAAATGAATGAGGTGAACACGTTCTTCACGGAGAAATATGGAGTTATGAAAACAATTCCAGAAATATCTAGAGAGATAGGTGCAATTGATAATAGTATCGAGTCATTAGAAAAAAGAATATTTGAAGAAGAACAGAATCATGATTTAATTAGAAATAAGCTGATTAAATTAAAAGATAAAAAAATGATACTCGGTGATGATTCACATGTAAAAGAGATGGAAATTCGATACAGTGAATCATTACAGGTAGCTCAAGAATATCGGAGCCAGTTGAGTGGATTTAGTTGTAAATACAACTCACTCTTCTTGCGTAATTTAGTAAACGATCTA
>Ga0172378_10000955_pt1 | contig 26166 bp, 40 predicted proteins | sample GrowelOW332metaG_FD_119755 | JGI IMG/M metagenome (GOLD analysis project Ga0172378, IMG submission 119755) | Groundwater microbial communities from an aquifer near a municipal landfill in Southern Ontario, Canada - Pumphouse #3_1 metaG | ecosystem: Environmental > Aquatic > Deep subsurface >... | reverse complement strand
TATCCGATTGAGGACTTGCAGGATGGTAGCGGTAAAGAGAATTTTGCAATGGCTGTATTCACGATCAATGCATACAGCAATAAGGCAAGTACAAAGAAGTCTGAATGTAAAAAGATTATGGCATTTATCGGAGACTTGCTGTATCGGATGAATTTTATCCGTACAGCACAAACTCCAATGTCGAACACACAGGACTCAAAGATTTATAGAATTGTAGCCACTTACAGGGTGGTTACAGACGGTAAGCATTTTTACAGGAGGTAATTAAAATGGCAACTTCTACATATAAGAGTTTTCTTATGCATAAGATAGAAACATCTTATGAAAAGCTCGTAGACATTTCTGGGTATCCAGACCTTGGCGGTAAGCCAGAGCAGATTGATGTAACAACTCTTTCTGACAAGATGAATGTTTACGTTGACGGCATCCAGAAGCTTGAAGCACTGGAATTTGATGCATTCTATGACCTTGCAGCATACAAGGCACTGAAAGCACTTGAGGGCAAGACTGACGATTATTCCGTGTGGTTCGGCGGTACTGAAAATACAGACGGTACGGCTACTCCTACAGGCTCGGAAGGTAAGTTTGATTTTAGTGGAAGTCTTTCTGTTTACGTCACCAGTGGTGATGTGAACGCAGCAAGAAAGATTAAGATTACTATTACTCCGTCTAAGGCGATTTCGCTTTCGGAGTAAAAACCTATTTTAAGAATAAGGAGAAAAGGCAATGGCTAAACAGATTAAGTTCACGTATGACGGTGTAGATTATACTCTTGAGTTTACAAGAGCAACAATTCAGCAGATGGAGAATGAGGGCTTTGTTATTGACGATGTAGACCGAAAGCCTATGACAATGATTCCGAAGCTCTTTGCAGGAGCTTTCCGGGAGCACCACAGGTTCACAAAGCAGGAAACTATCAGTGCGATTTATGACGCTATGCCGAATAAGGAAAAGCTCTTGAAGACTCTTGGTGAAATGTACAATGAACCGATGCTCTCCCTTATGGACGAACCAGAGAAGAGTTCAAAAAACGTGAATTGGGAAGTGGACGGGTAACGAGTTCTGATTCCCTTCTGTCCGCAGATGGGAAGTCGAAAGACAATTCATCTGCGGATTTTCGTTACGGGAAAACATTTGAAGAGCAGTGTTCTTACTACATGAGTATAGGGATGTCATACAACGATTACTGGCACGGTGATTGTTGGATGGCAAAATATTACAGAGAAGCATATCAGAAGAAGCTCGAACAGAGAAACAACGATATGTGGCTACAAGGCTTATACATTTATGAAGCTATCTGTAATGCGTCTCCTATTCTTAATCCTATGAGTAAGAAACATGAACCAATACCATATCGTGATTCTCCTATTCCGATTACCGAAGCTCAGAGTATGAGACAGAAGAAAGAAGCGGAAAAGAAACAAATGGAACACGATAAGGAAATCATGAAACAGAGAATGATTGCAATAAATGAAAGACTGAAAGGAAAGGAGGTAGACAATGGCAGACGTACAGATTGAAGGACTTGAATTTGATATAAGCGCAGATTCCGGGAAAGCATCACAAAGTTTAGACGGACTTATTTCTACATTGCAGTCTTTGAAGTCTGCTGTAAAAGGCAACGAACTAAAATCTCTTGCTAATAATCTTGCGTCTATCTCTCATATTAAGATCAGCAACGATACGATTAACAGTATCAATCGGCTTGCTGATTCTTTGAAAAACCTTTCTTCTGTTTCCGGTTCTCTGAAAGATGTAGCGAGAATTGTCAGAGTACAAAATCCTGTTCCGAAAGTAAATCCTACAACTCCGCAGGAGACTTCTGTTACTCCGAAAGAAAGCGGAGTAGAAATGTCACAGGGTGGTACACAGGAAGTCACTAATAGTGCCGGGAGATTCGCAAATGCTCTAAGTTCTATTAAGACAGGAGCGGCGAGTGCAGGAAACGCTATCAAAACCGCTCTTGGTTCAGCAGGAAGTGTTGCTCTTAACAAGCTTAAATCGGCTGTAAATTCAACAGCTAGTGAGTTCAGAAAGCTTGCAAAGCAAGCAGTGAAGATTGGAGGAAGTGCTTTACTTTCTCCAATTACAGCACTTATTAAAGCTCTTGGAAGTCTGAAAGAACAGTTTGCTGCTGCTTCTAAAGCAGTCACAGGACTTCTCCGTTCTTTCGGAAGAATCGCAATGTATAGAGCTATCCGGTTCTTCTTCTCACAGCTTACAGGAGCTATCAAAGAAGGTATCAACAACCTGTATCAGTATAGTTCTCTCATGGGAGGTACGTTCAAGGGGAGTATGGATTCCCTTGCTTCTTCTTTCCAGTATCTTAAAAACTCTATGGGAGCTATGGTTGCGCCTATTATCAATGCGATTGCCCCGGCTGTAGATTACCTCATAGGTAAGTTTGTTGCACTACTGAATATCATCAATCAGTTTTTCGCAAGACTCAGTGGAGCAAGTTTCTTCACAAGGGCGAAGAAACAGGCGGTGTCCTACGGTTCTGCGGTAGGCGGTGCAGGAAAAGCGGCAAAACAGGCAGCAAAAGACATTAAGGATGCTACTACAGGAATTGACGAACTGAATATTATTCAGCAGAAAGATAATGCAAACGGCGGTTCTGGTGGTGGAGGGGGAGCTTCTACACCCGACTACGGAAGTATGTTTGAAAAAGTTCCGATTGACAGCGGTATCAAAGACTTTACAGACAAACTAAAAGCAGCCATTAACGAGGGAGACTGGAAATCTGTAGGTACACTTCTTGGAAACAAGTTCAATGAGCTTATGGACTCCGTGAATTGGAATGGACTCGGAAGAAAAATCGGATATGGCATTAACGGCGCTGTACAAAGCGCATACTGGTTCTTAAAGACAGCAGACTTTAAGAAGCTCGGAAAACATATTGCCGACTTTATGAACGGCGCCATGAGCGAGATTGACTTTTCGTTTGTAGGACGGTCACTCGTAAGAGGTGTTACAGCGGGGCTTGATTTGCTTATAGGATTCCTCGGAGGGCTTGACTGGGGACTTGTCGGAAAGTCGCTTGGTGACTTCCTCAAAGGTGCATTTGACGAAGCGTATGAGTGGATAACTTCTTATGACTGGGGAAAGATGGCTGACTCTGCTTATAAGAATCTCAAAAAGTTCTTGCTCGGAATTGACTTTGCAGGAGTAGCACGGAGTTTCTTTAGAGCACTTGGAGCAGCTCTAGGAGCGGCAGTAAGTTTTATTGGAACTTTTGTAGCAGATGTAGCCACGGACATTATCGAGTATTTCAAGCAGTATATTAACACAGACGGAGACGAGCACTGGTGGGAAATTGGAGCAGATATTATCAAAGGTATCTTTGAAGGTATCTGGAACGCTATAAAAAACATAGGCGTTTGGATTTACGATAATGTGTTTAAGCCTTTTATTGACGGATTTAAAAATGCGTTCGGTATTCATTCTCCATCAACTGTAATGAAAGAACAGGGTGGCTACATCATAGACGGACTTCGTGAAGGACTGCTTGAGTTTCCGAAAAAGATTGCTAAGACAGTTAAGGAGTGGGGAAAGAAACTCATTGACTGGTTTACTGGTGGTGACGGCAACGGGAACATAGTTGACAAGTTCAAACAGAAAGCGTCCGACATTGTAGGAGGTTTCCGGGATAAGATCGGAAGCACTCATACAACAGTAAAGACGAATGTTTCTAACTGGGCGAAAGGAGTCAAAGACTGGTTCGGAGAACACGTCAATGTTTCCAACTGGCAGAAGAGCGCAGGAGACATTATTACAGGATTCAAAGATAAAGTCGGAAACACCTACACTACAGTAAAAGGCAATATCACAACGTGGGCGCAGGGAGTGAGAGACTGGTTCTCCGGTACAAGCTTCGGAAAGATAAACAAAGACACTTTCTCAAATTTTGCGTCAGACACGATTGAGGGATTCCGTACAAAGATTGGAAACGCTTATACGAATGTAAAGTCTAACGTAACTACGTGGGCAAGCAGTGTAAGAGACTGGTTCAGCGGTTCGTCCTATGGTGATGTAAATGCAAACAGATTCAGCACCTTTGCGGGTAACACGATTGAGGGATTCCGTACAAAGATAGGAAACGCCTATACGAATACTCGTTCAAATATGCAGACATGGGCGAACAATGTTAAAAACTGGTTTTCCAACATTGCTAGCAATACAGCGTTCGGAACTTTTGCTACAAATGTTATCAATGGATTTAAGGACAAGATCGGGAAAGACTATACAACTGCAAAAAGCAGCATGACTACGTTTGCAAACTCTGTAAAGAGCTGGTTTGAGAAGCCGGATGGTACAAGTCTTGTAGATAAGTTCAAAGATATTGGTTCTAATGTCATTCAAGGATTCATTAACGGAGTTAATTCTCTTAGGGATTCTGCAATGCGTAGAATCAAAGAATTCGGAAGAAGCATCATCAGCAAAGGAAAAGAGGGAACAGAGGAGCATTCTCCGTCAAGAGCTTTTCGCAAGATTGGTGCATTTGTAATTGAAGGATTCAATCTCGGTCTGGAAGACGTGATTCCTAGTTCTTATAGAACTATGAGCCAGTGGACAAAGAATATCAGTTCTTACAGACCGCAAGTGGCACTTGCCGTTGATGGTTCGGCACTTACAGCATATGACCCGACAGCCTATGTTAGAAATGTTTCAGCAGATGTGAATACACAGACAAGCATTTCTGTGAACGGTTTGCAGTCAAGCATGGAGGATTTCTACAAAGATTATATTGAACCAACCTTTGTACGCATGGCAGACGATGTAAAGCGGCAGGCTGATAAGTCAGAAAGAACGGTAGTTCAGATCGGAAACAGAGTCATTACAGACGAAGTAAACAGACAGAAAAAGGCAAACGGCTATAGCTTCACAGATTAAGGAGGTGGAAGAATGGCATATCTTGAACTGAATGGAAATCCTCTTCCGTCTCCTAAACGTGGAGTTACACCTACTGTCTCCACTCTCGTGAATTCTGGAAGAAATGCGAACGGAGTAGTTGTTGCACAGAAGATCGGACGTGACCAGTATAAGATTGACAATCTTGAATTCCCTTGGCTTTCTGCGTCAGAATGGAGCAGGATTCTAAAGATTCTTGACCATTTCTTTGTACATGTCACATTTTATGACCCGGTTACAAATGGACGTAAGACAGTACGTATGTATGTAGGAAATCGAACTGCTGAACCTTACTGGGTGGATGATAACGGAAAGCCTTTGTTTTATCGGAACTGTAAGTTCAATCTGATTGATACAGGAGAATGATATGCAGAAAGTTTCAAAAGAATATAAAGAGAGTATGAAAGATATACTCCGGGAACGTGCATATATTCTTATTTCTTTCGGAGTAGTCAATCAGGAGGCACAGGCAAAAGCAAAAGTAGGAAAAGGAGAATTTACTTACTTCTCAGATTCTTCAATGCTTTTCAATGATGGAAAAGACGATACAGTATACGCAACTTTGGAAGAAGACTTCACAAAGGTTGATGGAAGTATGTTCTTCCTTCCTAGAGATACTGGCTACAAGAAGTTCTACAACACAGGGCTTGTAGGAAAAGACCTTGTATCTGACAAACAGTATGAGCTGACAATCAATCCGAATATCATCCCTACAGACTTTAAAGGAGTGACAATCAACTTTGGAGAGAATTATCCAGTTGACTTTGATTTTGTAAGCAATAAAGGACAGAAGGTTGAATATCGGAATAACGACAAAGCAGTATTTTCTTCGGAAGATGTTCTGAACGATGTTTCAAGTATTTCTATTATTGTTTACAAGATGAAGAATCCGCATAGTCGATTACGAATATATTCTTTCCGTTTCGGTTACGGACTTGTGTATTCAAATGATGATGTAACTAATTCTTCACTTGAAAGCTACGTTTCTCCGATTGGAGCAGATGTTCCGCAGATTGATTTTTCAGTAACACTGAAAAATTATGACCAGTATTTCAATGTGGATAATCCGAAGTCAGCTATCAACTTTCTAGAAACAGGACAGGAGATGGATATTTACTACGGCTATCAGCTGCCTAGTGGAGATGTAGAGTGGATTCGTGGAAATCATTTGCTTTGCTCAGAATGGAAAAGTGATGATTATTCGGCAACTATACGTTGTCAGGATGTTTTCCGAAACATGGATGCAAATTTTGATACAGGTCTGTATTCAGAGAGCGGAAAATCATTCTACGACTTGGCTGTAGAAGTAGCAAAAGCGGCAGGACTTAGCGAATACTATTTTGACCCTAGGCTTAAACGGATTTATACAAAGAATCCAATGCCTAGAGTCACCTGTAAAGAAGCATTACAGATTATTGCTAATGCTTGCCGATGTACTCTGTCTCAGACAAGGACAGGACTTGTATCTATTAAATCAAACTTCCTTCCGAATGCTACAGCAAGCAGTACGGATGAAACAGAGTATTCAAAGGTTGAGTCCATTCTAAATGACAGCACAAAGCAGGAGTATTCCAGTTTTGCACAGGACTACACCACAGACGGAATGATGTTTTTCCTTCCGAAAGACGCAAGCAAAGCAACGATCAATACAGGATTTGTTTCTAAACAAATTTCTGACGATTCCGGCAAATTCGCAAACAACCCGGTTGTTACACTGGTACAAGATGCACAGTGTATGTACTACGGACTGACGATGATTTTCGGAAACGCACTTCCTTCTGGAATGATTATACATACATTTAACAACGGAGAGTTGGTAGCTGACTATGAAGTAGAAGACGAAATCACAAAGAAATTCGTTCTGATTCATGACTTTGACGATTTTGACACCATGAAAATTGAGTTTACGGGTACACAAAATCCTCATAACAGAATCGTTTTGAACAGCTTCAAGTTTGGAGATATTACAAATTTTACCATGCAGCGAACAGATATGCTCAGTTCTCTGAAGGCTATTAAGCAGGAACTTGTAAAGGAAGTAGTAGTTCCTTGCTACTATTATCAGAGAGCAGACAAAGAAGAGTCGCTTGTAGGACAAGATGTATCTGTTACAGCAGGAGAGAGTATCACGTTTTATATTGGTGAGCCCTCTTACGAATTCAGAGCAGTACTTAGTCAAAAGGACGAAAATTCAACAGTAGTGCAAAACGGAGTAAGTATTACTGATTGGAGAAACTACTATGTGACGTGCAAGTTTGCACAGAGCGGAACATTCAAGCTGGAAATTTACGGTAAGAGATACAAGATTGTTGAGCAGCTTATTGCTAAAACTCTTCACGAAAGAGGAAAAACAGTTAAGTGGAAAAATCCTTTAATCTCCGATGTAAGCACAGCTACAGACCTTGCAAACTGGCTTGGAGATTACTATTCGGCAGGAGTTGAGTATGAATATGACACCAGAGGAAATCCAGAATTGGATGTAAATGACATTATTTATCAGCAAAATGATTTTCACGATTCTTTAAAAGTAAATGTTTATAGAGAGACATTGAACTTCAATCAAGCGTTTAGCGGAAAAGTCACGGCACGCAGGCAGGGAGGTTGAATATGGCAGACTGGCAGACTCCTAAAACAGATTGGCACGGAAGTACAGATTCCGAAGGAAACTACAGTGGGGATAGATTCAATGCCGTTGATTTTAATAGGATAAAGAACAATCTGATTTATCTACGTGACCTTGCTGTAAAGATGTATGAAGAATTCACGATTGATAAGGTATCAGACGATAAAAGCTATGCTGATTATCCGTATGCCGATGAAATCAATACGATAGAAAGCAATCTTACAAAGATCAATGCAAATACCCTGCTACGAAACTATGGAGTTCTACATTCTTACAGTGATAACGGCGCATTTCTTGATTTTACAGAATTGAACCGTATAGAGAGCGCAGAACTTGACTTATACAACCGTCTCACTAATGAGCACGATGGAAGAAGAATGTTTACATGGAATTTTGGCGAGAGAGGAGGACAGCTATGATAAGAGGAACAACACCTACTCTTGAACTAAATGTAGACGGAATTGACTTGACGGCATTCAAAAAGATTGTTGTAACGCTCCAACAGCAGGGAGTCGTTATTAACAGACAAACAGGAGACAGCGGACTTAGTGTTTCTTCAAATGTAATTTCTGTGCATCTTACTCAAGAAGAAAGTTTGAAATTTAAAGCAAACAGTGATGTGGAAATTCAAGCCAAACTGCTTTCTGAAGATGGAGAAGTAACTGCTACAGATATAGAAAGAGTGCCTGTTGAATCAATACTGAATGAGGAAGTGTTATCATGAGCGTTTCATTGACTGTTCAAAGTTCTTCGGTTCCTGTCAATTTGAAAGCTAATACAAACACTAAATTGTCTCTTACTGCTCAGAATGTACACCCGGAAATATCTGGAAACTATGAAATTCTTACTAACAAACCAACACTAGATGGCAAGACAATCATAGGAGAAATGAAAGAGCGTGACCCGACCGTAAGTGATTGGGCAAAAGAACCATCTCGACCAATGTATACAGCTCAGGAAGTCGGAGCGGTAGCAAAAGACGATTTACAGGAACTGGGAATTGAAGAATTAAATAAATTATGGGAGGAACTATAATGGCTTTCACATTTGTTTCAAAGAGTGACATCACATTTCTAATTTCAAAGATTAAAACTGCACTGGGTGGGAAGGTTGATAAAGTAACTGGAAAAGGATTGTCCACTAATGATTTAACTGATTCCTTAAAAACGTCTTATGACGGAGGATTAACCGACATTGCTAATCTGAAAAAGGTTGGAGCACAGGCGAATGTTATTGAGGGTATTACTCTCAACGGAACGAAAATCACCCCGGACAGTTCTAAGAACGTGTCTCTGTCTACTCCGACCACAGCAAGTATAAAGACGCAGATTGAAAATTACGGATACCAGACAGCTGCAAATGTTGACTCTATTGTATCGGGGAAAGGCTATCAGACATCTTCTCAGGTTAGCGCAGCAATCGCAAGTGCTGTAGGAAAGATCACTCAGCTTTCTACAGCAGTTGTAACGTCTCTTCCTACTACAGGCGTAGCAGGAACGATCTATTTTGTGGCGCACAGTCATAGTGACAGTGAAGATGCATACGATGAGTATATCTGGATTACGTCTACAAAAAAATTTGAGAAGATCGGTCATACCGATGTTAATTTGTCTGGCTATGCTAAGTCGGCTGATTTTTCGGAGGTAGGAACTACAGAGCTTGACACCTTGTGGAATGCATAATTTCAAGGAGGTATCAATGCATGAAGTATACATTAGCAAAAGACGCTATATCGTGGATTGTTAATAAGATTAAAGACAATACTTCCAGTATTAGCACGTTAGAAGAAATGTGTTTGCAGAATCGTTTTGAACTTCCAATAAACATATCTTCAAATTCGGACATTGTGTTACTAACTGACGATTTAGGAAATGCAATATTAGCAGAATGGAGCTATCAAATAAAGTAAATAAGGAAGGAGGTATTCAAAATATGGCGTGGGAGTTATTACCCGTTGATTATACAGATGCCGTATGGAGCGGCCTAAAACGCTATAACGAAGTTACAAATGATGATGGAACAGTATCTTTTGATGATGTTACTCAGTACAGCAATCGTGAAAAGTCGTTCTTCGGTGCAAAAGAAGCAAACCGCATGGATGAAGCGTTAAATACGCTTATGAACATGGTAGAAAACGGAACAGACTTGTATGAAGCATTCCAGAACTACTTTGCGGAGCAGAAAACAGACTTTGAAAAAGCAGCAGACACAAAACAGTCAGAGTATGAAGATTATCTTAATAGTCTGAAAACAAAGTATGAAGACGAAATCACTGATTACAAAGAGCAACAGCAAAATGTTTTTGATGTTTGGTTTGCGGCAATCAGAGGACAGCTATCACGGGATGTTGCAGGAAATCTTCAAAATGAACTCGATGAAGTAGATACACGGTTATCGAATCTTGAATTCATGAATATCAAAGACGAGTTCACAGCGCCTTTAGCAACGGACGATACAGATGTAGTCACACTTATCTGTGACGATAACGATGTAGCAATTTTAGCAGATTGGAAATACAAGGAGGTTTAAGTTATGTCTACAATTAGTATTCAGACACGTAAGTTCGCAGACCTTACAGAGATCACTTCTGCACCGGATAGCGCAATGCTGATTATCCATGACGGCAATGGAGTAAAGAAGGTATCGGCAAAGAACTTTAATGCCACGCTTGATGCATACCTTGCAGGACAGCGCAATCCTGATTTACTTGGTAAGGGAGCGTACATCGGGCGCAAGATTGAAGGTGGTGGAACAATCTTCTTCGATTATGCGATCGGATTCAAGGGAGACATTTCTGTTGCTCCTATCACGGAAAATCTACATTCCTATCATGTTGACCCTCTTACCCGGGTGGTAGTGTGCGATGACCCGGAGGACACTACAAAACAGGATAGATTCATGGTTGTCTCTGACTACGATATTGGAGATTACAAGCATGGAAATAATCTGATGTGGTCTAATGGAACAAGTGGCAGTCTTTATACTGCTATCGGTACAGCAACCGGGTTCGGAACAGGCAAAGCGAATACTGAGAAGTGCATAGCGGCGGCAACTACTGACAATCTGATTGAGTGGAATACGAACGCTTATGACTGCATTTGGCATTATGTCTCGAATGGAGATTGGAATAGAACGACAGACCGCGGCACTCACGTTTGGTTTGTACCGTCTAAGGACGAATTAAATGTCCTGCTGAATATGCAGTCGTCTACAGCGTCTAAGCGGAAGTCTTATGACGGTTTGACACAGCTTATTCAGCTCCCGATTAACTTCTATTCGTACTATTGGAGTTCTTCGGAAAATTCGGCTAAGTTGGCGTTCTACGCTAACTTCTTCGGCGGTAACATGAACACGCACGACAAGGGTAGCACCAGCAACTCCAGTGTGCGCTTGGTGCGGACTTTCTGATTTGTGAGCGTAGCGAACAATATTGGGGTTGCCCTTCAAGGGGCAACCCACTAAGAAAAGGAAACCGAATGACATGTGATGAATTTCTTTACGGCAAGCGTCATGCCCCGCCCGTGTTGAAGAAGCTAGATGATATAGCGAACGAAGTAAACACGAAACTCAATTCTCAAGCAGGACGGATGAAGCACTATGCGAGTTTCAATCTGTTACTCGATTATATGGATGCTTTACCGGACGAGTTGAGTTCCATAGTCTACTATGACTTGGATAAACAGAAATTTGGATTTCAAGAAGGAGGTAAAGAATTATGTATGATGAAAGAAAAGGAGCACAGTTAGACAACGAACTTCGTTGGAGACAGAAGCAGATGCAGGACAATACGAATGATGCCGGGTTTGCCGATTGGCGAATGGCAAAGTCGTTTGAAAATCTTCTGTCTACTCTCTCCGGGGTGAAGGATGATACAGAGTTTGTGGCAAAGCTTCACGATTGGGTAGACGAACAGGCTAAGTATCTTGCTGGCCACATCGCAGAGCGTGAGAAGATTAGAGCAGAAATTAACGACATTCAGAAACAGATTGCAGAGAATGTTTAAGGACGGGAGGACGGGCATTTGAATCCACAGGTTTTAGAGAGTATCTCAAATCTCGTAATCGTCTTACAGTGTGTCACTCTCGTAGCGTCTGTCATTGCTCTATTTGTCTCTCTCGGTAAGATAGCGGCAAAGCCAAATAAGACACAAGATCAGAGACTTGACGCACTGGAAAGTTGGCAGAAAGAAGTAAATAACCGCTTAGAACATGGTAATACTCACTTTGAGAGCATTGATGAAGGAAACACTGTGATGCAAAATTCCATGCTTGCTATCATGGACGCTCTTATCAGCGGAGACAACAAAGACGAATTACAAAAACGCAGAAATGATATGTACGACTATCTAACAAAGAAGAAAGGACTTTTGTCATGAATATAAACTGGAAAGTTAGAATTAAAAATAAGAACTTCTGGCTTGCGCTCATTCCTGCAATTCTCCTGCTGATTCAGACGGTGCTTGTACCCTTTGGCTACAAATGGGATTTTGGAGTGCTCGGACAGCAGCTTACAGCAATTATCAACGCTGCCTTTGCAGTGCTGTCAATTCTCGGAGTGGTAAACGACCCCACTACAGAGGGTGTTTCGGACAGTGCACAGGCTATGTCTTATGACTCTCCTAAAAAGAAGGTGTAAGGCGTGGTTGAAGAAAAGTTTATCAACGAAATTGCAGCTCTGGTAAAGAAGTACGCTTCACAATATGAAATCAAAGTGCACAGTCCGATAATTGCACAGGCTTGTCTAGAAAGTGCATACGGCACATCAGAACTTGCAAGAAATGCACAGAATTATTTTGGTCTGAAACACCGAAAGAACAGGTGCCCTTCTGCTATAGGAATTTACAGAAAAGTTGGAAGTGAACAAAATCCAGATAGAACTTACACAAACTCTTATATGGAGTGGCTCAGATTTCCAGATATGGATGCTTGTGTAAAAGGATATTTTGACTTCACAAATACATCTGCTTATAAGAATCTTAAAAACGTTACAGACCCTTATAAGTATCTGTGCAACATAAAAGCGGATGGATACGCAACGTCTCTCAATTACGTTGATAATCTGATGAGTGTTATCAGGAAATGGAACTTAACCAAGTTTGATATAGAAAGGGATGATAAAATGTCAAACAGTCCACTTGTATCTTATACAAAACTTTCGCCCAACCACTCAGGGCAGAGAACACACAGTATCGACCGTATTACTCCGCATTGTGTCGTAGGGCAGCTTTCAGCCGAAGGAATAGCAGCTTGCTTTCCAAAGGCAGTTTATAATTCAAAGGGAGAACTCATTTCCGGTAGAGAAGCTTCTTGTAATTATGGCATTGGAAAAGACGGAAAGATTGCACTGATTGTAGAAGAAAAGAATCGTTCCTGGTGCAGCTCTTCCAATGCAAACGACCAGAGAGCAGTAACGATCGAGTGTGCTTCCGACAAAACCAGTCCATATGCCATGACAAACGAAGTGTACGAGTCTCTTATCAATCTTTGCACGGATATTTGCAGACGAAACGGCAAGAACACACTTATCTGGTTTGGAGATAAAAACAAGACTCTTGCCTATACTCCAAAAAGTAATGAAATGGGGCTGACCGTACACCGGTGGTTTGCTAACAAGTCTTGCCCCGGAGACTGGCTCTATAATCGCCTTGGAGACGTTGCTAACAGGGTAACGCACAATCTGTCAGGTAACGTACAGAAACCGTCTAATACGGCAACTGGAACGCTCTACAGGGTAAGACAGAACTGGAAGAATGCTCAGTCTCAGAAGGGAGCTTTCAGTTCTTTAGACAACGCTAAAAAGTGTGCTGATGCTAATCCTGGTTGCTTTGTGTTTGATAGCGTAGGAAACAAAATTTATCCTCTGTCAAATAACACTCCTACTCCATCTCCTTCTCAGTATCGAGTAAAAGTCACAGTAAGTGCTTTAAACATTCGGAGTGGAGCAGGAACTAATTATTCCATTCGTGGATGTATTCGTGATAGAGGAGTATATACTATTGTTGCCGATCAGAACGGATGGGGAAAGCTAAAGTCCGGGGCAGGATGGATTTCTCTTACTTATACTAAAAGAGTGTAAAAGCACTTCGTTTACAATCAACGGATTAGGATTCAATACTGGAGAATTGCATTTTATATCCGTAGTTGACTTACCGTCTGTATTAAGGCGGTAAGTCTTTTTGTTTTCAGACTGTAGATTGTTCTGTCTGATTATGACTTGAAAATCTTGCATATAGACAGACTTTTTTAACATCTTCATACATAGAAATTCCTTTCCAGTCTGAGAATCTCAGACAGGTACTATAAAGTCTCTTATATATTAAATATATAGAGAAATTATATAAACAGTCTGAGAATCTCAGATTAACGAGATTTGAATGGTATTATACGGCACTGCAGGATGCTTCAACTACTTCCTGCATCTTCGGATTTGTGGCTTCATTCCGTGTTCCTGACACAGTTTTTCGTATCGTTCGTAAAAGCTCATTCTCAGTCTCCTAAAATTAGGCGCAAAAATCTAAGAAACTATGTTGACAATCTCAGCAGACTAAGATATAGTATGTCTTGTAAACAAAAAGAGTTGTTTACAGCAAATTAAAGAGAGTCTACGGAAATGCCGTTTCCTTAGATTATCTGCATCAGAAAGGAGGTACGAATTTTGACTGACAGGGACGAACTGAGAGAGAAGCTAGCAAGAAATCATCTATCCTATGTGTGGCTTATCGACCAGTTAAGACGAAAGAATGTAGTAACTGACAAAACAGAAATGAGTTCGGTTGTAGCTGGAACAAGAAACGGAAAGAAAGCAGAGACGATCCTTTCTGTGTCTCTTGACATTCTGGATAGCTACGAAAAAGAGTTTGCAACAAATGAATGACTATGAAGAAAACAAGCTCATAAGTCTTTTACAAGACAGAGTGCAGACCTGTTTTCAAAGCAAAGAAAATCGTAAAAAGTTTGAGAAATGGTACAAAGAAAAATACAGAAAGCAATATAAGTGGAGGAAAGCAAATGGAGATTGACGGTATTGAAATCTCACTCATTAAGCACTACGAAGTTGGAGACGTACTGGATTTTCAGCAGGAAGGTAAAGAGCACATTAAAGTGTTACTTGTAGATCGTTATGCAAACGGAATGTTTGTAGGATTTTCGGTAGACTGTCTCAGCGAATTAAAACCAATGAACGGAGAGGACAGCAACCGTGGAGGATATGACGCTTCGGATTTGTTCAAGTATCTTAATTCGAACGAGTTCATGAATATTCTTCCTGATAGACTCAGAGATCGTGTTGAAGCTGTACGAATTCCACTTGTTGAAGAAATGTTTGGCTCAGACGATGATTACGAAGATATTAACGTCACAGTAAAACAGTTAGAGCTTATGAAAGCAAGAAGAAACAGAATTGCTTTTCAAGGATGCGATTCTAATAACTGGTGTTGGTATTGGATGATGAACAGAAGAAAAGATTCCGCAGCCGATTTTGCTGTTGTCTACTACAACGGCGGTGCGGGCTACAGCGTCGCTTCTCACGCTTGCGGCGTGCGTCCCGTCTTTCTCTTGAATCTTTGATCTGCACCCCTTGTGGGTGCAGAGAGGTATTGCAATGAATAATAGACTCACAGGAAATCGCTTTGAACAGCAGTTGTGCGAGATTCTAAATCGATATGGATTCTGGACACACAATATGGTTCAGAACAAGTCCGGGCAGCCGGCTGACATTATTGCAGTAAATGAACATACCGCTATTCTGATTGATGCGAAAGTCTGCAAGAACAATAGGTTTTCGCTCGAAAGAGTAGAAGACAATCAGTTCTTGGCTATGTCGTACTGGACGAAGATTACAAAAAATCCCTCAGGTTTTGCCTGCTACTTGGAACAATCGGACGAAATAAAGTTTATTGAATTTTTGGAAATCAAAGTTCTGATAGCTAGAGGCGTTAAGGGAATAAACCCTTCTGATTGGGAAAAGATCATGGGCTTTGATGAGTTTTTGGAGTTATGGGAATGATAACGAAAATAGGAAGCTATATAGAAATAATCAATCCTACAAAAGAAGTCGAAAAGTGGTGTCACGACAATCTTATTATTGATAACCCGGAGTATGAAAAGAAAGCAAGACTTGGCTTCTGGACCGGAAATACACCTAAAACAATTTCTCTGTACGGATACTTGGGAGACAGAATAGATGTTCCTTTTGGATGTCTTAGGCCGCTTCTTCCCTTGCTGCAATCCGGTTATATAGAAACTTTATTCAAATATCCGATGCACGCAGGAACGTTTGGTGAAGTTCCACTTGATGACTATCAGAAAACAGCCGTAGAAAAGATGATAGATGCTAAATACGGTATCTTACAAAGTCCTGCTGGAAGCGGAAAGACGCAGATGGGAATTGCACTTGCTGGAATGATCGGACACAAAACTTTGTGGCTAACTCATACAGCAGACCTTCTAAAGCAAAGCTATGAAAGAGCAGCACAGTACACGGACAAACAATGGCTTGGAAAGATTACAGAAGGTAAAGTTGATGTTGGTACGGCGATGACGTTTGCTACAATTCAGACCATGTGCAAGCTCAACCTGGAACAGTACAAAGATACCTGGGACACCATCATTGTTGACGAGTGCCACAGAGTAGCAGGAACTCCGACAGCCGTAACCATGTTTAGTAAGGTACTAAACAATCTCCGGGCAAGACACAAGTACGGATTGTCTGCAACAGTACACAGAGCAGACGGAATGATTAAAGCAACCTTCTCTTATTTGGGAGAAGTTGTTTATACAGTACCGGATGAAGCAGTAAAAAATAGAGTGATGCCAGTCACAGTAATACCAATATCGACTATGATTCCTCTGGATTACAGCGTTTTGAATACCGATGGTACGATAAACTACCAGAAAGAGATAACGTTCTTAACGGAGTCTACAGAGCGTAACAAGCGTATTCTGAAAGACCTTGTGAGAAACAAAGACCACTACAATCTGATTCTCTCGGAAAGAGTAAATCACCTGGAAAAATTAAAGAGTTTACTTCCGCAGGAAGAGCAGAGAGTAGCAGCAGTCATAAATGGAAAAATGACAAGCAAGAAAGGAAAAGCAGAGAGGGAGCAAGCCATAGTAGATATGAGAAGTGGAAAGAATCATTATCTGTTTGCTACTTATCAGCTTGCGAAAGAAGGACTGGACATTCCCCGGCTTGACCGGTTGTATCTTGTTACTCCTCAAAAGGACTATGCTGTTATTGTACAGTCTGTAGGGCGCGTAGCACGAGTTTTTCCGGGAAAAAAGTCTCCAATGGTTTATGACTACATTGACGCAACGAGAGGATTAGAGAAATCATTTAGGCGTAGATGTACGCATTACAGGAAGTGCGGATGCACGATAGGAGAAAGACGATGAAACGAAGAAAGAAAATCAAATGGAGAATCGGGGAAATTCTTATGATTGCAGGATTCTTTCTTTTAATCGGAGTAGCAGGAAATAGTGATTACGCTATAGAGTGCGGAATTTATCAGCCTTGGTATTCTGGATGGAAGCTTATTCTTGCGGGGATGACTAGTTTTTCTACAGGAGCTTTTCTTCTCAGAGATTGGAGTGAAAGACTTGATAGATAACATTTATATCTTTGATATTGAGGTTGTCGCTCATGACTGGCTAGTAGTATTCAAGAGCGAAGATACCAAAGAATACACGTCTATCTGGAACGACAACGAAGCAGTTCTTGACTTCATGGAACGAGAACCGATTCTCGGAGGATTTAACTGTAAGCACTACGACAATCACATTCTGAAAGCAATTCTGTGTGGATTTTCCCCGGAAGATGTGAAGCGTGTCAATGATGAAATCATCATTGAAGGATTAAACGGATGGGACATTCCAGAACTTAAAGAATACAGATGTTACTTTAAGAGTTTTGACCTTCTCGATGATTGCCAGGATGGTATCTCTCTAAAAGGATTTGAAGCTCACTTAGGGATTCCGATTGAGGAAACAGAAGTTGACTTCAATATTGATAGACCTCTTACGGATTCTGAGAAGAAACAGACGGAATACTACTGCCGATATGACGTAGACGCTACAGATATTCTCTATAAGCTTAGACAGGGATATTTGAAGAACAAGGTCAATGTAGGAGCAAAAAGAGGACTGGATGCAGACCGGGCAATGTATATGACCAACGCAAAGCTCACGTCTGTATATCTGCAAGCGGAACCGCTGATAAATCCGTGGAAGGACGAAAGAGATTATAAAATTCCGGATAAGCTGAAAAGAGAATACATTCCACAGGAAGTATTCGATTTCTTTGACCGGCTTCACAACAAGGCAATTCCAAACTATGAGCTTTTCGGAGGATATGACGAACACGGAAAGAAGCACACAGGAGCAAAGTTGGACTTCAAAATCGGAGACTGTGAAGTAACTATTGCGTTTGGAGGTATTCACGGGGCAATTCCGAATTACACAGAAGAAGCTACAGAGTCCAGGACAATCCGGAACAAAGATGTAGCAAGCTACTATCCGCACTTAATGACAATCCCATTAAGTGCAGGACAAGAATACGGATTTTGCAGCAGGGCAATTCCTTCCCCGGAAATCTACGTTAATACTCTTGAAACAAGAGTAAAGGCAAAGAAAGCAGGAGACAAGGCTACAGCCAATGCCTTAAAGCTTGTTTTGAACACGACTTATGGATGTATGGGAAACGGACTCTCTGATGGATTTAATGCAAGGGGACAGCCGACAAAAGGCTATGCCATGAACGCACTGTATGACCCTTTAATGTGTCGAAGCGTCTGCATTACAGGACAGCTTTTCTTACTGGAACTGACAATGCACTGTGTAAAAGAAATTCCTTCTCTGAAAGTCATTCAGTTAAACACAGATGGAATTATGGTAAGTCTGGATAATACGGATGAACCAAGATGGGAAGAAATTACACAGGAATGGCAAGACAGGACAGGTTTTGAACTGGAAGAGGACTTTATAAAGAAAATCGTTCAGCGTGATGTAAACAATTACGTTGAAGTTCCTACAGAAGGTAGTCCAAAGGTTAAAGGTGGTGACTTGGTAAGAGGGATTCTTACCAATGCAAACATAGACTTTAAAGCTATGGGATTTCATGATTGGGACAACCTTTCCGGTGGCGCTTTCAAGATTAACAATGATGCCAGAGTTATAAGTAAGGCAATCATCGAATACTTTGTAAACGGCACTCCGCTCGAAGAGACAATAGCTAACACTAACGACATACTAGAATATCAGCTTATCAGCAAAGTAGGGAGTAAGTACAAAAAGTGCTTGCACGAAGTCGGAAATAAGATGCAGGAAGTTCAAAAAGTAAACCGGGTATACGCTACAAACGATTTATCTTATGGAACACTTTATAAAATCCATGCCACAACTGGAGGCAAGGCGAAAGTTCCTTCTCTTCCAAAACATTGTGTTGTTGACAACAACAACGAACTGGCAATAGATGCCATAAACAAAGAATGGTATCTGAAAGCAGCACAAGAAAAAATCAGAAAATTTCTAGGTATTAAAGCACCTAGGAAGAATACACGGAGAATCAATTCTCTGAAAAAAGAATGCCTAAATTTGTTTGATTAAGGAGGACAAAAGAAATGGCAAGCATTTACAAGGACATGAATGTAAGACAGAAGTTGGCAAAAGCAAGACTGTATTTTCTCAATAAGAAGGTACAGAAGTCTGGAAGGAACATGAAACTTGAGTTCAAGTACTTTGAGCTTGAGGATATTGTTCCTCCCGCAATCCGTATTTTTGCAAGCGTAGGACTTGTGACAGAGACGGACATTAACGAGACTACAGCAAGTATGAAGGTCTATAACGCAGACAACCCGGACGAAGCACCTCTTGTGTTTTCTGTTCCATTCCGTGAGAATGACCCGATTGTTTCAAAGTCTGGTGCAATCGTAACGAATAAGTTACAGACAATCGGTTCTTCCATTACCTATCTCAGACGTTATCTCTGGATGGCAGTTCTCGACATTACAGAACCGGATGAAGTAGACGCTACTCTCGGTGAACCAGAGACAGAGGAACCGGAAGAAATCACTCCTCCTAACGAAGAAAAGGCTGAGAAAGCAAAGCAGGAGTCAGTAAAGAAGACCACTCCGGCCACAGCCGAAGACCGGAAAAAGGCAAAGATTAAGCTGACCGGAGCTGATGAACAGGCAGATGATTTGCAGATTAAAGCATTAAAGGCAGCTTGCAAGGAACTTATGAATAAGGATGAATCGCAGGAAGAGTTTGTACAGACTATCGCTATGAAGACAGCAGGAATGACAAAGGTAACACGTTCTCAGTGCGAACAGCTTGTGAACAAGATCAACGAAATGCTTGCACAGTATAAGGAGTGATTTACATGATGGATGTTTCTAAAGAGTACAGCAAAGATCCGGTAAATCACCCGGCACACTACGAGACAGGCAAATATGAGTGCATTGATGTAATGGCAGAAGCACTCGGAACTGAAGTAGTAAAAGGATTCTGCCTTGGAAATGCTTTCAAATATTTGTATCGCTGTATGAGAAAGAACGGACTGGAAGATGTAAAGAAAGCCCGCTGGTATATCAATAAGTTTATTGAATTGGAGGAAAAAGGCAATGCGTAAGTGGAAGAGACTGATTGCGAAAAACGCTATGAAAGCTGCCGGACTCAGGCAGATTTGCAAGAAGATCGGCGGGAGCAGCTACTTCTCTAAACATTGGAGGGAGTACGTATGAAGTGGAATGACGATGGAACTATCACGGTAGTTCCTCCAAAGAAGCCAAAGAAGATAACAGGAACACGATTTGCCGCAATCATGGGACTTAACAAGTGGAACACTCCCTTCTCTGCTTGGTGTGCAATAACCCGGACATATGAAGAGCCGTTTGTAGACACGATCTATACCAGAGCGGGAAAAGCCATAGAGCCGAAACAGGCAGACTTCATGAAGCACAGCTACTTCATGACAAACCTTGTTACTCCTACAGATAAGTACGGAAAGGACTACTTCAAAAAGACTTGGGGAGACTTCTTTCCAGAAGATAAAATTTTGGGCGGTGCTTGGGATTATCTGCTTGTAGACAAAGACGGAAAGCCTACAACCGTTCTGGAAATGAAAACCACAAAACGCTCGGAAGACTGGCTTGAAGATGTTCCAGAGTATTACGCCCTGCAAGCGGCATTATACGCTTTTCTGCTCGGTGTAGACGATGTGATTATGGTTTGTTCCTTCTTGGATGAGTCGGACTACGACCACCCCGAGGACTACAAGTGTACAGCAGAGAACACGATTGTAAGACCGTTTAAGCTGTCAGAGCGTTATCCGAATATGGCAAAGACCGTATCAGAAGTTCGTAAGTGGTGGAAGAATCACGTTGATACTGGCATTTCTCCAAAGTATGACGAAAAAGCAGATGCGGAAATTCTGAAAGTTCTAAGAGACAATAATCTTTCTCCAACTTCTGACATTGAAGCGATGCTCACAGAAGCAGAAGAATTGACAGAAAAGATTGAAGAAAACTCTGCTAAAGTTGCTGACGATGAAAAGCGGTTAAAGACTCTGAAAGAGCTTATCAAAGAAGCAGAACAGAGCAAGTTTAAGCCGGGAGACAAGACAGTAACGCTTCACGGCAAACACTACGATTTTGTAACTTCTGTATCAGTTAGCAACAAAGAAAAGGTCGATACAAAGCAGATGCAGAAGGACGGAGTGTATAACAAGTATGTAACTGTAGAGCCTACAGAGACATATAAATTTTCAGTAAAGAAAATTAAGGAGGACTAATACAATGGCTAAGATCAGACTTACAGGTGGTTTCAAACCTCTCCCGGAAGGGACGTACATTTTCAAGGTTTCAAAAGTGGAGTACAAAGAGGACTTTGGAAAAATGACTGTTACCTTTGAAACAAAGGATGGAAAGAAGCTCACAGAGAGATACAATCTGCTGAACAGTGATGGTTCTGTAAATGACGGAGCTATGGCAGCTTTCTCTGCTATGGCAGAAGCAGTTCTGGATGTTTCTACAGGAACAGAGATTGACGAACAGGATTTACTCGGAAAGTATCTCAAGTCTAATGTTGTTCACAATGAAGATGCAAAGGGAAACACTTATGCTCACCTTGGCTACGAGAAGGAACACGCAGAGAGCTTTGACGATGACGAAGAGGATGATTCTGACATAGAGGATGAAGCCCCGGCAAAGAAGAATTTTGACCTTGGTGATATTCTCGGATAACTAATCAGCGTTGGAGAGTTTTGCGCTGAAACTCTCCAATGCTTTTATAAATCTCATTCAAATTGAGGTATTGAAGATGGATTATTACAGCAGAGTTCATAGCTTTGATTCTCTTATGTCACAGGCGTTTTCTAAGAGTGACGTAGAAGCTCTCAGATTTGTTTTGACGCAAGAAAGTTTCTTTAGCTCTCCTGCAAGCACGAAATATCACGGTAACTATCCGGGCGGTCTGTACGATCACAGCTATATGGTGACGATTTCTCTTCTGAATCTGACACACAGACTAGGGCTTGCGTGGAGCAGAAAACAGAGTCCGTACATCGTAGGTATGCTTCACGATATGTGTAAGTGTGACAGCTACATTCGCAAGGCAGACGGAACGTATGACTATAACACGCACACACTTCTAAACGGACACGGTGAAAAGAGCGTGATTATGATTCAGAAGTTCCTTACTCTTACGGATGAAGAGATTGCTTGTATCAGATGGCACATGGGAGCGTTTGACGATAAAGAGAACTGGAACAGATACGGAGAAGCGATCACAAAGTATCCGAACGTGCTGTACACGCACACGGCAGACATGATCGCAAGTCGAATTAAAGGAGTGTGAATTATGAGTATCGTATCAGTATTGGCAAGCATCGTTCTTGGACTGCTTGCGCTGATTCTGGCAGTTGTACTGTTTTTCGTGGTTTGCATTGCGATTGCTACAACAGCAAATGTGATGAAAGACCACAAGGATAAGGAGCAGGACGGATGCTGACTGTCAATGAATTGTTTTCCGGGATAGGAGCATTCAGAAAAGCACTTATCAATCTGAATATTCCGTATGAGATTGTCGGTATCTCAGAGATAGATAAGTTCTCTATTCAATCCTACGAAGCAATGTACGGAAAGACAAGGAACTACGGAGACATTTCAAAGATTAAAAAGCTCGACTATGCCGACCTATGGACTTACGGATTTCCTTGTCAGGACATTTCTCAAGCAGGAAAACAGGCAGGAATTGTTAAAGGAAAGACTAGAAGCGGACTTCTCTATGAGGTGGAAAGACTTCTTACAAAGTCAGTAGAAGACGGTGAATCTCCAAAATATCTGATTATGGAAAATGTGAAAGCGCTTGTGGGAAAGAAGTTTATAAAGGATTTTGAAGCGTGGATTTTTCGACTTAGTGAACTTGGATATGAAACTTATTGGAAAGTCATAAATGCTGCCGACTACGGTATTCCACAGAAGAGAGAGAGAGTAATAGCAGTTTCAATCAGACGAAACTTGCACAAGTTGTTTGAATTTCCTGCACCTATTCCACTTAAATTTTCTTTTCGTGATGCGCTTGAAGAATACCCGGACAGTAAATACTTTCTCTCAAACGAGATGTATAGATTCTGTACAGAAAAGGATCAGTACAATAAGTCTCATAATATCGGATACAGATTCACTCTACTTGAGAGAGAGAGAGAGTTGCAAGATAGCAAAAACTATTACGGCAAAAGAAGGACAACGAATTGAAAACAATTTTATCAGAGAAGCGGTGCATACAGATAGCAACCTTGTACGGAAAGCCGAAGTGGAAGAGAGAGAGCATAGCAAGAGTGTACAGCCCGAAGGGACTATGCCCGACAATCGTAACAAGCGGAGGAGGACTGCACGAAGTGAAGATTTTGGATAAATCAAACGTTCGCAAGCTGACACCGAAAGAGTGTTTCCGTCTCATGGGATTCTCCGATTCTGATTATGAAAAAGCACATTCTGTATGCAGTGACACGCAGCTTTATAAACAGGCAGGAAATTCAATCGTAGTAGACGTATTGGAAGCAGTATTAAAGGAGTTGTTAAAAGATGAAATACAAGGTATATGACGGCGGTTATCCGCTGAAAAGAGCACATTTCGATGATGCAGGAATTGGCATTCGCACCCCGGAAGAGTTCACGCTTGAATCAGGTAAGTCAATCGTAATTGACACGAAAGTAGCAGTACAAATTCCTATTGGCTACTTTGGAAAACTTGAGTCGAAGTCTGGACTCAACGTAAACCATTGCATAATCACTACAGGCGGTGTAGTAGACAGCGGATTCAGAGGAACAATTAAGGTGAGACTTTATAACTTTGGAGACGAAGCGTACACGTTCCAGAAGGGAGACAAGATCACACAGCTTGTTCTTATTCCAGTACTGCTTGCAGACTTGGAAGAAGTAGACAGACTAGACCTGTCAGAAAGTGGAAGAGACGCTAGCGGATGGGGAAGTACAGGGAGGTAATTGTTATGTCAAACAAAAAAAATACTGAAAAGCATATGAGTCCTACAGAAAAACGCAGAATGATTTATGAGATTCAGACTCTAGGAAAGAAACTGCTTGCCATGAACGGCGGTAAGGATATTCCTATCACTTGTGAAGATGGACGTGGGAAGGAGCTTATCAGTGGCAGGAAGTGACTATAACTATCAGCTATTAGCTAATGCCATAGTAGAGCAGGCAGCAGACGATTACTTCTGCTTGGTAGCAGGATTTACAAAGACGAAAAATGAAGCGGACAGAAAAGATAAGATCAATGCTTTGCAAAAGTTTTTCCTGTCTGACTGGTACAGTCTATTAACAAATGTGGATGGAGCATATCTTATGAGAAAGCTCAATGAGAAAGCAGAAACAATGGTGATTGTTTACACGGTAGCACACGAGAAGGGAAGTCCTCTCTGGTATGTGTGCAAACCGGGAGAAGAGAATGTTCCTCTGTCTCCTAGATGGAAAACAAAGAAAAGAGCACTCCGCAAAGCTGCGGAAATGCAGGGACTTGACTTGAGAGACTATATGAGAGTCAGAAAGCGTGATGGTATTGATTAAAGTTGAACACATTCAAGTATGGGGATTTGAACACGCTATCCGTGGCATGAGAAACCCAATGAATAGTTGGGATAAATCAGATTCTCATAAGTGCGAATGGGAACTTACAGAAGATTGTGATAAGTGCAATAGGCTAAGTTCTGATAATACAGGAGAATGTCTGTCAGACAGGGAATTTTACTGCATAGGACAGAAAGACTCGGAACTTATGCAGAAGCTCTTTAAGGCAGGAACAGAGCACAGAAAGTATCTCAGACAGATATTTGTTTCTATGGATATTACAGCACCCTTGTACTGGATTTCTGAACTTGACACTTACAAGGTTGGGACTGTCAGAAATAGCTGTAGTTTTATGCACAAAGGAACAGCAAAACCTTTTGAAATTACTGATTTCTCTATACATGATGATCGAGTGTATGAAATATTGTCTGATTATGATAGAAAACCCGATCCTTTAATCTATAAATATGATACAGACGAATATAAGATATACACTTGCTGGAATGGGAGAAAATATAAAGTGTATAGAAACGGCAGAATCGTTTCTTGTACATTTGAATATGTTGATACTATGAATAGGCATAGGGTATTCGAAGAGCGGGAATGCCATCCAAGTTTGAATGGGGGCTATTATGAATTAAATTTAGGTGGTCGAAATGGAGAAACATGGTTATTGCATAGACTTGTTGCTAATGTGTGGCTGGCCAATAAAGATACAAGTTATACAGTTAATCATATAGACGGTAATAAAGGGAATAATTGCGTTGAAAATTTAGAGTGGGTTCCGTTGGATGAAAATATAAGAAAAGGATTTGAAACCGGTTTATATTCAAATGGAAAATCCTTGCACGCAAGATACAGAAAATGGAAAAACGGGTACACAATCGTTGACCCATTTATAAAGACACAAATTATAAGAGATCACGCTAGTGGGCTAACTTGCAAGCAACTAGCAGAAAAATATGATATTACAACGCATCAGGCTAATAATATAATAAGTATTCATCCAAGCGATAATAATGATTTATTTATGTTGTGCTATACATGGGAAACAATTTTGGATATGTTGAATCAATTAAGAGAAGAATATCTTGATACGAAAGACAACGAGATATTTCAGCAGATTCGTTGCTTATTGCCCAGTGGGTATAATCAAAGATTCACTATTACCATGAATTATGAAAACGTGTTTAATATCATTAGGCAGCGTACTGGGCACAAGCTGACGGAATGGAATGAGTTCGTGAAAATTCTCAAGATGTTACCTTATGTAAAGGAGATTGCAGGATATGAAGAATAACTATGTGATAGACAAAGTTCCGTTTGACAAGCTCGGATCACTAAGCCCGAAAGACTATGGAAAAATCTGGTATTGCCACATGAGAGGTTTTCCGGATATTCCCGTAGGTGGTTCTATCGGAACAAAGAAACATGCACAGAGCATGTGTGACCTATATAATTTCAAGTTCAAGAAATAACGATAAAGTGAACTAATATCACGGATAGTTCATATTTTAATATCTTACTATACTAAGATTAAGTATTGACAATC
>Ga0172378_10000952_pt1 | contig 26243 bp, 18 predicted proteins | sample GrowelOW332metaG_FD_119755 | JGI IMG/M metagenome (GOLD analysis project Ga0172378, IMG submission 119755) | Groundwater microbial communities from an aquifer near a municipal landfill in Southern Ontario, Canada - Pumphouse #3_1 metaG | ecosystem: Environmental > Aquatic > Deep subsurface >... | reverse complement strand
TGTTCATGCATGGCGGAATTGGATTTGAGCCCTATCGTGAGCTTTACAATAAAATTATTCCAAAAGAAACTATGCATTATTTGGAAAACTATAATGCATCAGAGGGTTATTTTGCATTCCAGGATGACCCTGCGGTTGACGGCATGCTGCTTACCGTAAACAATGGCGTATTTTACGAGTTTGTTCCGCTTGAATTTTTACATGAGGCTTTGCAAGGGAATAATTCTCACGTTGTTACATTGGAAGGAGTTAAAACAAACATTGACTATGCAATCATCATAACAACCAACGGAGGTCTGTGGAGATACTTACCGGAAGATTGCGTAAAATTTATCTCTTTGTTTCCTCACAGAATAAAAGTTATCGGCCGCACCAAAATGTATATCAATGCGTTTGGAGAGGAAATGATGATAGATAACGCAGAGAAGGCGCTTGCATCTGCTTGCAAATTATGCAATTGCGCAATCCGCGCATTTACGGTTGCTCCCGTATTCATGGACTTGCACAGGAAAGGATGCCACTTATGGGCAATTGAATTTGCAAAAGCGCCCGCAAGCATATCAGATTTTGAAAGAATTTTAGACGCAGAACTTACAAAGGTGAATTCAGATTATGAAGCAAAGCGCGCCGGAGATGCAACAATGCAACGCCTTAAAATTATGCAACTTAAGGACAACACCTTTGTTCGCTGGATGGAAAGTCGCGGCAAACTTGGAGGACAAAATAAGGTGCCTGCGCTTTGGAAGGACCAGACTTTCATAAACCAACTGAAGGAATTGCAATAACACTCCGCAAAGAGAGACAAAGGCACGTCTCAAATAGATACAATTAAGTACTGCAAAAAAATACAATAGTACTTTGCAAAGAAATGCCATGGACATAGCAAAATACACAACAGATATTTTCAAAATTAAGACAGACGCAGAATTTGAACGTCTGGCTCTGCAAGCATTTGCCCATCAGAAAAAAAATTGTTCCGTATACAAAGAATACCTGCAACTAATTGGAAAAGAGAACTTACGTCCCAAACATGCCTCAGAAATTCCCTTTCTTCCAATCAAACTTTTTAAATCCCGACAGATAATTTGCAAAGAGCCGGCATCCTCTGTCGCCGGTAAAAATCTCCCGGACGGCCGTTTTCACACCGCGGGTAACAGTCCTTTACATAATTGTTTGCACACCACAGACAACACTGTGATTTTTACAAGCAGCGCTACAACCGGGATGATCTCATCAAAACATTATATTACGGACATTAAGCTTTATGAGAAAGATTTTATAAAAAGCTTTGAATACTTTTACGGCAACATAAAGAATTACAATTTGTTGGCACTACTCCCATCATATCTGGAACGCAAAGGTTCATCTCTTGTTTACATGGCGGACAGCATGATAAAACGAATAAAGGCGGCAGGCGGAGAGGGTGGTTTCTATCTTTACAATCATGAAAAATTGTTGAAAGATTTAACAAGATTGTGCCGCTTAAAATGTGCTGGTTCGGCAGGAAAACATAAACCCGAAAATCGTATAACAATTCTGCTTGGAGTTAGTTTTGCGCTGCTGGATTTTGTCAAATTTCTCAAAACAAAAAGATTAGATTCAAGTGCCGCTTTGCAAAAGTCTCCAAAAGAAAAGTGCTACAAACATTTTGATAAATACTTGTTTGAAAATCTCATAGTTATGGAGACCGGCGGGATGAAAGGCAGAGGCAAAGAACTGAAACGCAATGAATTGCATGCAATTCTTTCAAAGGGCTTTGGATTTTCCTCAAAAGATTGTGGAGCAAGTTTAATCCATTCGGAATACGGCATGGCAGAGCTTTTATCACAGGCATACTCTACCAGCAACGGGGTATTCCAGACACCCCCTTGGATGAAAATCTTTACAAGGGATTTGATGGACCCGTTCAAAATCACCGGGGCAACCGGCGGCATCAACATCATAGATTTGGCAAACATAAATTCATGCTGTTTTATAGAGACGGAAGACCGCGGTACGTTGATTACGGATAACACACACAGCATACCGCACAGGGCAAGCACCCACGGCGCAAAGACCGGTTGCACGTTCACAATTGACGGCCGCATCAAAAATTCAGAACTCCGCGGCTGCAATATGCTAATAACTAAATGATCATATAACTACTGTATATAGGACGAGCAGTAAAACAGTAAGCCCGTTACCAAAGGTAGCGGGCTTACTCGCAGCTAAACCAAGTTAACCACTAATTTGTCTGCCAGAACACTAACCTGCAGTATCCGGAGTCACATTGGGCGCCGGTTGATTCGCATTTGCGGCCGGTTGAGTTGTTGTCCCGTAACTGACCTGCTTATCCGGAGTTACCGGTTCCCCGTTGAAGAAACTGATATACTTGTTTGCCTTGTCTGAAAGAGCTTTAGCCTCAGCAGCAGCACCGCCTTGTCTGTAAGCATCCGCAATCATTAGCAAGTAATACAAGTTTCTCTTTAAATTATCTTCGGATATCAGTTTGCCGTGATAAGGCTTGGAAAACAACAGGATATGCTCCTCCGTTTCTTTTACCATCTTCTCTCCAAGTGCAATCCCTTTAGCCTTTTGTCCGCACTCCAAGTAAACGGTGATGGCGTCCATAACAGCCGCATCATTAATGGAGGATATTATGGAATTGTTTAGAGGGAAATTCTTTTCCGGCATAACTTCCTGCATTTTATCAAGCACCTTCACAGCCTTTTCTTTCTCTCCAATAGCTAAAAGAGATTTTGCCGTATTGGTCATAATCTCTCTTATGGAAATTAGAGAATTAAAGGTCAAAAGATTCTGATAATCAATATTAACCGGTGCCTTTAAAGAATTCAGCCTATAAACGTTCATTGCCTTGTTATAAAGGTCCTCTGCATTCACCTGATCTATATTGCCGGCCTCAGCTCCGGTCTTGCTCTTTATAGGAACAAACTTATATGCAAAACCGTCATATTGCAGATAATCCTTCTCGCCAATGTTAACGTCTCCACCTCTGTTCAAGAAATAAATAGGTCTGTCCCATTTATAATGAGCAAGATAATCCAGCAACATTAAATCTGTCTTTGTTATAGAAGTTGTCTTTTCCGGAATTACCAGTTCTATGGTATCCAGAATCTTGTCGTAATCTTTCTTTGCAACAATGTGGTACTTCTTTACATTCTCTTTATTTACAGGAATCAGTAAATGTTTGCAAGGGATAAAATTATGATCCTTGCCGTCAGTCAGAGGAATTGTTATAGACGGATCTTCAAAAATATCCATAGCGTCGGAGGCCGGAATTGGTCCCTTTATTCTATCAACAACCTGTACATAATCATTGCATCCGTAGTAATATTGCTCCTTCTTAATCGTAAACTTCATTGGTTTGGAATCATATTGCTGAAGCTGCATTTGGTCTATATACCAATCTGTTCCAAGCAATGATGTATTAACAATTCTCACATCTGTCCTAACACCTTCCACCTCTTGAATATACCACAAAGGGAAAGTATCATTATCTCCGTGGGTTACAAGAATTGCATCTTTATCGCAATTCTGCAAATAATTGTATGCAAGGTCCCGACTGGTATGTCTCCCGCTTCTGTCATGATCATTCCATGTCTGAGATACCATTTGAATCGGTACAAGAAGACATAAGACTCCCGCAACCGCGGAGGCTGCAACAGGCTTCTTTACAAGCTTTTTCATAACTTCAGCCAGCCACATTGCGGCAATGCCTATCCAAATTGCAAACGCATAGAATGAACCGGCATAAGCATAGTCTCTCTCTCTCGGCTGATATGGAGGCTGGTTAAGATATAATATGATTGCAATACCCGTCATGAAGAACAAAAGAAGCGTTACAAAAAAATTTCTCTTGTCTTTCTTGTACTGATACCATAATCCGATAAGTCCCAGAATAAGCGGCAAGAAATAGAAATGATTCTTTGCCCTGCTGTGAACAATATATGCAGGTCCCTCGCTTTGATCCCCAAGTCTCGCCTTGTCCAGGAATGTAATTCCGCTCTCCCAATTTCCTTTGTAAATATCTCCGGGAATACTTGCCTGCAAATCGTTCTGTCTTCCGACAAAGTTCCACAAAAAGTAACGCCAGTACATGAAGTTCATCTGATAATCAAAGAAATACTTCAGATTGGCACCCATAGTAGGTATCTTAGCGTCACTCCCTTCTACATACCGTCCGTTCCCGTTTGTGTATATGTTATAAAAATCTGCATATGAAGGGTCCGCTGAACTGTACATTCTTGGGAAAAACATCTTTGTATCTGAACTGTAAACCGGTTCCGCAGGAGCATCCAACTTCACATATTTGCCGTGCATTATATTGTAATAATGTGGAACTTTTATCTCTTTAAGGGTAGAGGCATATGTCTCTCCGTAAATAAGGGGAGCGCTACCGTATTGCTCTCTGCTCAAGTATCTTACAAGAGTGAAAGGATTATCCGGCTGATACTCGTTTGTTGGAGTATTTACACTTGATCTGATAATCACGACAGCAAAAACCGAATACCCTATCATCATTGTGCCAAGGCACAGCCATATTGTATTCCAAGCAACTTTATTTTTCTTGTAAGTTCTATAAACTCCCCAAAAACAAAGAGCAAGAACCAATACCATAAAAAATGCGGCTCCGCTGTTTACGGGAAGTCCAAAGCCATTAACAAACAACAAATCTGTATATGCCGCAACCTTTGGAGTATAAGGAATAATGAACCATAGAATAGCTGCGAGTATTACAAAAGAAAGCAACAGTGCCTTGAACGCTCCCTTCTTTGTAACAGTATATTTCTTGTAGTAATAAATGAGCACAAGAGCCGGAATTGTCAGCAAATTAAGCAGTTGAACGCCAATTGACAGTCCCATCAGGACGGCAATAAGTACTATCCATCTGTTTGCATATTTCTCGTCTGCCTCCTCTTCCCATTTAAGCATTGCCCAAACAACAACGGCCGTAAACAGAGAGGACATTGCATATACCTCACCTTCAACCGCGGAGAACCAGAAAGTATCCGACCAGCAATACGCCAGGGCTCCAACGGCTCCGGCTGCATACATTGCTATTGCCTCTCCAAGAGAAAACTCTCCTTCCGCCGCTCCGGCCGCATTGCTGCCGTTTGCATACACCAGTTTTCTCTTCTTTTCAGATATTCTCCTAACAAGGTGAACAATAGTAAGATACAAGAAGAAAATAGTCAATGCGGAGCACAACGCGCTCATGGAGTTAATAAGTATTGCGGCATGCATCTTATCTCCAAAGAAGGTAAATGCACGTGCAATTACCTGGAAAACAGGGTTTCCGGGAGGGTGCCCCACCTCTAGTTTATATGAAGATGCAATAAACTCTCCGCAATCCCAAAAACTGGCCGTGGGTTCAATTGTAGAGAGGTACGTAACAGATGCAACGGCTAAAACAACCACCGCCACAATGTTATTAATCCTGTTAAATTTTCTTATTTCCATCAGTTGAATAAAAAATGATAGTGGTTGACAAAGATACTCTTTTACTCCTTTTAATACTACCTTTGCCCAAAATTTTAAGCACTGCAAATTATTAGCCATGACTGATAATAATTATAAAAAAAGACTCGGGGTGATTTATTCCACAAATCCCGATTATGATTATTCTAAAAGCGGTCATGATGCAGAAAACCTAGGCACTCAAACCCTTAAGCCGTCGGAACAGAAGCTGATTGTTATGATTGACCGCAAAGGAAGATCGGGTAAACAGGTAACTCTTGTAAAAAATTTTATCGGAAGCGACGAGGATTTAGAGGTGCTTGCAAAAAAACTTAAGACAAAATGCGGAGTTGGCGGCACGGTTAAAGATTGGGAGATTATAATTCAGGGAGACTGTCGTGATAAAATAGTTACAATCCTCACGGCAGACGGCTACAAGGCTAAAAGGGGAAATTAATCTTACTTAAGGAAATTTCACCTGAAACTCCACGGCAAACGGATTTTGACGGCAGAAAAGATTGTAAATTCAGATGTCTTACATTGACCACACATATTATTTACCTGTACGGCAAGTAGATACGCTTACCCATTCAGCGGCAGCCGGAGCGGAGACGCAAGCCCCCGCAGATTCTGCCGCAACGGTAAATTACCTCTACATTCCTCCGCATTTTACAATTGAACATGAAACTCAGGAACATTCGGTAATTGCAGGAAAAAATTTAGATGACCTTATCAATGAGATTAAAAACGTAAAACCCAATCCTAACAAAAACGTACTGGAACCGATAGCAAACGCCTGGCCGGGGAGTGTAAAAACAACTGCATCTGTTGAGAGTTTTGAGAAAACAGCCATTCCAAAACAAATTGACACATACACAAATCTGGGACTGCTTTTGGTTTTGCTGACGTTTTTTATCATTGGCTGTGAAAGAATAGGAGAGGGTGCTTTCAGAGTGCTTACTTACTCTTTTAATCTTAAAAGAATTAAGGAGATGGAGGGGCAATCCGCACTGGAAACAAGCAGAAATATTATGGCCGTTTTTGGAGTTCTGCTTGTTGCATTTATTATTGCAAATCAAAACGTTACCTATAATTTTATGGGAGATATTCCGGTAATTGCGGCATTTGGAATAATAGTCGTATCTATTGTAATTTATTCCTTGCTTAAATCATGGCTTTTATGGATTTTAGATTACGTAAACGGATCAAGCGCGTTCCGACTGATTAATAAATTTTGGCGAACCTATCTGGCTCTGGGTATTTTAATGTTGCTTGCCGGGGAGATGGTTTTTGCGTTAATCCCAAGCTTGCCGGTTAATGTCATAATAGCTTGGTTAATAATTTGTTGCGCAGTGCCATCTATTTTGTATCTGAATATGGAAAGAAGGGTGATATTTCAAAGCAGATTTTCCATTTTTACTTACATTTTGTATCTTTGCACCTTGGAGATTTTACCGATTGTTTTAATTGTTAAAACAATTTAGATTGACTATGAAGATTAACAAGATTTTAATTTCACAACCTGAACAGGCGGGCGGCAACCCGCATTACACAAATCTAGTAAACAAATATGGAGTTATCATTGATTTCAGACCGTTTTTTAGATTGGAGCCGCTGAGCCTCAGAGAATTCAGAATACAAAGAATTAACATTTCAGATTACACGGCTATTGTATTTACTGCAAAGGCGTCCATAGATGCCTTCTTTCAACTGTGTGAAGAACAGAGATATAAAGTCCCTGAAAGTTTAAAATACTTCTGCATTGGAGAGAATATAGCATACTACCTTCAAAAGCATATTGTTTACAGGAAAAGGAAAATATTTTTTGGTGACGGAACTTTTGATTCCATTGTAAAAAATGCAGTTAATGAGAAGCATAGAGATGAAAATTTCTTAATCGCGACAGCAGATCATTTAAGACCGGAATGGAGCAAAATGTTTGAGCAGGCAAAACTTAAACACAGTTCCGCAGTGTTTGTAAAGGTTGTAAACTGTGATTTAAAGGCCACTGACCTTTCTCAATATCAGTTAATTGCTTTCTACAGTGCTTTGGATGTTGCCTCTCTTAAAGCCAACTATCCTGCATACAAACAGGGTGATACTATGTTTGTAACTTTTGGCAACAGCGCCCAAAAAGCAATGGAAGAGGCAAAGTTGAAGACTACGCTTGCCGGACCAGTAGACGCCTGTCCATCAATGGCTTCTGCTATTGAATATTGCATTAATAACGCAAATACCCTTGTCAATGCACAGGCAAAAGCCTCGGTAAAAAAAGCGGCATCGGTTAAAAAGAGTGTCCCCGCTAAAAAAACTACGATTAAAAAAGCTGCTATAAAAAAGACAACATGCCCCAAAAAAGTTCAGAAAAAAGCACCTTTAAAAAAGAAGAGCGCCTCTGCACGTTTAAAGAGATAGAGGAACTTAAGATTAAAGGGAAGCCGTTGTTCGTTCACCCGTTTAAGACAAGTTGGATGAAAACGGAAGGAGGCATAAATAAGATTCTTATTCTTGCCCCCAAGCGAAACTTTAAAAAGGCCGTTGACCGCAATCTTTTAAGACGCAGAATTAGAGAGGCTTACAGGAAAAACAAAGATATCATTGCCGGGGAGAGTATTGATATTTTTATCAGTTATGTTGCAAAAGATATTTCGGATTACAATTTCATTGAGGAGAAACTCAAAGAGGTTTTAAAAAAAATTGCGGATGCAGTCTCAAAAGAAAAATAGCAAACGGCCAGATCCAGACAAGCAGAAAAGCGCAAGCAAACCGTCTGCATGGAACAAAACTCTTAAGACAACAAAAATCGTCGCAAGTATTCCTTTTCTGGTTCTAATAAAATTCTATCAAATCTGTATCTCCCCTCTTAAGCCGCAGTGCTGCCGGTTTACCCCGACGTGTTCTGCCTATGCGGTTGAGGCGCTGAAAAAACATGGCCCAATAAAGGGCTTGTGGTTAGCTATTTGGAGAATTTTAAGATGTAACCCATGGGGAGGCAGCGGCTACGATCCCGTGCCATAATGAGCTTTTGATCTGCCCGCAATAAAAGTTTAATATCCGCTAATAAGTATCCCCGTAGAACCGACGATATATATAGTCTTTGCCGGCGTCACCAAATTCTTTTGACAATCCGTCAATGTCATCTGTTGGCATATCATTAAGGTTCAACATAATAAGACCGTCAACACAATCATTGAAATCGGGATCAACGTTAAAATTGATAATTTTTGCATTTAGCCTCAGATACTTTTTAAGCAGAGTCGGAAGACGGTACTGCCCGTTGCTAATTTTTAAAATAAACCTATCAAAACTCTCCAGATTATCCATTTTTTTAGCAAGCAGAGCATCAATGTCCACTCTGCCGTAATTTGGAATAAAGGGATTCTTTGGGGTAACCATTACTGAATACTCCGGAATATATTGTTTAAGTCTTAGGTAATAAATCATGGCACTCCTATAAAAAACAGGATACCAAGAACTGATGCTAACGGGCCCTATTAAGTATTTTACCTCTCTGTACCTAAGCATTGCATAAAGCAATCCCTTTAAGAGAAGAAGAAGCGCCAACGTATCTTTCTGATATTCCTTTGCAACAAATGAACGCCCAAGTTCAACCGATTGCTCTAACATTGCGGAAAACTCTGGCTTATAGCAAAATAAAGAATCCGTGTATAAACCGCAAATGCCGTATTCGGCAATTATCTCTTTGCCCAGTCCAAGTCTGTAGGCGCCGGCAAGCGCATTCTTGGAATCATCCCACAACACAAGATGTTTGTAGTATTTATCATACTCATCTGTATCACTCCCCTTGTTGGTTCCTTCCCCCACAAAACGGAAAGCTTCTTCTCTCCTAAGCCCAATCTCCTGCATTATTGCAGGAATATTCTTGTATTCAAAAAGATAGCAAGAGAACTGCCCAACCTGGAAAAGTTTGCTGTCGGGAGTTGCATTAAAGTCGGATTTAATATTATCTATACTTGCAGGGGCGATGAGCGGCACCTGATATTCCCTGCTAACTTCCTCATTTAGATTTGCTTCAAGCGCATATGTCCTGCTCCTCAAATATGCACCAAGTATTTTATTATCCTTATAGTCGGCAATTTCATCTACAGGAACAACGCTTCCTACCCTAAAATGTATTGTCTTTCCTTTCTTGTTATTTAGTTCTCCCGGAAGTCTCAGCGTTCTAAGTTTTGGACTAATTTTACCCAAAAAATGGAAATACGCAGAATTGGTACCGTGGAAATAAACCGGGAGCACAGGGACATTAGCTCGCTTAATCATCTTAATAATAGACGGTTGCCACTCTATGTCTTTTATCACTCCCTCTTCATTGTCATTTGATGATACTTCTCCTGCAGGAAATAAAACCAGCACGCCGCCGCCGGCAAGATGCTGCTCAGCTCCCTTAATTCCTTTGAAGCTGCTCTTCAGATTTGCCTTGTCCGTAAAAGGATTAACCGGTAAAAACTGTTCCTTCATGTTTGGAATCTGAGAAAGGATGAAGTTTGTAAGCACTTTTATATCAGGCCTTACCTTGTTTAGAACACTAATGGCAACTACGCCGTCAATTCCGCCAAACGGGTGATTGGAAACTACAATGAGAGGACCGGTTTTTGGAATAACTTCCAGCGCTTTTGAATTAACGTCAACAGTAACGCCCAGATATTCTATCAAATGATCCGCAAAAGACGCTCCCTTATAATCGGCTATGTGCGAGTAGATTGCATTCATTTTATCAAAGCCCGCAATTTTCATTGCGGCCGCTGCAACCAAAGTACCCGCCACTCCGTGAATTTTAAGTGCGCTCTTGACCTCAGAATTATTAATTACTTTTGTACCCATCAGCTAGTTGAACCATGCCAGTGAGCCACAAAGATACAATAAATTTAAGAGAGAAAATATCTCTCTTGCCGGATGAGCCTGGGGTATACAGATTCCTTAATTCAGACGGCAAAATAATTTACGTTGGAAAAGCTAAAAATTTAAAGAAAAGAGTCAGACAATATTTTGTAGATCCGGACAGATTAAATGCAAAGACACAAGTTCTTGTGAGTAAAATTGCGGATTTACAGCATACTGTTGTAAGCAGCGAGCAAGATGCGCTTCTGCTGGAAAATAATCTTATAAAACAGTATCAGCCAAGGTATAATATTCTGCTAAAAGACAGCAAGAGCTACCCATGGATATGCATTAAGAATGAATCTTTCCCAAGAATGTTCATTACCCGCAGGTTGGTTAAGGACGGCTCTCTCTATTTTGGCCCTTATGGTTCCGCACTGTATGCACACCATTTGCTGGATTTATTCCATTCTCTGTTTAAGTTAAGGAGTTGTTCGCTAAAGCTTAATACAGAGGATATTAACAACGGGAAATTTAAAGAGTGTCTTAACTGGCATATAAAAAAATGTGCAGCTCCCTGCATAGGCAAAATATCAGAAAAAGAGTACAATACTCAGATTGAATACATTAAGAGTATCCTAAAAGGCAATACAAGCCCGTTGGTGAGAGAGTTTAAGGAGAAGATGAATAATGCGTCTGCGGCAATGAAATTTGAAGAGGCGGAAATTTACAAGGAAAGAATGCAAACTTTAAACGCCCACTATAACAAATCTCTGATTGTGCAGCCAACTCTCTCCAATATTGATGTCTTTTCTATTGTGTTTTCAGATTCCGGCGCTTATGGAAACTATATGAGAGTCAGCAGCGGATGTATTATTCAAACCATGAATCTGGAGTTAAAAACAAATATTGAGGAGAGCAAGGAGGATATGTTAACGCATTTTATATTAGACGTTTATGATATTCTTGAAAATGTCGGCACAACTCCCAATCCGGAAATTCTTGTACCTTTTGAACCGTCCGGAAAAATCTTTGGGGAGGACAAATATGTACATGTGCCGCTGCGCGGAGATAAATTGAACCTGCTGGAATTGAGCCGAAAAAACGCCACTGAATTTAAGTTCCAGAATTTAAAACAGGACGCCCTAAAAAACCCGGAACACAAGAGCGTATCTGTGGAGATGCTTAAAAAAGATTTGCATCTTCAAAACTCCCCGGTGCACATTGAGTGTTTTGATAACTCTAATATTCAGGGAACTAACCCGGTAGCCTCTTGCGTTGTTTTTAAAAACGGCAGACCAAGTAAAAAAGATTACAGAAAATTTAATATAAAGAGCGTTGTCGGAGCCAACGATTTTGCATCTATGTACGAGGTAGTATTCCGCAGATATTCAAGAATTTTGGATGAAGACGGGGAACTGCCTCAGCTGATTGTTGTAGACGGAGGAAAGGGACAACTGGATTTTGCATACAAAGCGTTGACAGATTTAAATCTGAATAAAAAAATCCCAATCATTGGCATTGCAAAAAGGCTGGAGGAGTTAATAGTGCCCGGTGACCCGACACCATTGTTTTTAGATAAAAATTCTCCCGGACTAAAATTAATTATGCAACTCAGAGATGAGGCGCACCGCTTTGGAATCACTTTCCACAGATTAAAAAGAAGCAAAGGTCAGATAAATTCAGAACTGCGCGATATTAAGGGAATCGGAGAAGAAACTGAAAAGAAACTTCTTCAAAGATATAAAAGCGTTGCAAGATTGAGAGAGATTTCCGCAGAGGAATTAACTGAGTTTGCGGGAGCAAAAGTAGCGCAGGCAATTAAATCCCATTTTGAGAACCATCTTTAATCTTCTGCTTTTCAGAAAATTTCTTTTCCAATACCGACTTCTCTGCCGCTTTTTTCCAAACAATATAACCGTTAATAGAGTTGGCCAGATAAAACAGCCACATTATAACCATCTCCGCAGACGCCTCTCCTCCTCTCATGTAGACCACAATCCACATGATAATACTCAGCGTATTAACAAATATCCAAATTGCCCATTGTTCCATATAAGTCATAACCATCAGAATCATAGCTATTACGGAGAGCACGGTGGTTGCCGAATCTTTAAACGGCTGAGGATCATTAATTGCCTTAAGGATAAAACCGCATGCAGCTACAAGAATAATACACGCTAGAATTAAATAAATTCTGTGTACTCGGGACATTTTAAGAGTACTGACAACCGTTTCATCTTTATTCCCCTTTTCATCTGTGCCGCCGCGCTTTTTCATCCATGAGAAAAATCCTATGAATTGCATGGGAAAATAATAAAGCGCATTAAGTGCAAAATCTCCGTATATCTTGTTTTTCAATGATATATATGCATACAGAGAAACATTTATCAATCCAAAAAAGTAATTGAAAATATTTCTTTTAGCACACAGCACATTGCATACAAGTCCGGTGACTCCGGCAACCGCACCAAGAAGACTGAACTGTGCGGCCGCGCCGCTTCCAAATTTAAGATACAGCCAGTAACCAAAATAAAAAATAATGGAACCGGCAATAATAATCCAGTCAAAAAGTTGAAGGGTGTTCTTATTAAAAAGTTTCATAATCAATCAAATGTAATGGAGAAAAGCAGCGCACCGTAATTTTGACCGGCTCCATTGTTTGCATATCTAAATCCAAGGCTTGCAGGATAACCAATTCTAAAGAAATTTCCGTCGAGAATAACATCTCCTCCAAGCGCATGCATATTTTTCCAGCCGCTAAGTTTTTTCAGTCTTCCATAATCTGCAAAAGGAATTATCTGAAGTCTCTTCAGATAGGCAATACATCCAAGGGAAACATCCCCAAGGTAAACCGGTATTGCATAATCTGCCGTCAGCCGCAAATACTTTGTTCCATATTCATCATCCATCCCTCTTGGCATATCAATTTGATTGCCAAGCCAGTATGTATGCCTGCCAATATCCTGATACTGGTATCCGGCTGTGAGTTTCAATCCTTGATTCCAAAAAATCCCCGGGACGTATCCATAAACATACCAGGCATATATAGACCCAAATTTATCTCCGCCGTTTGGATTAAAACCGGTTCTTGCACTCGCCCCAATTCCCCATCTTGGATAAATTTGAGCTGCTGCAACCGGCAACACGCAATAGCCTCTTATTGCCCCTATTAATTGCTGTCTCTCAACATCTTGCTTAACAAATAGTTTTGTGTACAACTCTTGGTCATTTCTGTAACTCCACATAATTTGCGGAGTAATTCCCCTGTTCCAACCGCCGTGATTAAATTGCCAGGGAATATATACAATTGCAGAGGTGCGGATTGAGTGCTTACCCTTATAATCCATCTCATTGTCATTATAATGAACCTGCAATTCAAAGACCGGATAAAACCCTGAATATGAAAATTTTGCATGAACACCGCTCCTGCCATGCAGATAAGAGTAACCAAGCATCCCCGTTGCTGTTCCCAATGTATTTTGTGAATAGAATGTAGCGCCAGGAGCCGCTTCATTTACAAAAGAATCATAGCTTCCGGCAGTTATAGAATTCACATCATAATAAAATGGCGCCCATGAATGCAGTTTAAATAAGTGCTGCAGTTTACCGTAACTCCCGATAGTTACTTCTTCCGCATCCAAATCTTTTTTTAGCTTTGCCATTGGCTCACAGCCTACAGTTTCCTTATATTGCATGGAAAGTTCCTCAGCTACAACATAATGTGAATTACCAAGCGTGTCTCCCGGAATAGATATTTTTAAAGCGGAAGATTTATATGCTTTAAAACCTCCAGATGTTTTCAACGCGGTATAATATAGATCACCTCCTACAATTTGAGCGGAAGAAATATTAATTGCATCAGAAGCCCTGAAAATTTTACCGCTCTCCGTATTATAACAATACAACATGTCGTTCCCGGAAAAATCAGAAATAAAATAGAGCAATTTGCCCTCCGCACGCAATCTTTTAATTGTCCGGTTTTTAGGAAATATGACCGTTTTTATTTCAGCGCTTCCGCTTAAAACATTTTTAATATTTCCTTCATGCACGTACAAACCTTCTCCTTCATTTGTAATTGCCGTAATATACATTTTTGCTCCAACAGCCGCACTCTCCATTATCTGTCCGTTCATGCTTGTCAATTTGCCCACGGCTTCCCCTTCTCCTACAATTCTTCCGTTGTAAGAGATTGGGGCTCCGGTATTTACAATAATCACACTGGAAATATCTGAAGCCGGGGAATATTCTGTTACAGCTAAATAATCTCCGTACTTGGAAGGATTATACCAGTATGTTCCGGCCTTAAGCAATTTTGTAGTTTCTTCTTTTAAGTCATAAGAGTATATCTGACTATATTTCAACATTTGCCAGCGGGCATCTGCAACAATCTCGCTCCACCAAATCTTTCCTCCGTCATAAAGCAAATTGCTGACAGAACCGTTAAAGCGCCTAAGTACCCGGCTGTTATAGCTCCCGTCATTTTTATCTCTATAAAGCAGTGACAAATAAGAAGAGCTGCCATATCCGGAATATACTGCCAGAAGAGTGTCGGGATTAATAACAGTAATTTTGTCATAATTAACGTAATAGCCATGCTGCACTCCGGTAACTTTTTTATCAAATGGCAATACGGCTGCCATAGAGTCTGCCGGAATTTTCTCCGGAGCATACAGCTTTCTCATTTTTTCAAATTCGGAACCGGTGAGATATTCTTTGTGACTTTTTCCCGAATAAGTTTTAAATGCATTGGCAACCACATTTACGTTCCAAAACTGTTTGGCCTCAAGAGAGAATATTTTATCTGCAAGATTATAATCGCCGGTTTCATATCTGGCTGCACTATTTATCCAATACCCTAGTGCATAATAATCTGGAGAGTAGTGTTTTATAGAACCAAATCGCCACTGGTTCCAACTTCTCTCTCTCAATTCCCCTCTCAAATTTGGCACTCTGGTATCAAGCAAAAAATAGGATAAAAAAGAACCGCTCCTACCCCTGCCGGCGTTGCATCTTTCCGTCTCTGCAACCACCGCGTCTCCCTCTAACATCCATCTGGAAGGATAAACTCCGGAACCTAGCCCGGTAATCTGGTCTCCCAGAAACCAATAAAGATATTTGTATACGCCCTTTGTAAAATGAGCAACTTGCCAGGCGTGACGCCCCTCATGCATTACCAGTTGTGCTCTCCAATTCTGCGGATAATTTTCAGTTGCCGGAGGAATACCATAAAAATCTATCTGACGCGGAGCCCATACTGTAACCCCATTGCTCCTGGCGTTATACATGTGCAGTACAACGGGAAAACTGTTGCACAGTCCGGAACGCAATCCGATTGAATCTGCCGTTGCTCCATAATTCAACTCCATCAATTTCAAATAATTCCTTGCATTTTTATTTGCAAAAGAAGTATCAATGGTTGTGCCTGATGGAAATGTCTTTGGAAAAATCAGAGTAAAATGCCGAGACTTAGCAATCCCCCATCTTACTCCCGACGGTTCCTCCCCTATATAGTAAAACTGAGCAGAGGCGTGCACAAAACAAAATAGCAGCAGGACTATCGGGAATAAAAGTTTTTTCAAAATCTTCTTATTTAAATAAGAACGCTAAGTTAAAAGAAAAAAATTTTTCTAACTCCTATTTTAGAATTACATTTGCGGGATATGGATAAAACTACTATTGTAAGAAGATGAATGTAGTTTACGGCATTCTAAAACTTCTCGGCGCGCTGGGACTGTTCCTATACGGAATGACCATGATGAGTGAAGCCCTGCAAAAAGTCGCAGGAGACAAGCTTAGGAGTTTTCTCGCCGCAATGACTTCAAATGCTTTCAAGCGAATTCTTACCGGTCTTTGTGTTACAGCAATTATTCAATCCTCCAGTGCAACAACCGTAATGGTTGTCAGTTTTGTTAATGCCGGCTTGCTCTCTCTGTCCCAGTCTATTGGCGTTATCATGGGAGCCAATATCGGAACCACCGTAACGGCATGGCTGCTTGCATTGCTGGGTTTCCAGGGAAGTCTCTCTTCCATAACAATTCCGCTTATTGGCTTTGGCTTTGTATTTATGATGTGCAAGTCAAAGAAGAAAAAGTCTATAGGAGAGATGATTATAGGCTTTGCGCTGCTTTTCCTTGGCCTTGAATTTTTAAAAAATTCCGTTCCGGATTTAAATCATTCCCCTCAAGTAATTGAATTTATCCGCAAGTGGTCCAGCTATGGAAACTGGTCTATAATTCTCTATGTGCTGATAGGTACCGTGCTCACAATCATAATGCAGTCATCAGCCGCCACCATTGCTCTTACATTAGTTATGTGCAATAACGGATGGCTTCCTTTTGAATACTGCGCTGCAATGGTACTCGGAGAAAATATTGGAACTACCATCACTGCAAACTTGGCTGCAATGGTTGCCAATGCATCAGGAAAACGAGCCGCCAGGGCGCATACTATATTCAACTTATTTGGTGTCATTTGGGTTGTTACCTTATTCCATCCGTTCCTGAAGCTTGTCTCATGGGTTATTATGGGATTGGGCATGGATAATCCCCTAATGAGCGGAGCTTCCAATACTTCACTGCTATGCTCAATTGCAATGATGCACTCTTTGTTCAACATCTGCAACACTATGATTTTGGTGTGGTTCACTCCACAGATTGTCAGTATTGTTACAAGACTGGTTAAGAGTCCAAAAGAGGAAGAAGTTTACAGATTGCAGTACATTCAGGGGGGTCCGTTAAGCACAGCGGAACTTTCTCTTGGCCAGGCAAAAGAGGAAATTTTGCATTTTGTTCAACTGTGCCGCAAGCAATATGGCTATGCCAGAGAAGCTCTTAATACAACGGATAATCAAAAATTTGAGGATCTTTACCGCAAACTGGAACACTATGAGCTTATCACGGACCATGTGGAATTTGAGATTGCAAAATACCTTAACAGTTTATCTGAAGGGGTTTTGAGTGATGAGTCCGCCAGAAGGCAACAAGCCATGTATAAGATAATCAGTGAGCTGGAGAGTCTTGGAGACAGCGGCTTTAACATGGGCAGAATTTTGCAAAGACGCAATGTGCACAATACAACCTTTGACCAAACCATGCTGAAAAAACTGAACTATATGATGGACTTGCTGGACAAGGGCTTTAATGCAATGGAAACCAACATAAAACTTGGATATGACCATATTACAGATATATCAAATGCCCAAGATGCGGAACAGAACATCAATGAGTACCGCAACAACTTAAAAGAAGAACATCTGCTTAATCTGGAAAATAATTCATACGGTTACCTTACAGGAGTATACTACATGGACTTCATTAATGAGTGCGAGCATGTAGGAGACTTTATGATTAACATTTCAGAAGCCATAATTGAAATCAAATAGCCTCCTCCGGAACAAAGATACCGCTCTATCCCACCAGCCAAACCATTACATGATTTGCAAATACTTCATATTGCAATTCAAACTCCTCCTCTTCATTTTCAGTCTTACCGTCTTCATTTACAATATACTCATCTACAGGATATTTAAAAACAGCATCTATATCGCCTTCATCCCGCACGCTGAATTTTTTAATCTCCATATCTCTGGAGAAATCAACATCATGCCTTCCCATTCTTTTGTAAAGAGCCTCTTTTGCACACCAGTAAATTGCAAGCTGCAGCGTTCTCTCTTTTTTACGCTCATCATCGTTCTCCTTTTCATCCAGCAAATCATCCAGCTCATCTTCAGACAACGCCTTCTTTTCTACTGCAGAAAAATCTCTATCCAAACATTCAATGTCAATTCCCACATCCTCAGTTGGATTAGTGATAATTGCCACAAAATTATTTGTGTGAGTTATGCTGATATGCGTCATATCATTCATTAGATAAGGGCTTCCGTTATCATGATGCCCAAGATATGCCGGCTCTTCAAACATGATTCCAATAAGAGCTCTCACAGCCAGTCTCTCTTTTCTCAGTTGTGCGCTTTTAATAAGGAACAAATCATCCAGTTCTTCTTTAGGAACGCAAATGATTTTAAGGAGTTCTTCTTCCGTCTCTTTAATCTCCCAAACGGCAATTGTAGTTCCGTTTTTTAACTCTTTCTTAGTAAACAGTCCCATATATGTTTATGATATATTTTTATTATTAGTTATCATTTTATTCTCCGCGGTTTCCTTGTCGCTTTCATCAGTAATTTCTCCAACTATCTCTTCCAGAATATCTTCCATGGTTACAATACCATCCATTCCTCCATATTCATCAACAACTATTGCAAGATGTTTTTTCTTGGCGCGGAATTCTTCCAGCAAATCGATTGTTTTTTTAGACTCAGGCACAAAGTACGCCTCCCTTATGTGACCATGCCAGTCAAATTTCTTTACCTGAGAGGTCTTGCTTATATTTTGAGCCATGTTTTCAGGTAACAAAAAAGGCAGCATATCCTTGATATACAGGAATCCGCGGATATCATCCAATTTATCTTTATAAACGGGCAGTCTGGAGAAGCCGCACTCTGTTGCAACTTTAATCACATCTGCATTGCTCATCTCCATATTCAAAGTTACAACATCAACTCTCGGCGTCATAACTTCCGTTACACTTTTCTTTGGCAGTGAAAGTATTCTCTTAAGTATTTTTTTCTGTTCCGGATTAGAAGGGATTGTCATCTCCACAGCGCCGTTCAAATACTTATAAGGGTCTTCTTTAACATCCTGAGATACACCGATATCCGCATTTTTTGTAAAAAGTTCCATAAGTTTATTTATTGGAGCGGCAATGGGTCTCAAAACTGAGAGCGGTGCACTCATCATTCTAGAGAAAAATACAGGCCTGCCGGTACCAATAAGCTTGGGCATGGCCTCGCCAAACAGCACAAGAACAAATGTTACAACTATTGTGCATACAACAAATTCCAAAATCGGATGTCCCGTAAAATCAAACAACCTGGAAATCAGTGCAGATGAGAGCAAGATTATTAAAATGTTTACCAGATTGTTTACTTGAAGAATCGTTCCAAGCAACTCATTTGGTTTGGAAATCAGATGAATAACCTTTTTGCTTCTACTATCTTTCGCCTTGCGCAGCTTATCTGTTTCTTGCGGAGACAAAGAGAAAAAGGCAGCCTCGCTGCCACTCATAAGGGCGGAGCAAAACAATAAGAGGACTATGCATATCCCCATCAATAATGATGTTGCCTGACTGCTGCTAAAAAGAATTATTAAGCTACAACTGGGGGGTTCCACAGATTAATAAACGTATTGGTTAATACGCAAATATATAAAATTTCACCAATTAACTAAAATTTTGCGGCCAACCGGATGGATTATGCCGCAATTATTATTTTCTGCTAGGAATAGTTTCTAATAGAAAATAATTTATATATTTGCAATATAAAACTACACAACAATGGAACCAATCTGTACTTTAAAAGAGGTATACAAAGAACTATACAAATTTGAAAAAGAATTCTCTGCAGAGAATGATATAACAATTAATGAGGCAATGCTGCTTTGCTGCATGAAAGAGGGAAAAGAACGCTCTGCGGGAGAAATTTACAAATATATAGGGCTCTCTGCATCAAGAGGTTCCAAAATTATAACGGCCGCAGAGAAAAAGGGTTTTTTGGTGCGCTCAATTGCAAAGGAAGACCACAGGCAGATGTTGTTCAATTTATCGACTGTCGGGAAAAAGAAAGTTGAGCAAATGCAGAAAAGCAAAGTGAGTACAAAACAATTATACAACGTTATATTAAATCTGTTAAAATAAACACAATGAAATATTTGATTATAGGCGGAGTAGCCGGGGGAGCTTCGGCTGCAGCAAGATTAAGAAGATTAGATGAAAAGGCTCAAATTATTCTATTTGAAAAGGGGAATTATGTCTCTTATGCAAACTGCGGCTTGCCATATTACATTGGCGGGGCAATAACAGACAGGGCAAAACTTTTTGTGCAGACGGCAAAAGGTTTTCACGACAGATTTAACATAGACATTAGAACAGAGCAAGAGGTAATTGCTTTACACCCTGAGAAAAAGAGCATTTCTGTTAAAGAACTATCATCAGGAAAGATTTATGAAGAAAGTTATGATAAACTTGTTCTTTCTCCCGGAGCAGAGCCGATTAAACCAAATCTTTCCGGAATAAATGATGAGAGGATTTTTACACTCCGTAATGTTAGCGATACGGATAAAATAAAAATGTACATCAACGGACACCAGCCTAAAAAAGCAGTTGTGATAGGAGGCGGATTTATTGGGCTGGAAATGGCTGAGAATCTTCATCATGCAGGCGCGCATGTTACTGTTGTTGAGATGAGCAACCAGGTAATGGCTCCAATAGATTTTTCTATGGCGGCAATTGTTCATCACCATTTAGTTTGCAAGGGGGTGAATTTAATTTTGAATGACGGGGTAAAAAGCTTTACGGGACAGGGGAATTTTTTGACGGTAGATTTGCAAAGCGGCAAATCCGTTCAGGCGGATTTTGTTTTGCTGAGTATTGGAGTGCGTCCGGATATTGCCCTTGCGGAAAAGGCGGGTCTGGAGATTGGCAAGTTGCATGGAATTGCCGTAAATGAGCATCTTCAGACATCCAATCCTGATATCTATGCTATTGGAGATGCAATAGAAGTTGTACATGGTGTAACGGACACGGCGGCTAAAATCGCCCTTGCCGGACCTGCAAATAAACAGGGAAGAATTGCGGCCGATAACATTGTTGAAGGAAACAGAGAAAAATATGAAGGAACTATCGGGACATCTGTAGCAAAAGTATTTGACCTTACGGTTGCCTCATCCGGAGCTAATGCAAAGATGCTTAAGAGCGCTAATATTCCCTATGTCTCTTCTTGGACGCACCCGTCTTCACATGCGGGGTATTATCCAGGTGCGCTAAATATGGATATTAAAATCTTATTCTCTCCGGATAACGGAAGATTGTTTGGAGCGCAAATAGTTGGTTACGACGGAGTTGACAAGAGGATAGAAATGGCGGCTCAGGTGATTCAAAAGAGAGGGACCGTTTATGATTTGGCAAAACTTGAACATGCTTATGCCCCGCCTTTCTCCTCTGCAAAGGATCCTATGAACATGGCGGGCTTTGTGGCTGAAAATATTTTGGAGCATAAAGTAGAAACCGTTACATGGAGAGATATAGAGACCCTTCCGGAAGATGTTGTTTGCGTGGATGTTAGAACTCCGGTTGAATACGGTCTCGGCTCTATTCCGGGATTCAAAAATATTCCGGTTGATGAGCTGCGCTCCAGAATGAGCGAACTGCCAAAAGACAAAATGATAGTTTTAACATGTGCTGTTGGCTTGAGGGGATATCTGGCTTACAGGATTTTAACTCAGAACGGTTATGCCAATGTTAAAAATCTGTCGGGAGGATACAAGACATGGGAGGCTGCAACAGAGCCTTTGAGAAATGCAGAGAGCGGCAGTGCAAATTGCAAGTCTGAACCTGCTGAAAAACAGGTTGATAAGGTATTAATGCTGGATGCGTGCGGTCTGATGTGCCCCGGTCCGATTATGAAATTGAAAGAGGTGTATGAGAAAATGAAAGAGGGAGAGACTTTGCAGATTAAGGCAACGGACCCGGCTTTTGAGAGAGATGTACAGGCGTGGTGCAAAGTTATTGGGGCAAAATTAAATTATGCCCGCACAGAAGGGGGAATTGTAAATGCGTCTCTTACAAAGGAAAAGCAGCAGGAAACGCCGGAATATCATTGCTCAATGGAGAGCAAGAACAAAACCTTGATAGTATTTAGCGACGATTTGGACAAAGCTCTGGCTTCTTTTGTTTTGGCAAACGGTGCTGCGGCAACCGGAAAGAAAGTTACTATGTTCTTCACTTTCTGGGGATTAAACGTTATCAAAAAGAATAATAAGCCGTATGTAAAGAAGGATATTTTTGGAAAGATGTTTGACTTTATGTTGCCGTCCTGCAGCAAACAACTTGGACTTTCCAAGATGAATATGTTTGGCATTGGCAGCATTATGATGCGTCACATTATGAAACTCCGCCGCATAGACAGTTTGGAGAGTCTGCGCAGGCAGGCTATTGATAACGGGGTGGAAATGATTGCCTGCACAATGAGCATGGATGTAATGGGAGTAGCCAAAGAGGAACTGCTGGATAATGTTGTACTTGGCGGAGTTGCAAGCTATATGGAACGCGCAGAACAGGCGGGTATGAATTTGTTTATCTAAGATTGTAATCCCAAACCTCTCAAAACAAACACGATTATAACAAAAAACCTCGGAGAATTCTCTCCGAGGTTTTTTGTTCACGCCCGATGTTCCCAAAGTCGAAAACCTGCGACTTATGAAAATGATTTAAAAATCTTTTATACTCCTTTTAAGTTTTATCTTCCTTGTTGTCTTTTTATCCAAAACAGGATACGCTACCCTAATAAAATCTGCTGAAATGGAATCCTGAAATTCATAATCGTGTTCGTTATAATAGTCTGCAGTATCCTTTGGCCCTATGACTGTTCCTTTGGGAATGGGAAGATAGGTTATTCTCTCTTTCTGGTAAGTTATTATATACCTAATAGGTTTATATGGAAGCTGATAGACAACGAAATGATCGTATGACTTAATTTTGTGAAAGGAACTCGAATCCCGCGGAAGTATATAAATTATTTTATAAGCATTAATGAAATCTTCTTTGATTCTATTGTTTGCAAAGCGAAAACCAGAACAAGTTGGCTCTTGATTATAATAATATACGTCATACCTCTTAAGGAATTTAGTTACATTCCCCTTGAAGTAATTGATGCTGGTATCAGGAAATACATAATATTCTTCTGTTATCGGGTTATATCCAAGCACTGCGTCCCTAATGTTTATTTCCTTGACAAAGAAATTGTTAACAGTATCTTTTTTCTCGTCTTCTTCAATCATCTCTGTAAGTTCTTTTATGCTCATCGTTCTTTTAGAACAGCCTACAAGAAATAAAAGAAAGAATAGCCCTGATATTATAGCATAGCGTTTCATGACTTTGTTTATAAATTAAGCCCTTGTTTTCTCAAAGCGTCATTAATAATCTCATCAATAGTTCTTTGAGACGGAACGTTCCTTCTATTTGGGTCTGTTAGATCTTTTGTCATTATTCCTTGATCGGTATGTCCCGCTCCAAGCGTGTGCCCCATTTCGTGAGCCCCCGTTTGACCATTTTGTGAATATTTCTCCTTGACAATTATATCTTCTCTACCGGTCGCAGATCCCGAAATTTCTCCATGATTGTCTTTATCGTTACTCTTTTTTGGAATCCCAATGATATATGAATTACCGATGGGATCTCTACTTGCCTTTATTGGGGCAAAATTTGGACTGCCTGTGGGAATAATGCTAATATTAAATTTGACGGAATATGACTTGCCTGTTTGAGATTTATAATGGAATATTCGACTCGTCCACACTTGTGCCGATTTCTCTGCAGATGCTTCTGCGGCATTCCCGCCTGTATAATAATTCGATTTTACCGTGATTTTATTTTTCTTTACAACTATGGAATCACGCTTGCCGTTAGGATCAATGTGAATGATGGAATTATCCGCACAGTACGTGTAACCGCTTGTCCCATAATATTTCTCGCTCATCGGATCCGGCTTTGTCCACCGTCCTATCACATCATCGTACATTCTTGCTCCGTAGTCAAGCCAGTTCACCTCCCCTGTGGTTTGTGTTTCTTTGCCGTTGTATTTCCATCTGTTCACGGACATCGTGGGGTATGTGTTGCCGGTTGTCATGCTTTTACCGAACGGATAGTAGTCGTTGCGTTCTATCACGTTGCCGCCTGTATCCGTTATTGCCCTTACGCTTCCCAGATGGTCCGTGGTGTAGTAGTACGGCGTAAGGGTGCCGTTTACGTTGATGATCCTGCCTCCCCCAAAGTCTGTGCTTTCAAACGCATAACTTGTTCCCGTCTTCCTGAACACCATGGAGCCAAGATACAGATAACCGTTGGATGAAGTGTTGTCCGCTCTGTCCTGTACCATCATCTTGGTTCCGTCCGAAAGGTAAGTGTATGCGGCCTTTAACGTGTCGTTGCGGCTGACTGTCTGAGGCATGTTGTTGATGTCATACGTTATGTCTATTCCCTTCCTTCCGTCGTGAGTCATGTTGCCGTTCGAATCGTACCTGTAATTGGCGTTGTTTAGAGTTGTTCCGTTATATGTGCCCGAAAGGTTTACAAGTTTGTTGCCGTTATAGGTGTACGTGAAATTGTCCTCGGGTGTTACGTTACTTGCTCCGTACCTGCCGAGGGTTAGGATGTTGCCATTGCTATACAGATAATATTTTAATTCCCGACAGGACATTACTTTACTTCGTTTAATCTTACGTTATTCCCTTCCTTGTGTTCATCCTTTTTGTTATGATCTTGTTTGCGACTACGGTTTCCCCTGCGGCTTATTGCCTGGGCTGTACTCGGTTTCAGAGGGAACTCGGATGCCGCTTGGATAGAGCACCATTCGGCAGCAGTACCGGGCATCCTCAAACAACCCTCCTCAACCTTCGTCCAGCGCGGCAATCACGCCTGAAACCTCATGTCTGCAAGCAAAACATAAAAAAATATCAAATATCGTTTTTACTTCTTCCGTTTTAAAACAACATCTTTATATCTTATCCTATTCTTGCTGATTATCTGCAATTTGTATTCTTTCTGGCTCATATAACCACTTGAAAGCATTTCATAGGGGTTAGTATCTTCATTGCACTTAAGCATAATAAATATACTATCCAATATTTTCCATTTTCCAATACATTGAGAACTCCCTTCAAATAAATTGATATGTAATTTAAATGTACTGTCAGTATTTAATTCTAAAGTATATGAAGTGTTGAAATCTTTCAATTGTACGAGCTTATAAAACGTACCACACATTGTGCGTTGTTCTATCTTCTGGGCATTGCAAATAAAAAATGACCCTAACATAATAGCTATATAAATTACGACTCTTTTCATTTCTTATAATAAATATTAGGATAAGAATTTTTTAAGACATAATTGACTGGCAATGTATTAAAGCTGGGATAATTTGGATAAGCGTTTATAAAATCTGTCTTTGTAGAATTTATATTTAATGGTCCAGCACCAGTATTTGTACTTACTCCGGGAATAAAATTCGGACTTCCTATTGGCACATATATATTACCACCAACTAAGCCTTGAACCCACGAAGCATTAATCGTTCCAAAAGAATTTGCAACGGATGTTGACGAAAGATCGGATACAGATGAAGGGTCATAGGCAAATTGAGCTTTATAAGCAGAGATTTCGTCATATATATCTTGTGCTAAAGTATTCCCTGTTTTTGAGTCAAATGCTATATCTCCAGTTTCAAATTGTCCAGCATGAGTCATTTCATGAACAAAATTACCTGTATTTTCTTTTCCAAAACTAATATCAATAATATTTGTTACTGTATTTAATGAGACTCCCCCGTTTTCTCCTGCTCCAGCATGAGATAAACTATAACCTTGGCTACTATTTTCCAAACTTTCCATAACATCAAGACTATTATTTAAACTGGATATCCTTTCACTCTTATCACCAATTTTATTTGCCAATTTTTCAGCACTCCAACCCTTAACTTTTGCCTTTGCTGTTAATTTGTTAATCCTATTTTGTAAATAATCTTTGCGACTTGTAACATCACCTTTTCGTCTCTCCCACTCCTGCTGGCTACTTTCCTCAATATACATTCCTGTTGGATCCACATATACTATCGGGCTATTTCTCACATAAACATACGGTGATTGAAAAAAGTATTTTTCGCTCATCGGATCCGGCTTGATCCACCGTCCTATGACCTCATCGTACATCCTTGCGCCGTAATCCAGCCAGTTCACCTCGCCCGTGGTCTGTGTTTCTTTCCCGTTGTATTTCCATCTGTTTGAGGATGTTGTTGGGTACGTGTTCCCCGTTGTCATGCTTTTGCCGAACGAGTAGTA
>Ga0172378_10000951_pt1 | contig 26244 bp, 25 predicted proteins | sample GrowelOW332metaG_FD_119755 | JGI IMG/M metagenome (GOLD analysis project Ga0172378, IMG submission 119755) | Groundwater microbial communities from an aquifer near a municipal landfill in Southern Ontario, Canada - Pumphouse #3_1 metaG | ecosystem: Environmental > Aquatic > Deep subsurface >... | reverse complement strand
GCGGTGTTAAGTTTTGCGTTTATGCTTCGTGCGTCTTCAAACCAAACCACATGCTCTTTTCCGTTTGTGGCATAATAATTGAAAAATGGAGCTTGAGAAGTTTCATCGAATTGAATAAAAGCTCCCTTTTCTCTAGCAAGGTCCACAGCACCAACATTTCCAACAACGGTTGCTGCTGTTCCCTGAACAAAAGGAAGTGTCCAGTCATATCCATAGTTTGGAATTCCCATAAGTATTTTTCTTGATGGAATAACCGTTACGGCATAATCCAAAACTTTTTTAACTAGATTGATTGGAGCAACTGCAAGTGGTGGACCATATGTATAGCCCCACTCATAAGTCATAATAATGACTTTATCGGCAATTGAACCAATTGCACCATAGTCATGTGCTTCATATAAAGTTCCTTGTTGATCGCCACTTGTTTTTGGAGCAACTGCAACAAAAACTTTGTAATTTTCTTTGTGCAATGCATCTGTTAATTTGATTAAGAAGCCTGTGTAATTATCTCTGTCCGAAGGAAATATGTATTCAAAATCAACAACCAAACCATAATAATTTTTTGATTTTAATGTTTGCAAAACATTGGCTATAAGTGTGTTTTGTGCTGAAGAAGAAGCAAAAATGCTGTTTGTTATTTCTCCACTAAATCCACCATCTTCACTTATGTTTGTGATGACCATCAATGGTGCAACACCTGCACTTCTTGATTTTGTAACTAATTCAGTGTCTGGAATTTCTGTTAGTGAGCCTGTTTCACTTACTTGATAACTAAAAAGACTTAGGTAAGAAAGGTTGCCGAGTGCTTTGTCAATAACATCTTGCCTTATGTTTGGAAAAGCAAAGCCATTAACTTCATAAGTTCCAAGCTTTGGTTTTTTGAGTGGGACAACAATTTCTTGTCCAGGGAAAATGGAATAAGGTGGTTCAATCTCAGGATTTGCTGATATTAAATCATCTAAAGCCACATTGTGCATTTTGGCAATGGAATAAAGGCTCTCGCCTGCCTTTACAATGTGAATTTTGTTTTCAAGTAAAACAACAATTGTTTGCCCAACAACCAAATTATTAGGCTGAGTAAGCTCATTGTCGCTAGCAATTTTTTCTGCACTTACACCATATTTTTGACCAATTGTGTACAAAGTATCACCGGGCTTAACAACATAGATAACCATAATAATCCACCTTTAAATATACTATTAAACTATATGAAAATTTTTGCAATTTTGTTTAAAAGATTACTTACGCAATTTTTTTGTGCTTTTTGATACAACAAATAAAAATTAATCAGAACTAATAAAAATTTTTGTAATTATTTAAAAGTTAGAAATTATGAAGATTTACAACATTTTTCATGAAGCTCAGTTATTCTTGAAATTGTGTTGATTGCTTTTTATTCTTGTTTTCTATATTTGAATTTTGGTGGAAAGAAACAAAAATTCAAATAAAACTTAATTTTGTGTTTGATTTTATAAAATAATTATCATAATCAACATTTTTCTTTTTTTCAAGGCAATCTTTTTGCTTATTTTTTATATAAAAAAGTGTTTGCAATAAAATTATGTGTATTGTATAATTAATTTACTTAAAAATTAAGTTGGAGAAAAATGGCTATAATAACGCTCAAAAATAGCAGAAGAAAAAACTTTATGCTTCTAGGCATACTTGCTTTTTTGTTGCTTCAAGCATTTTTGAACTTTTTTGGACTTACATACAACTTTACTCAAACTTTTTGTTCAAACATTTCTTCATACTTAAATTATTTTTCAAAAATAAATTTGGCAAATTTCAATTTGTCGCAATTTAATTTTAGCCAATTGATTAGTCAAGATGTTTCACATTTTGATTTTCAATTTTTCAGTATAATTTCAACCTATGTCACTGCTTTCTTTTCTTTTTTAACAATTGGTATAATTTTTATTGTTGCGTTTTATGCCGTTGTTAAGCTTGTTTTACTATTTTTCTTTTCCACAGAAAAAGTTATTAAAGAAAAATTGCAACAATTTTATAACAATTCAGTTACATGGTCAGTTTTATGCTTTGTAAAACCAAATGAGAAGATTACTGCATAAGAACTATAGTTTTTTCAAAAACTATTGCTGCAAAATTTGTTTCAAACAAATTTAGCAATATTTTACAAAAGGAAAAAATTATATGCTTTATGCGGGTTACGCAGCGATTGTAATAGTCGCAACCTTTTCTATTTTGTTTGGCATAAAAATGCTAAAAGGTGACGCAGTAAATTTTAAAAAAATTTACAAAATTTTTGCTTTAATTACTGCAGTTTTCTTTTTTGTGCGTTATATGCTTGGAAGAAATGCAATTGAATCCATTGTTGGACTTACTGATGCAAGTGCCTTTAGTGTTTCAATTTCAAACTTTTTCATATGGTTTAATATTTTATGCGTTTTGGCATTTTGTCTTAATGCGTTTTTTGAGGTGCAAACAGCAAAAAATGTTTTGACATTTTTTGTTTTGCCTGTGTCAGCCATTAATTTGATAATTTACTTCATTAATGTGCCTGCCATTGTTGGGCAAGCTCAGATGCAAGTTTTTGACCTTAGAGCTTTACTTTATGCCATTGAATCTGCTTTGGTGTTTGCTGGTTCTTTAATTGTTGTTATTAAACAAAATCATTTTAAACTTAGCAAAGCTGAAGTTAAAAATTTGATTTTATCAATCATATTCATGCTTATTGTAACAATGCCATCATACACTTTGCAAGTGTTCTTTGGTGCTGGAAAATATATAGAATTTTTGGACATCAATCCTCAGCACAGAATTTTGATTTATCTTGGACTCATTGCTCCTGCCATTTTATATTTTGTGTTCAGGTCAAAAAGTGAAGACACAAAACGGTATATGTTAATTTTTCTTGCTTTAGGAACAATGATCACATTTACCATAAGATTTTTGTTTTCATGTTTGCCTAATCCTGCCGATTGGCCTCTTCACCTTTGCAACACTGCAATGTACATAATTCCACTTTGTTTATGCTTCAGGCTTAGAAAACTGTTTTATTTCACATATTTCATAAATGTTCTTGGAGCTTTTTTGGCAATTATTATGCCAAACTACACGGCTGGCGGAATATTCTCACCTGATATTTACATTTTTTGGGTTAACCACTGGCCTGCATTCTTCATGCCATTTTTGATTGTTGCCTTGGGAGTTTTTCCAAGACCAAGATGGAAAGAGTTTAAATATTCAATGATATATTTTGCTATTTATTTTGTGTTTATTTTGATTATAAATGCATGGTTTAGCAATTATGGAACGGTTGACTTTTTCTTTTTGAACAGCGACTTTGTTGTAAGCAAACTTGGAAAATGGGCTGAAGATTTGAGAAATGTTAAGCTTCAATTCATGATTGGCAATCTTTCTTTCACTTTTTACCCTTTGTATCAATTCTTGTTTTATCTTGTGTATACAATTTCTGGATTTGCTATGTGGTTCTTATATGAAAATTTTTACGGAATTGCACAAAAGCACCATGAATTAATGACAAGAAAAAAGAAAATAAACTTAGATATGCTTGCACTTAAATCTCAGCTAGGTGGAAGAAGCATAAGAGAGCCAGTTAATAAAAAAGGATTAAATATGGTTAATATTAAAAACTTTTCAAAAAGATATGGAAGCAGCAAAACATTTGCTGTTGAAAATGCCAACCTTGAAATTCATGCTGGTGAAATTTTTGGATTTCTTGGCCCAAATGGAGCAGGTAAAAGCACAATCATAAAAAGCCTTGTTGGAATTCAACCAATAACTTCAGGAAGTATTGAAATTTGTGGATATGATGTTGAAAAACAAAGCGTTGAAGCAAAAATGAACACAGGATTTGTTCCTGATCATTATGCTCTATATGAAAAGCTTACGGGAAGGGAATATATAAATTATATTGCTGATCTTTATCAGGTTTCAAAAGAAGATAGGGACAAACGCATTTCTCGCTTTTTGGAAGTCTTTGAGCTTGTGCAAGCTTTTGACAATCAAATGAAAACATACAGTCATGGAATGAAACAAAAAATTGCAATCATTGCTGCACTTATTCACAATCCAAAAGTTTGGATTCTTGATGAGCCACTTACAGGGCTTGATCCAAACAGCATTTATCAAGTAAAAGAAATCATGAAACAACATGCAAGAGCAGGCAATATTGTGTTTTTCTCAAGCCATATAATTGATGTTGTTGAAAGAATTTGCGATTGCATAGCCATTATTAAAAAAGGAAAAATTCTATGCGTTCAAAATGTTAAGGACCTTGAAAAAGACAAAGTTCATCTTGAAGATTTTTATCTTGAAACAATAGGTGAAAAGTTGGAACAATATCATGAATAAACTTAAAACACTTGTTGCAATGCAACTAAAGGAAAAATTGGATTTAAGATTTTTGAAAAGCAAAAAAGAAACACTTTTCAAACTCCTTTTTGGTGTTATTGGTTTGGCGGTTTTCACGGCACTAGTTTACTTTGCTTTTTACGCAAGTACTTTGCTTGGAATTTTGTCGCTGACTTCAAGACTCCCTAACACTGTCATTATATTTTTGTTCACAATCATGCAGTTTCTCTCAATCATAAGTTGCACTCTTGGACTCACAAAAAGTTTGTATTTTAGTGGCGACAACATGGTTTTGTTAACACTTCCATGCAAGCCTAATGATGTGTTCTTTAGTAAAATTATTGTTTTCTATATAAACGAACTCAAAAAGAATTTCACATTTATGTTGCCAGTTTTTTTGGCATTTGGAATGATTAACTCTTTTTCTCTTGCTTATTATCCAATTTTAATTGTTGCATTTTTCTTAGTTTCATTTTTGCCAGTTGTTGTTGGAGCAATTCTTTCAATTCCTAGCATGTGGGTGTCAATGGCACTTAGAAATCAAAAATATTTGCAATTAGGAATTTTTGCCGTTGTTGCAGTTGTGGTTATTAAACTTGCGTTTGAATTGGTTGCACAAATTCCTGAAAACTTCAATCTCATTCAACAATTTGCAACTTACTATTGGGACATTCAAAACTTTTTAATTGATTTTGCAAACACTTTTAAACCATTCACATATCTAACAGAAATGATTATTGGAAAAACTCAATATTTCATACATTATCCTTTGCCTTTGTCTAGCCTAATAACTTTTGGTGTTTTTGTATTGATTCTTGCTGTTGGTTCACTTTTAGTTTATTTTGTTGCAAGACCGCTCTTTTTCAAAATGACAAGCAAACCGTTTGAATACAAAAAAAATGTTGTTCTTTTTCAAAAGAAAAATGTTAAGCATAGCAGATTTATCAGTTCACTCAAAAAAGAACTTATACTTTCGTTCAGAACGCCAAGCTTGCTTGCAACAAATCTTTCTGCAATTTTTGTTCTTCCGCTTGCAATATTTCTTTTAAACAAAGTTTTTGCAAGCATGGACACAAGGCTTCTCGGACAACAAATGAGTATAAGCTTCAATTTGCTTTTGATACTTCTAATTTTGCTTGCAAACAACACACAAGTTGCGTCGCTGTTTTCAACTGAAGGAAAAGCAATGTATCTTCTAAAAACAAAGCCAGCAACCCTTAGAGCAAACATGCTAGCAAAACTCACTCTTAATTTTGTTTTGTCTATCTTTTCAATTTTGCTTACTTCATTCATACTTTTTCAAGTTGCAAAAATTGAAATAATAGACACAGTGTTTGTGTTTATAACTGTTTTGCTTATCAATGTTTCACACATTTTATGGAGTGCAGAACTTGATATTGTTAACCCTCAATACAATCAATATAACAACGGAATTTCAACAACTGGTTCAAACCCAAATGAAACAAAAAGCACACTTATTGCATTCATAATTTCCTTTTTGTTCTTTGCAGTAAGTTTGTTCTTGTTCTTTGAAAACTATGGGGTGGCTTGGCAAAAATTGTTCTTTATTGCACTGCTTTTGTTTGGTTCAAGATTGTATTTGTTTGCGGTCAATGCAAAAGTATATTTTAGAGAAATGTGAAAAGGAGGAAACTGCAATGAAAAAATCTGTTGCATTAATTGTTTTGGCAATCTACATTCTAAGCATTGTTATTGTTGGATTTTTTGGCATGAAAGTATCCTTCTTTGAAGAAAGAATTTATGCCAGCCAAATTGTATGCATTAATGATGAACTTTCAGTTATGCCTGATGGAAGAAAAACAATTGTTATGTATTTCACTCCTGATGAAAACGGAGAACATAAATATCAACTTGCTTGGAGAGTGTTGCCTGATATAGCAACAAACAAAGAAGTTAAATTCTATTACACAGACACTGGAAAATTTTCAGTGAGCGACAAAGGTGTTGTAACATTCTTCATAAACACAACAGCAACCATTCAAATTGTTGCACAAGATGGTTCAAACAAAAAAGAAGAAATTCAGTTTATTCTTAGAAGACAAGTTTAAAAGTTAATCTTGATTTACATGAATTATTATTGCATAATTAACACAACATAACTTAAACAAATTATTTATAAAAACAAGGAGAAAAAATGAAAAAATTAGTACAAAAGATACTTATGGCGCTTGCATTACTGCTAAGTTTCAGTTTTGCTTTTGCAGGTTGTGGACCAGAAATTCCATTAAGTATCTCAGTTAAAGAAGGTTCTTATCAAACTGAATTCTCTCAGGGACAAACTCCTGATTTTAGTTCAATGAAAATTGTTGTGAAAATGATTACGGGAGAAACTAAAGAAGTTTCTTATCCAGATTTCACAATTGGTGCTTTCAGCACTCTTGAAGCTGGAGAAAAACAAATCACAATTTCATACAAACATTTAACAACAACAATAACAGTTTCTGTTGTTGTTCAGCAGCCTGAAGAAGCAGTTGTTATGGGATATGAATCTCCAAACTTCTTAACTTCTTACACTGGAAACATAAGCACTCAAACAAACAAAGAAACAGAATTTATTAATAGAGCTTCTGGTTACTATGTTGGAGATGATAATGCTTTTGTGATTATGCCAAAAGTTACACTTTTGTCACCAGACAACCAAAGCTACATTTCAACTGATTATGAAAGCAACATTGCCATAACAAAATTGGTTGGTGAAGAATTTGCTGTTCTCACAGAAGAAGAGCTTGCAACATTGGTTAGCATTGACACTTCAAAATATTCTCTTGATTTTTCAGATACTGCAATTGGACAAACATTCAAAATCACACTCACTCCAAAAGAAAATGTTGATGAGTCTGTTGCCGATGCAAAAGTTGAACTTGTTGTAAAAGTTGTTGATGGTTGGAATGCATACACTGCAGCTGACTTAAGCAAATTTGACAACTATGGAGTTGCATGGACAGATTACAAAGCAGCAAACAATGTTAGCAGTGAACAAATTAATGGTTTAATTTTGCATAGAGACATCAATCTTACAAACGCAGACTTGCCAGCAAGCTATTTCCATAAAGTTGGCGATGAAGATGTTTTAAATACTGATCTTGATTATGCATATATTTCAGAAAACAATGGCTCTTTAAGAGATGTTATTGATATTTATGAAAGAAGAATTGATTCAAATCAATCATTCACATTTATCGGAAACTATTTCACAATTGATGCTTCAGCAATTTCTCTTATCACAAGAGATAATGGTGTTAAACCTACTGAAGGTTCAATAGTTATTCCTAATTCGGCTCTCTTTGATTATTCAGTTGTTAAATCTGTTAGCAATGTTGAAGCTGTAAACACAATTGCTACCATAAAAAATGTAAACATGGTAGGAAATGCAACAAGAAGTGCTGGCGAAGAAAATGTTTCAAGAATTGGCGGACTTATTATGCTTGATTCTTGGAGCAGTAACACTCTTGAAATTGACAATATCATTGCAAAGAGCTGGCTTACAATTTTCAGAATCACAAATCCTCATGACAGTTGCACAATTTCAAACACTCGTGGTTATGACTCATATAGCACTTCATTCTATTTCTGGGATAATGTTACAACAAACATTGTAACTTCAGAATTTAAACGCAGTGGCGGACCTCTTATCATGCTTACCGATGCAGAGTTAAATGATGATCATGCAACCTATTCATCACTCAATATTGACGAAGCTACCGTTTTAGAAAATTATGTTAGCGGAAGCGAACCTTGGTTTGCAATTAATAATGCAACATCAATTGTTACTGGAATCAAATCATTAGATGCTCTTATCAGAGGTTATTCAACTCAGTTTGGAACTCCAAAAACATTTGTTAATCCAAACGGACTTGTAAACTTTATTAGTGCAATCATTCCTGCTGATCCTTTGACAGACACAGGTGATGTTTATGGAAGCTTAACAAAAGCAACAAACGACATCAACTTGGACATGAGCGATGCTACAGTAAGAACTTACATAAGTTCTCTCGCTGGTGCAGGGGCTCCAATTTTCTCAGCTAATGGAAAAATTGCTTATTTTGATGGATTTCAATCACTTTACAAACTTCCTCAAACAGCACTTGACGGCACTGACGCAGCTTTGTTTGCAGGAAACTATCTTAATATTTTTGCTAAAGCAGGTTCATATCTTGGCATAACAGTTGGTTACTTAGACTACACTCCTGCAGCTTAATTAATTATAAAAATTCAAAAACTCCTTTAAACAAAGGAGTTTTTTTGGTTAGGTAAATTTTAAAAAGTAATTAGGTAAACGATTATAAAAAAAATTGAACAAGTTGGTTTTTACCCAAGCAATTCACAACATTTATATTATTTATCATATTAATAAAAGATTGTGGAGGATAAATGCAAAACAAAATTTTTTCTGAAAATAACAAAACACTAACAACGGCTTCAGGAAATCCCGTTGATGATGATAACAATTCTTTAACCACTCCAAATGTTACGGAAACAGCTTTGAAAGATATTCATCTTTTAGAAAAACTATCTCATTTCAATCGTGAACGAATTCCAGAACGAGTTGTTCATGCAAAAGGTGCTGGAGCTTACGGAAAGTTTGTTGTAACAAACAATCTAACCGCCTACACAAGCGCTGATTTTTTGAATGCAGTTGGAAAAGAGACACCAGTATTTGCTCGTTTTTCCACAGTCGGTGGTGAAAAAGGCAGTGCCGACACTGCAAGAGATCCTCGTGGATTTGCAGTAAAATTTTACACAGATGAAGGTAACTATGACCTTGTTGGAAACAATACTTCAGTATTTTTTATTCGTGATGCCATAAAATTTCCTGACTTTATTCATACGCAAAAAAGAAATCCCATCACAAACTTGCCTGACCCAAATGCATTTTGGGATTTTTTCTCATTAACACCAGAATCCATGAATCAAGTTTTAAGGCTGATGGGTGACACTGGTACTCCAGATGGTTTCAGGCATATGGACGGCTTTGGAAACCACACCTTTATGTGGTATAAAGCAGGGCAAAAAGACTATGTTTGGGTTAAGTATCATTGGAAAACTGTTCAAGGACTAAAAAATTTAACTGCAAAAGAAGCAGAATATTTGGCTGGTTCAAATCCAAATTATTCAACGCAAGATCTTTATGACAGCATTTCAAAAGGCAATTTCCCTTCTTGGGATTTATTCGTTCAAATTCTCACCCCTGAACAAGCTGCAAATTACAAATATAATATTTTTGAAGTTACAAAAATTATTTACGAAGAAGATTATCCATTAATCCCAGTTGGAAGAATGACACTCAACAAACTTCCAGAAAATTTCTTTAATGAAGTTGAACAAGCAACATTTTGCCCTGGTAACTTTGTTTCAGGCATTGGCCCATCACCAGACAAAATGCTCAATGCAAGAGCCGTAACCTATTTTGATGCTCACAGACATAGAGTTGGACCAAATGCAAGTTTTCTTCCAGTCAACGCACCTAAATCCGCCGTTAACACTTATCAACGAGATGGTTTCATGAGCACAAATCCATCTTCATTTCCAAATTATTTTCCAAACAGTTTTCAAGGTCCTAAGCCAAATTTAAAATTCACTCCACCACCAGTTTTTGTTGAAGGTGATGTTGCAAGGTATCCAATGCCAGTTACAGAAATTGATTTTGAACAGCCAAGAAGATATTATGAAGAGATGACTACGGAAGAAAAAGAGCATTTGTATTCCAACATTGTTTCTTCATTAAAAAATGCAAACAAAAACATTCAATATCGTCAGTGTGCAGTGTTTTACTTAACAAGTGTAGATTTGGGCAAAGAAATAAGCAATATGCTTGGACTAAGCATTGATAGTGTAAAATATCTTGCTTCCTTATCTCAAGAAGAACGAGCCGAAAAAACACAAAGTGTTTAAATTTCAATCACACTAGGTGCAAACAAAATTTGTTTGCACCTTTTTCTTTTCACAAAAATCTTGACTTTCAAAACAAATAAATTCATAATTAAACAAAAAAGGAGCATCTTGTGAAATCACCTTTAAACTTTTTAGGGACTGGAGCTTGTTTCAATATTAGCAAAGGAAACACCTCAGCTTTTTTTAAACCAAATGAAAAAACAATTGCTCTTATAGATTGTGGCGAAAATATATATGAAAAAATTTTTAAAAATAATCTTTTGACTAATATTGAAAATTTGGTTGTGTTTGTTACTCACATGCATAGTGATCATGTTGGCAGTTTGCCAAGCCTTTTATTTGCAGCTTCGTTTATGTCTAATATAAAAAATGTTAGCGTTGTTTGTGAGTGCATTGATGAGATGAAATTATTCTTGAAGATATGTGGAAATCCAAAAGCAAACTTAATTTCTTGCAATGAGTTTTCTGGAACTTACGGCATCAAATGTTCTTCAGTGCCAGCAAAACATGGCAAAATGAAAGCAAGTAGCTATTTTTTTGAAACAAATGGTAACAAATTTTATTATTCTGGCGACACAAGTGAAATCAATCTTGAAGCGGTTAAATTGTTAAAAGAGCACAAACTAGATTGTATTTTTCATGAAGCGACATCAATTGGTTATGGAATTCACACAGAAATAAGTAAACTTGAAAAAGTTTTTGAACCTGCAATTAGAAACAAAGTTTTTTGTATTCATATTTCAAATGATAATGATGAAAAACTGTTTATTAGTAAAGGATTTAATGTTCCTTGCCATTTTTTTACTAAAAATATCAATCTTTCTCAATAATCCTTGCTCTTTATTTGCGTTTTTTTTAAATATATGAAATAATTAAGTTAATAAATTTAAGGAGTGTTATCTATGCAAAAAGAAGTGCTAATTTTTAACACAAGTGTTCCTCGCTCAGAACTTTCAAGAAGGTTTTTTGCAAGAATTGGTGTTATTTTAAGCACCATAGGTTTGCTTGGTGTCATTTTTACAATTGGTACAGCACTTTCATTTTTGGCAGTCGCTCTGTATATGGTTTTTCTTATCCTTATTTTGATGCTTTCAATGTTTGTGCTTCTTGCTAAACCAGAATTTATGGCACTATTTGGTGAAGCTAGCAAAATTAGCGAATTTGTTTCAACAGTTTCTGTTGCAGTTCCATATATTCTTGCTGGTTCAGCTGTTTGCTCGGTTTTGTCAATTATTCTTGTAAGCTTAGACAAAAACTGGTCCAAATCAAAATCAGCTAAAGCTGTTTCAATTATAAGTTTGATTATGATTGCTTTAATGGCTGTGGCTCTACTAATCCTTGGAAAAGTAATCTCACAACAATAAAAGGAGATAGATATGTCAAAGTTAACAATAAAAATCCTATCGCAAGATTATGTTGGTTCAACTGTCAAGGTTAATGGCGAAGCCATTCGCTTCAAAAAAAGCAAAGACCCTAACGATAAACCTATTACTCGTGTTGGAGAAATTGAATTAGGAAGCAAAAAAGCAGTTCTTGAAGTTAGTAATTGGTTTGAACTTGAAAGAAAAGGTTGGTTTTTTTATGCTTTCTTCTTTTGGCTTATTGGTGTGTTTGGAATATTAAGCCCTAGATATGAAAAAGTTTGCCACAAAATCAATTTCAAAACCAATTTGGAGCTGATGGAAGGAAAAGACGACAGCCTTGTTGAAATCAAATTTATATCTCCTTTCAAACTTGGATATGCAATGGAACTTAATTCAAACTTCACAACTTCGTTATCAAACGAATCCAATAGATACACTCGTTCTTATATTGCCGAAAGACGCAGAAAAGTTGTTTCAATCCTTGGTTTTTTTGGAACAATTGTTGCTATGATTTTTGTGGCAAATTTGTTTATCGTTTAACAAGAAACAGCTATTAAGGCTGTTTTTTTAATTTTAATTTTATTTTTGATTCTTTAGTTTAAATTAACTTTTTAAAAAATGAATAAGATTTTTTAAAAAATGAATAAGGTGTTATAAATTTGAAGATGACATAATCATGCGTAAAATAGCTCATTTGTCTTGTTTTTTTGACCGTGATATGATATTGTTTAGTTTGTTAAATTTTGCTTGTAAAAAGCAAATATAAAGAAAAAGGAAATTTTTTAGATGATTCAAGCAATTAATGTTCGTTTGCAATTTGGCGGTAGAGTGCTGTTCGATGATGTAAACATAAAATTCACAAATGGCAACTGCTATGGCATTATTGGTGCAAATGGTGCGGGCAAAAGTACCTTTTTAAAGGTTCTATCTGGCGAACTTGAACCGAATAAAGGCGATGTTGTGATTGAAAAAGGCAAACGCCTTTCAATATTGAAACAAAACCAAAATGAGTTTGATAATGAAACAGTTTTAAAGACTGTTCTTTTGGGACATAAACGATTGGTTCAAATTATGGACGAAAAAGATGCCTTGTATTCTAAATCTGATTTTTCTGATGCTGACGGAATAAGAGCAGCTGAACTTGAAAATGAATTTTTGGAAATTAATGGTTGGGACGCAGAAAGTTCAGCTCAATCCTTGCTTTCTCAAATTGGAATTAAAGATGAATTTCATCACAAAATGATGAGTGAGCTCGAACCCAAAATGAAAGTCAAGGTTCTTCTTGCTCAGGCACTTTTTGGCAACCCTGACATACTTATTCTTGATGAGCCAACAAACAACCTTGATGCAAAAACTATTATTTGGCTTGAAAACTTTTTGTTAAACTTTGAAAACACAGTTATCATCGTTTCACATAATCGCCACTTTTTAAACAAAGTATGCACACATATTTGTGATGTTGATTTTGGAAAAATCAATTTGTATATTGGAAACTATGATTTCTGGTACGAAAGTAGCCAACTTGTTCAAAGGCAATTAAAAGACCAAAATAAAAAAGCTGAAACAAGGGCAAAAGAACTTCAAGAATTCATTGCAAGATTTTCTGCCAATGCCAGCAAATCAAAACAAGCAACAAGCCGTAAAAGAGAACTTGAAAAACTAACTATTGAAGATATTAAACCTTCAAACAGAAAGTATCCTTTTATTGATTTCAAATATGATCGTGAAGTTGGTGCTGACATTCTTGTTGTCAACAATTTGTCTAAAGAAGGTGTTTTTAACAATGTTAATTTCATCGTTCATAAAAATGATAAAATTGCATTTATTTCTGACAAATCAAGTGTTATTACAACTCTCTTTAACATTCTTAATGGAGTTGAAGAACCAACAAGTGGTTCAATTAAATATGGAATAACAATCACAAAATCATACATGCCACAAAATTTTGATTCCTATTTTGATGGCTGTGATTTGAACCTTGTTGACTGGTTGTCTCAATACTCAAAGGAACGAGATGTAACCTTTATCAGAAGCTGGCTTGGAAGAATGCTTTTTTCTGGTGAAGAAGCCCTTAAAGAAGCTTCAGTCCTTTCTGGAGGAGAAAAAGTTCGTTGCATGCTTTCAAAAACCATGCTTTCTGGAGCAAATCTTCTCACATTAGATGAGCCAACAAACCACTTAGATTTGGAAGCCATAACTTCATTAAACAAAGGTATGGAAAATTATAAGGGAAATATTCTTTTTGCTTCTCAAGATCAAGAAATTGTTCAAACAGTTGCAAATCGTATTATTGAAATTGCACCAAATGGCACAAAAATCTTTGATAAAGAAATTAAATATGATGAATATTTAGCCCTGAAAAACATTTAAAGGAGATTGATTCATGGAAGCTATTAAACAACCAGTTCGTGGAACACAAGATTTTTTGCCAACTGAAACACGCATTCGTGAATATGTTCGCAAAAAAATTCTGGATAGCTATGCTGAATATGGTTTTTTGCAAATTAAAACCCCAATCCTTGAAAACATTGAGCTTTTGAACGGTAGTGATGGGGGAGATAATCTCCGACTTATGTTCAAAATTTTGAAACGGGGTGAAAAGCTTGATTTAACAAGTATCAAAAGTGAAGATGATCTTGTGGACATGGGTTTAAGATATGATCTCACTGTTCCACTTGCAAGATTTTATTCCAATAATTGCGAAAAACTTCCAATGCCTTTTAAATCAATTCAAATTGATGACGCATTCCGTGCTGAAAGACCACAAAGAGGAAGACTTCGCCAATTTGTTCAATGCGACATTGACATTCTTGGAGATGCAAGCAACAATGCAGAAATTGAATGTTTGATGGTTTCAGCAAATGCAATGATGAATATTGGCTTTACAAATTTTGAATACAAGGTTTCAGACCGCAGAATTTTAACTGATTTAATTTTGAAAGCAGGTTTTCCCGTTGAAAACATTTCATCAGTTTGCATAACTCTCGACAAGCTTGACAAAATTGGAATTGATGGCATAAAAAACGAATTAATTCAAAAAAACTTTGTGGGAAATGTTGACATTCTCATTTCATCAATTCAAAAAGTTCAAGAAAATGGCATTGATGCTCTTAGGGAGCTTGATGTAAACAAAGAAGCTGTCAGTAATGTTTCAAAAATTGTTAATGCAGTCAACTTGTTGTCTAAAGGCAAAAATTTTTCAGCAAGTTTTGACATTTCAATCATTCGTGGACAAGGCTATTATACTTCATCAGTTTTTGAAATTTACGCAAATGGATTTTCTGGTGCATGTGGCGGTGGTGGAAGATATGACACAATGATTGAAAAAATATCTGGCAAAAAATCTCCAGCCGTTGGCTTTAGCCTTGGATTTGAAAGATTATGTTTGATTTTGAATGAACAAAATTTTGTTCCACCTCAAAAAGAAATGATTGCACTAATTTTTGATAATGGTGCTGAATTTACAAGTGTGTTTGCATATGCTCAAGAACTGTCAAAAAATTATGTAGTAAACTCAGCTCCAAAAGCCAAAAACTTTAACAATCAACTTTTAAAACTAAAAGAAAACGGTTTTACAAAATGGGTTTATTTTGAAGAAAAAATTGTAAAGGAAATTAAGTAATTCTTAATTTCTTTTTTTATGTTAAAAATTTTCAATGTTTAAATTTAATTATAAGCAAAAAAAATTAACAAATAAAAATCAAAACTTTGTTTGCTAACTTTCTTTTTTTATGCTAAAAATTGTCAATGTTTAAGTATAATTTTGGCAAAAAATACACAAACATGAATACATTAATTTTCAACTTTTTTGTTTCCAAAACAACTTTTTCTTCTTTTAATGGTTCTGAAAAAATCATTTTTTTCAAATTTGCTAGTGCTTAAAATTATATTTGTTTTTAAAATAAAAATTTGGTTTAATTTATATAATTTTGATAAATTACTAAAAAATATTGAAAAAAATTGAAATTAATTTGCTTTTTTTGCAAAAAAAACAAAATAATTAAAAATTATTTAATAAAATCTACAATATCTTTTATTACAATTTTTTCATGATCGTGGTGAATCATATGACTAGAAACACCAACATTATGAATTATTATTTCTGGAATTAATCGTTTGATTTTTTTGCTGTAATATGACGAAACTTTTCTACAAATGCTTAACACTTTTAAAGTGCTAATCTTTTTTAAATTTTTTGTTACTGTTAAAACATCATTTCGACTTGACTTAAGTTCTTCCATAACATTGTTGTTATATCCATTTTTTGCACAAAGTTTAATTGTTTCTGCAATTATATTTTCAGGAACTTTTTCTTTTTCTAAAATTTTTATGTAACTGCTGAATGCTGAAGTTTTTTCAAGAATTCCAAGTTTTTTTGCCACAATAACTCCGTATCCAAAAACAATGTTTAAAACATACCAAGTTGTTCTTAGTGGCAAAGGATAGCAATCAAGCAAAACAACTCCATCAACCATTTTAGGATATTCTTCAGCAAAACCTAGAGCATTAAAAGAACCAAGCGAATGGCCCACAAGATAAACATTTTCTTTTATTCCAAGAATGTCGCAAAATTCTTTGATTTCTTTTACAACTGTTGCCAAAGTTCTATCTCTTTTGGTTATGTCACTATAGGAATAACCAAATCTATTAAGAACGATTGTTTGACAATGTTTTGAAAGTTCCTGAAAAATTGAATACATATCGGCAAGAGGCATTGGTGCACCCAATCCGCTTAGCAAAATAACTGTTTTTTTGCCTTCACCCTGTTTGTGATAACTAAGCTTTTCCCCATTTGAAAGTGTAACAAAGTCTTTTTTCAAGATGGCTCCTTTTATAACTGACTTCTTGTATGTTCATTTAAAATTTTGTAAATTGGAGCTGGAAGAAATTTTGAAACATCTTTTCCGCCTATATATAATTCCCAAACCATGGAAGAAGATATGATTTCATTGCTTGTCCTGAAATATATTGTTTTTACATCAGGATTAAGTTCCGCATTGATTTTTGCAATATTTTCTTCATAAGTAAAGTCGTTAGAATTTCTTAGCCCACGGATTAAATAATTTATACCATTTTTTTTGCAATAATCAACCACAAAGCCTTTGTAAGATTCAACTTTTATTTTTGGATTGTCTTTGAAAGTTTCTTTGATTGCGTTTTCGCAAGAAAGAATGTTTAATCTTCGCCTTTTATCGCTGTTGACTGCAAGCAAAATTGTTACTTCATCAAAAATTTTTGCTGAATCTAAAACTATTTGTTCATGTCCTTTGGTGAACGGGTCAAATGAGCCAGCATAAATTGCTTTTTTTATCATATCTATCTCCTTAAATTAGTTTGTTCAAAATAATGTTTTCGATTAAATATTAATTATGTTTGTTTATGATTTGATATTGATTAAGTTTGCGAAAATTCAATTGTAAATTTTGTTTTTACCACAAAAATTAAGTTTGGTTGTTTTGTTTTCATTTTGTGTTTAAAGCACTAATAGGTTGCGTTAATTTTGTTTTGATTCTCATGCACTTTTGATTATATTCTTTTCGATTTCGATTTTTTTTGAATTAACTCGAGAATTTCACCAAAATTTTTCCCATCGTAAACAAAATCAAAATCTTTTTCATTGTAGTTTGGTGCTTTTGAATCTCTTAATAAAAGTTGCTTTTCGTCTATTTTCTCCCTGAAAACAAGCCGTTTTAATCTTTCTTCATCAGACACTTTTGCAAGAATATTTATACAGTTAGAAAATGAAAGTTCAAAAGCATAAACATGTTCAATTATGTAAGTTTGATTTGGACTAGATTTGATGATTTCATTTAAAGTTTCAAGGTTAATTTTTTCCATAAAAGCTTTCCAAGCATCATATTTTTGTGGGCAAGAAAATATTTGCTCTTTAATAATTTTTTTATTAATATGATTTTCTTTGTCTAAAACATTTTCGCCAAATATTTTTTTTGCTTCAATTTTCACTTTTTCTATTAAAAAATTTTCTGAATTTATTTTGTCAATATCTAAATGCTTTGAAAAATGAATGCAATTTTTTATTGCGTTAGCAAGAGTTGATTTTCCACTTCCTGATTTTCCTGATATCAAAATAATCATAACAACACCCCTAGCAAATTAAACAAAGTTTAACATAAAAGAAACAAAATTCAAAATAAAGTAAGTAACAATTTTTTATTATTATAATAAAATGTAATTGTGAACTAATAATTTTGGTTTGCGAAAACTTTTGTTCTCTCTTTCAAAAGTTTCTTATAATTGATAAACAACAAAAATTATTCTCCATATTTTTACATACCACATTTTTTGTGTGTATGAAAATAGGGAGTTTTTTTAAACTCCAATAGGAGAAGAAAATGAGTTCAAATCAATTTTATAAAGGTGAAAATGATATGAGAGATTTTTTACAAGAAAATTTTGGAGAAAATGTTGATTATTATGATGAAAATAATTATGCAAATGAAAATTATGAAAATTATGAAAATGAAAACAATGGTAAAGAAAATGAAAATCCAAACGAAGGTTATGGAAAAATAGAAGACGATAGAAATGATTTTGATGGAAACGAATATGATAATGAAAATATAGAAAATGTTGACGATGATGGTGAAGAAGAAACAATTGAACAACCAGTTGCTGAAAAAAATGAAAAGAAACAAGAAGAAAAAGTAGCAATGCCACAAATGGGAAAAAAGCAAGACGGTGTTCAAGAAAAAGGTTCGCAAGAAAAAACTCAACCAAAATTCGGCTTTGATCATAAAAAACGATGTCATGTTCCTTGCATTAAAATTTGTAAAATAGCTAGCACAAAATTTGCTTTCCATTGTCAAAAAGTTTGGTTTAGAATTTATGTAAAAAATTTCGGTTGTATACCAGAAAAAATATGTGTTGTTGACCACCTTGATAAATGTCTTAAATTTGTTCATGGCAGTTTGACAATAAATGGTAGATTGTTTAGAGGTTCAATTGAAAGAGGCATTCCAGTTTGTTTACGCCCTTGTGAAACCATTGTGATACAATTTGCAGTATGCATTGAAAAATGCTGTGATGAATGTTGTGTCAAAAATTTTGCTGAAGCAAGAATTGAAATACCATGTGATAGATGTTTTAAAATTTATAGTAACAAAGTATGTCTTTTCATTATTGAAAGAAAAAGAAATTGTTGTAAATTTTAATTTAATAATTAAAATATAATTAAATAAAAATAAACTTGAAAAGAACAACTTTCATTTTGGAAGTTGTTTTTTTTAATACTTTTTTAATAAATTTTGAAATGATTTCAATTTTTTGGAGTTTTTCTTTTAAAAAATAAAATATGTATTTTTTGAAATTTATTAATGTGGAATAAAGAAAACTTTAATAGCAACCTAGCGGTTTTTCTTTGTAATGAACCAAAAGTTCATCAACTGAAGATATATCATAAATTCTGTTTTCAATGCAAAACATAACTATGATATCAGTTAACTTGTTTTTAGAAAATCCAAAGCCTGCTTTTTCAAGTAAAATTTCTGCAGTGGTATAATTTGTTTTTAGAGCAATGATTAATGCAAACACTGTGCTTTTTGATGGTTGATAATCTTTGCTTGAACGGATTTTGGAAAATAATCGTCTATCCATGTTTATTCTGTTATAAATCTCAGCATCTGACAAACCAGTTTCATCAAATAATTTTAATAAATATTGTGAAAAGGTTATATTGTCTTTAATCGAATCGATGAAGTCGTTAACTTCCCTTTTTGACGACTCTTTGCAACATATTTCAGAAGAACAAAAATTATCGCTCGATTTTGCTTTTGAAAATGAAGATCTTACAAAAATCTTGGCATTTCATCTATATAGTTTATATTGATGAATTGTTTTAGTTTTTTAAAAATATTTTTATCCATTGTTTTAAATGTCGCATTCAAAGCGACCATTTCCCCTTTACAATATTTTATTATAAAGCCGTTCTTAAGACAAGAAAATAATATCACAAAATTTAAGGAGATAGCAATGGAAAAAAAATTAACAGAACTAGTTTTCATTCTTGATAGGAGTGGCTCAATGGGCGGGCTTGAAGATGAAACCATCAAAGGTTACAATTCGGTTGTTAAAAAACAATCAGAAATTGGAGGTAAGCTTTTAATCACAACTGTGCTTTTTGATAATGAGTACGAAGTTGTGTTTGATGGAGTTGAGCCAAGTAAGGCAATATTAGATAATGATATTTATTTTGTAAGAGGCTCAACAGCGATGCTTGATGCAATCGGAAAAACAATCACTTCACTAAAAGATAGATATTTAAAATTGCCAGAAGACAAAAAGCCAGCTAAAACAATTATTGCAATAACAACTGACGGCTATGAAAATGCAAGCAGAGAATTTACATATCTTTCAGTTCAAAGTCTAATTAAAGAACAAAAGGAAAAGGATTGGGATTTCATTTTTCTAGCATCTGGAATTGATGAAAAAAAGGTTGGCAATAGTATTGGTCTTTCAAAAGATGATATTTTGCCTGCATTCTGTAAGACTAAAAAAGGCATGCAAAGTATGAGTAAAAGTATGTGCGAAGCAATGTCATCAAGAAGAAAATATTATTAAAATTATGTTAAAAACGCAAATTTTACTAAAAATTTGCGTTTTTTTTAAAAAAATTAATCTTTAATTTAAAAATATAAAAATATTTTTAAATTAATTTCTTCAATTTTTCTTTTTTATATTAATAATTGTTTTTAAAAACTTTTTAATTTTATTATTTTTTACAATTTGATTTTGTGCGGTATTACTATTTGCATGTTTATAAATTATAAAATTTTAAACAGTTCTTGTTTTTTTTGAAATTTTTATGAAGTTTTTATTTTAATTAACAATAAAAATTAGAATATATATTAATTCGTATCGAATAGACTTTGAAGACAAAAAGTTTTATACTATAAAAAGTTAAGGAGCTAACATATGAAAGAGATTCCAAAATATATTGACCATACCCTTTTGAAAGCATTTGCAAAAGAAGCGGAGATTGAAAAACTATGTGAAGAAGCAAAGGAGTATGGATTTTTTAGCGTTTGCGTTAATCCATGCAATGTTTCAAAGTGTCATGAACTATTAAAAAATAGCGTCGTTAAAGTTTGCACTGTTATTGGATTTCCACTTGGACAAAATGCAACAGAAACAAAAGTTTTTGAAACTGAGCAGGCATTGAAAGATGGAGCAGAAGAAATTGACATGGTTATCAATGTTGCAAAACTTCTCGATAAAGATTACGGATATGTGGAAAACGAAATTAAACAAGTTAAAAAATCTTGTGGAAACAAGACACTAAAAGTTATTATTGAAACTTGTTATCTAAGCAAAGAAGAAATCGAAAAAGTTTGCACTCTATGTTTAAACGCAAAAGCTGATTTTGTGAAAACAAGCACGGGATTTGGAACGAGCGGAGCAAGTGTTGAAGTGATTAAACAAATTAAAAGTGTTGTTAAAAACAATGCAAAAATCAAAGCAAGTGGTGGAATTAAGACAAAAGAATTTGCTCTTGAACTTATTGATGCAGGAGCAGACAGAATTGGAACAAGCAGTGGTATTGTCATTGTTAAAGATTAACTTTTTTTGAATAAATGTTGTCATTTAATTATTGGATAATTATCTTTTTCTTTACTTTTAGTATAGTTTTTTAATATATCCTATTGGGTAAAAAAATTAGTTTGCGTCTTCTTTTTTTAGCTTTATCATTTTATTTATATAAATTTAGTAAAATATAAACTTCTTTTTGAAGATTTTCTTAAAACATTTGAATATGAAAAAGGAGCAATTGTTTCCATAAATGAAAAAATGTTGTTCCTTTTTGTTTTTAATTAACTAATATTTTATGTTTTTTGTTTTTAAACTTAGTAAAATCATGATATTTTTGCTTATTAGTTTTCGTCAAATTTTGGAATGTAAGAAGTTGAAGAACTTTCAAGGTCTTGATAAAATCCATTTGTCAGCCCATGTTTTTCGCAAGCAGAAACAACAATTTTGTTTTCAAGCGGTTTTATTTTTTGATTGAGCCAAGGGATTGAAAAAGTTTTGTAGCAAGGTGTGTATTGACTCATTATGCTAACAATTGTGCTTTTTGGAAGATTGGAAGCAATCCAATCAACAATTTTTAGGCTATCTTTTGTTTGGGTTGGCAAAATTAGGTGTCTTAAAATTAAACCTTTTTTCATTATTCCATTTTCAATGATGTCATCAGGTTGAATTTCTTTCATTTTCAAAATTGCCTTTGTTGCAATTTCATAGTAATCTTTGGCATTTGAAAGTTTTTCTGAAAGCTCACTCGAACAATATTTTAAGTCAGCAAGAAAAATATCAACGAAGCCCCTAAGCTCTTCAAGCGTTTCAGGAAGTTCGTAACTGCTTGTGTTCCACACAATTGGAATTGTCGGTTTAAAAATTTTTAATGCTTCAACAATTTGTTTTGAGTAGTGAGTTGGTGTTACCAAATTTATGTTGTGTACGCCCTTTTCCTGAAGATTTTTAAAAACTTCTGCAAGCTCTTTAATGGTGTATGATTTTCCAACACCGCCAGAACTTATTTCGCTGTTTTGACAATAAATACATTTAAGATTGCAACCTGCAAAAAAAATTGCGCCACTACCTTTTGTGCCACTTATGATTGGTTCTTCCCACTCATGAATCATTACTTTTGAAATTTGAACTGTGTTTGTTTCGCCACAAACTCCAGCTTTCAAATTTCTGTTTATTCCACATTTGCGTGGACATCTTGAACAAATCTCTTCCATTTTTGCCTTATTTGTTTTCATTTTTGATTTTGTCAGCAAGAGAAACTATGAAATTTTTCATTTTTGGAGCGAGTTTTTCATTTCTAAGTGAAAATTCAACAACGGCTCTAAGATATCCAAATTTGTCGCCAGTGTCATATCTTGTGCCGTCAAAATCATATGCAATTACTTTTTCAGATTTTGATAGGTTACTAAGAGCATCACTTGAATTGTATTCTCCATTTTTTCCTTGCTCAACTTTTTCTAGAAAACTAAAATAATTTGATTTCATAACAAATCTTCCAAGACTAACAAGAGTGCTTTTAACTTCTTCAAATTTAGGTTTTTCTGTTATGCCACAAATTGTATGCTCTTTGCCATTTTTTTCGTTGAACTCAATTACTCCATATTTTGGAGCTTCTTCTCTTGTTACATTTTGAACTCCAACAACACTGCAACCTGTTTTTTCAAATGTTTCAATAAGTTGAAGCGAAACTGGTTTTGGCTCAGCAAACATGACATCGTCAGCAAACATAAGCAAAAACGGTTCGTTTCCAACAAACTTTTTTGAAAGAAGAACCGCACCAGCTGTGCCATTTAAATTTACTTGAAAAGCAAATTGTATGTTGTATTTTGTTAATGAACTAATTGCATTCATTGCTTCAGCATTGCCAGAAATTCTTGTTTCAAGCATTGGATTTGGTGAAAAATGGTTTTGAATGCTAGATGAATTTACTCCAATAATAATAAGTATTTCTGAAATTCCACTTTTGACTGCTTCTTCAACAACAACTTGAATTGCGGGAGTGTCAACAATTGGTAACATGGTTTTTGAAACGGCTTTTGTGAATGGTAGAAAACGAGTTCCGAACCCAGCAGCTAGTATTACTGCTTTTTTAACGCTGTTAATCATAATAAAAATCTAGTCCTTTTGCAAAAGTATTATCTACTTCTTGCACTATGATACAAAAGATCAATTGCAAGAGTACAAGCAATGAAGAAAGGTGCATTTGTTTCATCAAAAACATCAAGAATGTAACTATCTGTCAAATGAATGATTTGTTTTGAAAGTCTTCCAATTGGAACTCCATCGCAAAGAATTTCATAGTTCCATGACAAAATGTCGCCTTCAATGGAATATTCATGTTCATCACTTGTGATTTTAAATTTACGGAGCAATGAAAATTTGCGTTTAATTTTTGCAATTTGTTGTCCTGTTGAATCATAAATTCTGAACTCAGGTAAAATTCTGAACAATTTTCTTCTAACAGTGATCAAAAGATTGCCTTCAGCATCAAAAACTGATCTTTTGTTAGTAATTGAAAAAAGTTTGCTTACAACTTTGTATACGATGGCATCGTTTTCATCAGTAACATTAAATTTGTCTGTAATTGTGAAAATTTTTTGACTGATTTTTAATCTCATACCTTTCTCCCTTAATAAATTACCTTTGTTATAAATTATGTTTTATAACAAAAATGAATATAGCACAAAATTTTTTAAACTCAAAACAAAACTTGTTATTTTGAATGAAATATAAATGCTTCTTTTAAATTAAGTTTTAATTTTGTTACATTTGTTGTTTTGAAAGATGAAAACTTAAAGAATATGTACTGTTATAAAATTGATTAAATAAAATTTATGTGATAATATTTTTGTATGGAAAGAGAACTTGATATGTGGAGCTTTGGAAATGACAAGCAAACTGCGGATGGTTTGTTTGAACTTGCTTCTTTAAAAATCAAAACTGCAACTTGCAGTTTGTATTTGGATTGTGAAAAGTATGGGCTGGGGTTATCAATTTTGTGTAACTGGGACAAAACAAAATCTCTTTTAATCAGAACAACCAAATTGTATATTTGTAAGTTTTGTGAAGTAAGCAAAGAGCATGCTTTTAAGGAAGGCGAAGATGACAGGACTTATGAAAGTTGGAAATCAATTCATAGCGAATTTTTTGAAAAAGAGTGCAAGGAAAACGGTTTGAAGTTTTGTGATGACACACTCATTGTATGTGAAGAGTTTGAGCTTGCCTAAAAAGGTGATTAGATATGGAAAAAGAAAAGATTTTGGAAATGGATATGAAGTTGATGACAAGTCATACATGAAAATTGATTTTGTGATTGACATGAGAAGAAGCAAACAAGATTTTTCCATAAAAATGGGGGCAACAAATTGAAATTATCAAACATTTTTAAACATTTATGGTTAATAACAAAGCACAGGCATAGAGTGTTTTTGCTTTGCACAAAATGTGGTTTGTTTTGGCGTGGACTTTTGCATGATTTGTCAAAATATTCATGTGTTGAGTTTTGGGAAAGTGCCAAGTTTTACACAGGTTACCGTTCCCCAATCTCAATTTGTAGAGAAGTAAAAGGTTATTCTCTTGCTTGGCTTCATCACAAAGGCAGAAACAGACACCACATTGAGTATTGGTATGATGAAGATTCCATTTTGCAAGCAGTTGTTCCATACAAGTTTGCCGTTGAAGGTATTTGCGACAAAATTGTTGCAACAAAAATCTATAGAGGAAAGTCTTTTGAGCTTTCTGATGTATTATTGCACTGGAATAGAATGAAAAGCAAATTGCATGCAAATGAAAAAGTTTTGCAATTTTATGATAAAGTTCTTACAGATTTAAAAGACTATGGCGAAAAATATGTGGAAAACAGCAAATATCTCAAGAAAACCTACACAGAAATTTGTGAAAAATAATTGTTATTTTGTTTGCTATTTTGTGAGATTCAATTTACTCTAAAAAAGAGTACTATATGGAATATACTAAATTTAGTAAAAAAATGTTTCATAGGTGCTTTTAAAAAGTTATTTCATGAATTCATCAATTTAATTTCTACACATAAAAAAAATAAATATAAAAAAAAGGGGGGAATATGAATAATATTATCATTGGAAAACAAGAAAACATTAAATATGATTTCAGAGAAACTTGCTTTGGAATTGTCGTTAAAAATGACAAATTGCTTGTTGTAAAAAAAGACGAACAATATTCATTAATTGGCGGCGGACTCGAAAATGGTGAAAATTTTTATGATTGCATAAAGCGTGAGTTTTTGGAAGAATCAGGATACACAATAACAAAAGTCAATGATTTGGCTACTATTGATTGTTTTTGGTTGGCAGGCGGAAAATGGCCATTAGAATCACTTGCAAACATTTTTGTTGTTGAAATTGATTACAACACAAAAGTTGAACCTTTGGAAAAAAATCATACCATTGAATATATTGAACTTGAAAATGCGATTGACTTGTTGCCACTTTCTTATCACAAAAAAGCTATAGAGATTTTTTTGTCAAACAAAAATTAATTTATAAAAACTTGAGAAATATAACGATTTTATTGCCAAATATTATTATAATTTTCTTATCAAAAAAATTAAAATTCTGTAAAATTGACTTAATTTATATTTTTTCATTATATTTTTTTAAACCTTGACTAAAATTTTCTTTAATATAATTTATAAAAATCTAAAAATTACTAATTCATAGTAATTTTTTTCATAATTATTTTTTAAATTCAAAGCATAGTCTTGCAAAGGCAAAGGCAAAAAGATGTAAGGATATAATAAATGGAGTTCAAAAAATCTGCACAAATTTAGTTTGGGCAAAAGATTTTTTGGACGAACCCCATAATAGGAGGGGGAGCTGGGAGGGGAACCAAAAAATAGCAAGTTAGCAAAATGACAATTTTGCGTACCTGCGTAATTTTTTTTGGTGCCACCCCAATATAAATAAAAAAACACCTTTTTAGGTGCTTTCAATTTGGTAGGAACAAGTGGACTCGAACCACCGACCTTTGCCTTATCAGGGCAACGCTCTAACCAGCTGAGCTATGTTCCTATATTGGTGGAGAATATCGGGTTCGAACCGATGACCTC
>Ga0172378_10000950_pt1 | contig 26260 bp, 17 predicted proteins | sample GrowelOW332metaG_FD_119755 | JGI IMG/M metagenome (GOLD analysis project Ga0172378, IMG submission 119755) | Groundwater microbial communities from an aquifer near a municipal landfill in Southern Ontario, Canada - Pumphouse #3_1 metaG | ecosystem: Environmental > Aquatic > Deep subsurface >... | reverse complement strand
GCTTAAAACAGCAATTTTATATACATCTGAAAATACATTTACTAAGTATTCAACATGAGGAGTTTTGCCAGTACCTCCAACTTTTAGATTTCCTACTCCAATTGTTGTTACTTTATGTTTTATTGACTTGATCCATCCTAAATCATAGAATAAATTACGACAATATACTCCTATACTATAGAATATAGTTAAAGGATATAGAATATAAGCAAAAAAAACTCTCATATTAATTACAATTATATACTAATAAATCAATTCCATCAAAGTATGTACAATAGGAATATAAGTTTCTTTTAGCAACGCTACCATTTGTTGGAGAACCATCATAATTAATAAACTTTGAATCACATTTTGGACAAACCAATAAGGCATTTGTTATTTGATCTACTTCCAGTCTTCCATGGCAATCTGTTGCCGTACATGACCTTTCATAACAAATATATTCCCCATAATTCAGTCTAAAAACAACAACTCCCCTCATCCCACCTTCAAAATATTCCCAACCTCTATTCCCTGAGTTTAAATTAAAATATTCTGTGCTTTCGGGATTAATCGAAAAGTTTACATAACCATAATCAAAGGCTTCTTCCTTACAACTCACAAAAGGGATTGCAATCAAAAAACATAATAAAAGAAAAACTTTTCTCATAAATATACAACGTTATGAGGCACTATATATTGCAACAAGACAAACATCACCCACTGCTCTTAAAGTATTTTTACTAATACAGTTAATATCATCTTTTATAGTATGCCAATATGGGAAAAAACTACCTGCAGGGTCATACTGAACAATATCAATCATAGGTATTTTAGCATTTTGATTTACCCAAATATGATCATCCATAACTCCGCCTGTTTCATCATTAAGGAAGAAACTACTATATCCCCTATCGTGTGCAATCTTCCAAATCTTGTTCATAATTGAAGAAGCATAATACATTGATTGACGTTCCTTTGTGAAACAAGGATTAGTATAACCAACCATATCTAAAAGTATGCCATATTTAGCCTGATAGAAAGGAATGTGAGTATTTTTAGACCAATATTGCGAACCTAAACACCAATCTGATTGATCCTCTATATCTGAATCATCCCACTCTGGTGTTCCTTGGTCTTCAAGATCAAAGAAAATAATATCAACTCCAATTGTAGTTGTTTTAAGTTTTAAGCATCTTACCATTTCCATTAATACTCCCACACCTGAAGCTCCATCGTTTGCTCCGATGATTGGAGTTTTATGATTTTTCTCATCTGGGTCATTATCAGCCCAAGCACGAGAGTCCCAATGTGCTGCAAAAAGGGTTCTATCGGTTGATTTAAGATTAAAACTTGCAATAATATTTCTGCCTTTTACTGCCTTTCCATTATATAGTTTTGAAGAGAAATTTTGTTCAATTACAGTATCTGCATATTGCCTAAGAAAAGAGACTAAATAATCTCCACAAGCTTTATGAGCCTTTGACTCAGGAACTCGAGGACCAAAATCGCATTGAGTCTTAACATAAGCATATGCGCTATCGGCATTAAAAGAAGGAACCTCAACTTTCGAATAGCTAAATTCTGATTTATTTTCTTTTTGTTTTTTATCCTTGCATCCTACAAAAACAAAAACTAATGCTATTACTATTATAAAACAATATTTCTTCATATTTTTATTTTTATTCTAAATTCCAACTTACTCCGTCTTTTGAGTCTTTTATTTTTATTCCTAATGTTGCCAATTGGTCTCTTAATTCATCTGATTTTGCCCAATCTTTATTTGCTCTTGCATCTTTTCTTAGATCAATAATCATTTTAACCAAGCCTTCAATTGTTGGCATCATATTAGATGATTGTTCATCTTTTATTCCTAAAACATTAACAAACCAATCTTCAAACAATTGATTTAATTCTTCAATTGCTTTTTCATTAATTTTCTCAGAACCATCAAGCAGTTTGTTAACTATAGTTACAGCTTCAAATAAATTTGAAATAAGAATTGGAGTGTTGAAGTCGTCATTCATTGCTTCAAAACATTTTTGTTTTATTTCTTCAATATTAACGGTACTCTCTTTTGAAGTAACTATTTTTTTTATACTTCTTTGTGCTTCCAATAAACGCTTTAATCCCTTTTCGGCAGCTCCAAGAGCATCATTTGAAAAATCAAGGGTTGAACGATAATGAGCTTGAAGTATAAAGAAACGAATTGTCATTGGAGAATATGCTCTTTCTAACATTTTATGTGTTCCAGTAAAGAATTCTTCAAGTGTAATGAAGTTTCCTAAACTCTTCCCCATCTTTTGTCCTCCAATTGTTATCATATTATTATGTATCCAATAATTTGCAGGTTCATGTCCAAAAGCACACATAGATTGTGCAATTTCTGATTCGTGGTGAGGGAACAAGAGGTCTAATCCTCCTCCATGAATATCAAACCTTTCTCCAAGATATTTTGAGCTCATTGCTGTACATTCTAAATGCCAGCCAGGAAAACCATCACTCCAAACAGAAGGCCAACGCATAATATGTTCTGGTTGTGCTTTCTTCCAAAGAGCAAAATCAGCAGAATTACGTTTTTCATTTTGTCCTTCTAATTCTCTTGTTGTTGCAAGCATATCTTCCAAAACACGATTTGAAAGTATTCCATATTTATGAGTATCGTTTTGATATTTTACAATATCAAAATAAACTGATCCTTCAGAAATATAGGCATAACCCGAATCTAATATTTTCTTTACAATTTCAATTTGTTCAATTATATGTCCTGATGCTGTTGGTTGAATGCTTGGCCTGAGAACATTAAGGCAATCCATTGCATCAAGATAACGTTTAGTGTAGAATTGTGCAATTTCCATTGGTTCTAATTGTTCTAAACGTGCTTTCTTTGCAATTTTATCTTCCCCTTGGTCTGCATCGTTTTCTAAATGTCCTACATCTGTAATATTCCTCACATATCTAACCTTATAGCCTAAGAAATTAAGATAACGAAAGATAATATCAAACGTTATTCCTGGGCGAGCATGTCCTAAGTGAGCATCTCCATAAACTGTTGGACCACAAACATACATTCCTACGTTTGGTGAATTGATAGGAGTAAAGATTTCTTTTTTTCTTGTTAGTGTATTATAAACGTATAGTTCCATACTATTGATTAATTTTATTATCAAACTTAATTCTACTTACCATTATTGCAACTGAAATGGCTCCAAGTGCCAAAACTAATAAAAATATTGATATAATATCTAAAATTCTTAGTTGAACAGGAAAAGCGTCAACAACAAAACTCCCTGCTCCCATTTTTATTATTCCAAACTCTTGTTGCACTAAACATACTACTATTCCTATAATTAGTCCTATTATGGCTCCAATTAAAGAAAGCATAATTCCATTTAAAAAATATATCTCCCTAACCGATTTGAGGGTTGAACCCATTGAGCGGAGGACAAGAATATCTTTCTTTTTATCCATTATCAGAAGAGATAAAGATCCCATAACATTAAATGTTGCAATAAATATTATGAATGACAAAATTACATAAACGCCTAAACGCTCTGCCTTAATAACTTTTTGATAAATTGGTTCTTGTTCAAAAATATCTTTAACAACATAATCCTCTCCTACCAATCCCTTAATTTGAGTTTTTAGTTTTAATATGTCATTCTCGCTTTTTGGGCGAATGAAAATTGAACTAACTTCATTATTATTATAATCTAAAAGTTCTCTAGCAAAGCTAATAGGGACAAAAATATTTGTTTCATCCATTTGTGCATCCATTTGAAAACTTCCTGAATATATTATCTCTTTATTATTGAATGACTCATCCTGTGAAATAGAAATTTTACCTTCACGTTTGGGAACAATTAAGCTAACAACTGCACCCATAAGTTCTGCATTATTAGGAATTCCAATGTTTGCTGCAACACCAATACCCATAACACAAGCATCATATCCAAAGCGTTTTAATGCAAAATCACCGTAAGCAATGGAGGTATCAATCCTATTTATTTTTGTGTAGCTTTCATCAATTCCTTTCATATTAACCAAAGCCTGACTTTGCCCAAAAGAAATTAATGCATTCTCTTTTAAAACAGGTGAGATTGAAGAAACATTCTCTAAGGTTTTAATTTTATTGTAGGGAATAGAATCAATTGAGAAAACCTTCCCTTTCTTAGCTTCAATAACTAACGGAGGATTTGAAGAAGAAAGAATTTTGGTTCCTACAAATGTAAAGCCGTTAAACACTGAAATAACAACTAAAAGCGCCATCGTAGTTATAGCAATTCCTATCAAAGAGATTAAAGAAATAATGTTTATAACTTTAAGTTTTTTCTTCGAGAAGAAATATCGCCAAGCAACATACAAAGGCAAATTCATATATACCTATTTTTTAAGCAGGTTGTCAATATTCTCAATATAATTAAGGCTATCGTCAATAAAGAAACTAATTTCTGGAATAACACGAAGTTGGTTTTTAACCTTTTGTGCAAGTTTCATACGAATAAAGGTTTTCTTTTCTTCTAACAGCTTTATTATATCATCAATTGTTTTATTTCGAAGGGGGAAAATGCTAACGTATATGCGAGCCACCGACAAATCAGCACTCACCCTAACTCTTGTAACAGTAATCATTGCACCTTCAAATAAAGCCACAGCCTCTTGTTGCAATATAACGCCCATATCTTTTTGAATTAAGCGTTCAACTTTTTGTAATCTTGTTTGGTCCATAAGTTGCAAAATTACAATATATTTTCCAAATTTCTCATTAAAAGGAAACAACAAACAAAAATATCAATATGGGAACTTGATTTTAGTAAGTCCCCATTTCAACAATAGTGAATCGGCGATATGCTTGTGGTGAATCGGCGATATGACTAAAGTGAATTGCCCGTTTTGGGGGTAGCATATTGGGCGTTTCGGGGGTAGCATAATGGGCGTTTCGGGTATAGCATATTGGGCAATATGCTTTCATAAGTTCTTTTTATGGTATTTGAGAAAGGTTGAAAAGATATTTTTATGTACCTTTGTGGCTAATATTTATATGAAGAATCTAAAATTAGAACAGAAAATTGGGTTTGAACAGATACGTCAATCCTTAAAAGATAATTGTTTAAGTATAGGTGGGGAAAATTTTGTTGATAATATGGAGTTTTCTTCAAATTATGCTAAAATCATTAATTCACTCAACTTGACTGAAGAATTTCGTCAAATTTTTGTTTCCAATCAAATCTTCCCATCTTCCAACTACTTTGATATGAGAATTGAACTTGAAAGATTAAGACTTTTAGGAACTTTCATATCTCAATCATCTCTTTTCGACCTAAAAACCTCACTCCAAACCATAAATGAATGTCTGATATTCTTTTCAAAATCAGACCCCCAAAAGTATCCCACTCTAAAAACTCTAACTCAGAATGTATATATTGATAAAGATTTATTGCAAAAATGCAATCGATTAATTGATGAAAAAGGAGATTTTTTCGATAATGCATCTGATTATCTTGCAATAATTCGTTCCAATAAAAGAAAGAAAATTAATGAGGTTGACAAAAGAATTCAGAAGCTGCTTATTCTATCGAAGAAAGAGGGATGGAGCTCTGATGATTCTGAGATTACAATTAGAAATGGTCGTTTAGTTATTCCAATATCTTCTGCAAATAAGAAAAAGATTAAGGGGTTTGTGCACGATGAATCTTCAACAGGACAAACTTCATATATTGAGCCCTCAGAAATTGTTGAACTAAATAATGAAGTAAGAGAATTAGAACTTGAACAGAAGAGGGAAATTGTAAAAATATTAACCGAATTTACAGATATTTTAAGACCTCAAATAGATATACTTCACCAAGCATATTATTTTCTTTCTCAAATAGATTTTATCCGTGCAAAAGCTAAATATGCTATGAAAATCAGGGCAGGAAAGCCAATTGTTGAAAATGAAACTTTAATTAATTGGTATGATGCTCGACACCCATTGCTTGAAAAGACACTTGAAAAGAATTCAAAACAAATAGTTCCTTTAAGAATAAACATTAATGAAAAAGGTAGAATACTGATAATTTCAGGACCAAATGCAGGAGGGAAATCAGTATGTTTGAAGACTGTTGGATTATTGCAATATATGCTACAATGCGGGTTATTAGTTCCGATGAGAGAGACTTCCGAAGCAGGAGTATTTTCTTCAATCCTTATTGATATAGGCGATGAACAATCATTAGAAAATGACCTTAGTACATATTCCTCTCACTTATTAAATATGAAAAATTTGTGTGAGGGTGCAAATAATAAAACCCTTTTTCTTATTGATGAATGTGGGACAGGAACAGATCCAATGATTGGGGGAGCAATTGCAGAATCGGTTTTAGAACATCTCAACAATAAGAAATCCTATGGAGTTGTTACAACTCACTATTCAAATTTAAAACTATTGGCAGATAGAGAAGAGGATATTGTGAACGGAGCTATGCTTTTTGATCAAACAAATATGAAACCCCTCTACACACTATCAATAGGAAGACCAGGCTCATCATTTGCTTTTGAAATTGCTCAAACAATTGGACTCCCTAAAGTTATTATAGATAGTGCAATAAATAAAATTGGATCATCTCATCTCGATTTTGAACAACAGCTCCAACAAATGGAGGTTGAAAAGATTCAAATAAAGAAAAAGGAGAAGGAGTTGAAAGTGGCGGATGATTTATTATCGGAAGTTCTAATCAAATACAATAAATTAAACTCAACATTAGAAGAAGATAGAAAAACCATTTTAAAACAAGCCAAACTTGAAGCTAAGGAAATTCTCAACAATGCAAACAAACAAATAGAAAACACAATCTCTAAGATTAAGGAGGCTAATGCAGAAAAAGAAAAAACTCAAGTAATAAGAGATGCATTTAGAAAGCAGCAAGAACAGCTTGGTAAGGAAATAAGTGTAATTGAGGTTGAGCAAAAGAGTGAAAAGAAAAAACAAAGTTCTCAACCAACAAACAAAGACATAGGAGTAAGATTAGATTTCTCTGCTCTATCAATAGGCGATATAGTTAAGATTGGACAGGAGAATACATTTGCAGAGGTTGTTTCCATTAGAAGAAATAAAATTGAGATAATTAGCAATAGTATTAAAATGACTATTGATAAAAATAGTGTAATTAAAGTAGATAAGAAGTCTTATTTGAAGCAACAATCTAAAACAACATTAAAATCTTCATCACCATTTTTATCTATTATAGACGAATTAAACGAAAAAAGAAAAGAATTCAAGCCCCAATTAGACCTAAGAGGAGAAAGGGCTGAGATAGCAATTGAGAAAGTAAGTAAGTTTATTGACCAAGCACGTCTTTTGGGAGAAAAAGAATTATCAATCCTTCATGGAAAAGGAACTGGAGTATTAAAAATAATAATTAGAGATTTTTTGAGAACTAATTCAGAAGTAAGTTCTTTTAAATCAGCCCCGGTAGAGTTTGGAGGAGAAGGAATTACATTAGTTACATTAAACTAAAAATATAAAAAACAAATAATAATTAAACAAATTGACCTCTTATAGTGTTTATATTACGAAGCTAATTTTAAATTAAAGAATATGAAAAAGAATTTTATTATCAGAACCAAGACAATCATTATAGCATTATTGATGATGTTCTTATCCATTAATTATGGTTATTCCCAAACTAATGGAGATAACTTTGATTTCAATCTATACACACCTGGAAATTACGCAGGCTGGAGAGGCTATCAAGCCCAAACTAGCTCAACTACTTCAGCAATATCATTTTCAACATGGACTCCATTTAATGACCCTGCAACTTGCACTTGGCAAGGAGCTCCTTGTTTCGTTATTAATAGTAATGTAAATCAATTTGATTTTACAGTTCCTACCTTAAAAAGAATACCTAATGGATATTCACGATCAACTCAAATAAACTGTGCTCAAAATAACAGAAATTCAAATAGACTTTCCTATGATTTGGACGTAACAGATCATAAGTGTTTATTAACATTTAATTATGCTATGGTTCTTGAAGCTCCTGGTCATAGTGGTTATCAAAATCCATTTTTTCAGATAGAGGTTGTTTCTTTAGATATGAGCTCAGGAAGCCCTGTTGAAGGAGGAAGAATTGAACCTTGTGCTTTCTTTGAAGTTGTTGGAGATAATAATCCTATGCCTGCAGGCTGGGGAACATTTTCAGGAGGAATCTGGCAAGATTGGCGTCAAGTCTCAATGAACCTAACTAATTATTTAGGAGAAAGAGTTAGAATTAAAGTTACTCTCGCAGGTTGTTCACCAAGTGCGCATTGGGCATATGGTTATTTTGTTGGACGTGTAGCCCCATCTGTTTTAAATGTTAATGCCTGTGGTAATGAAGGAAATGCAGCTACTATTGAAGCCCCATCTGGTTTCTATTCTTATGAATGGTATGCTAATCCTTATGATGAACCAGAAAGCCAATTAGCAGATTTAGCCATTCCTGCAAATTTATTATATTCAAGTACAGCAACAGCTACTGTTCCTGCCAACAATATATTTAACCTTACAACGGCAACTTATACTGCCAACGGAGAAAATTACTTTGTAAAGGTTACCTCTCCAAGTAGTTCTACTACAATTCCTGGTTGTGTTGCATATATGAAAGCTCGTGTTCAAACTATTAAACCTGTTACAAATTTTAGCACTGTCGTTGATTGTCAACTTAAAGCGACTTTCTCAAACAACACAGTATTTCCTTTGGAAGGAGTAGAGGATGAAGTAAAACAATTTATCTGGAATTTTGGTGATGGAACAACTGCTGAATATATTAGTACTGATACTTCTACAAATTCAAATATTAGTCCTATTCATACTTATGCTGAACCTGGAACATACACTGTTAGTCTTTTGGCTAAATATAACGCTTGTGAAAAAGAATTTATTCAAGAAATTATAATTCCTGCTACTCCTTCATTTTCTCTTATTGATTCTACAATTTGTATGGGCGCTACAATCGATATTTCTATTCAAAATCCTGCTATAACCGATAGCGTTACATATACTTGGACTAATCCTAATAATCCAATTCCTTTTGAAGGACCGGTATATAACGCAACCTTTAACCAAAGAACGGAAGTAATTGTTAATGCTGTGTCTCCTTCTTGCAACTATATTGACACTGTTATTATTGATGTTCAAGAATTTCCAGACATAACTCTTGTTGGGGACACTATGCTTTGTGATGGAGAAACTGCCTATATAACCGCTAATGATGAAACAGGAAATACTCAACAAATGCAGTGGTCTTTTACTGACCCAGGAAATCCTCCTCAATTTAATCCTAATCAACCTGTAACAAGTAATCCTGTGTTTTCTTACACTCCTACTGGGGATATGACAATATACCTGATAGCTCGTACCAGCCAAGGTTGTATGAGTTCAAAAAGTATTAATCTTATAATTACTGATCCTAGGGCTGTTGCTAATAAATATAAGGTGTGTCCTGGGGATCCTGTTGTGTTGACTGGATATGATGGTATTGACTATAGCTGGGGGGCTAATCCTCCTGATGCTACTCTTCCTACTGGTAGATCTGCAAATTCTGTGACTGCTCATCCTGAAGAAACTACTATTTATACTATGAGGGGATATGGGGAAAGTGGTTGTTATGCTGAACGTACTCTTAAAGTGGATGTTATTCCTTTCCCTGTGGGGGAAATTTCTTGCTCTCCAACCTATGTTGATGTTGATAATCCTGTTTTATCTTTAAAAGATATCTCTCAATATGGGGTTAGTTCTCACTGGGATCTTTCTGACGGAACAGTATCTGATGCAAGAAGTTTTAGTCATAAATTTAATGATGTTAGTGGTCAAAATGTTGAAATCCGTCTAACAAGCTTTAATGAAGTTGGTTGTTCTGACACTGCTTCTATGATTGTTCCTATTGATCTTCTTTCAGTTTGGGTGCCTAATGGGTTCTCTCCTGATGGGGATGGAAGTAATGATAAGTTTTTCTTTTTCTCTTTCAATAAACTTAATGATGTTAAGTTAGAAGTTTACAACAAATGGGGAGAAAGACTTTATATTTTTGAAAGAGATGTTTTCCAAGGTCAAGGGGACATGAGTAATAGCTTAGGATGGGATGGAAAATTCAATGGAAAAGATGTTCCTATAGGTGCTTATGTATGGAGATTGACTTACAAACGTGACGGAAATCAAAGAGTGTATGACAAGAGTGGTACTATTAATATTATAAGATAACTAAAATTAAAACTAAAATTACTAAAGCGACTGTCTCATAATTCACGAGACAGTCGCTTTTTTTTATTTTAAAATCCTGATTCTTACAAAAAAACTTACTCAAAATTTTTCCTTAATAAAAAAACTTTTTTCCTTAATAAAAAAGAATTTTTCCTTAATAAAAATATTTTTTTCCTTAACTTATTTTGAAATATACTAAGGTTAAATTCAACTACACTTGATGTTTTTCTGTTTTATATTATCTTAAAACTTCAATCACCCCATTAATATCTATGGTTTTATCGTGTCTAAATCCTATAAATCTATAAAAATATGTTCCAGTTGGAGTATTAGTTTTGTCAGGATTCCAAAAATCTTCTTCCTTTGAGATGTTGCTGAACTCATATATTTTTTTTCCTTGTCTTGTGTAAATAATAAGCTGGTTTTCGGGAAATGCATTTTGCTCAACAAGGTTATGAATGTCAAAGTAATCATTTATTCCATCTCCATTTGGGGTTACGCAGTTAGGAAATAGTATGTTATCTACTTGCAAATCAAGGTGCAGGTTACTATCGCAGCCATTTATGGATTGAAGGGTGTGAGAGTAGAATCCTGTTTTGTTTTCGTTAAAGCCGTAGTTACGGTAGGTGTTGCCTTTGTAGATGTCGGCGTAGAGGGTGTCATTAAATGTGGTATTTACTGTCAAATTCAAAACATAAATACTGTCACATCCAAACATATTATTATATTTTATTTCATAAATTCCTGTGGAATCGAAAATTAGGTTTTGAAATTCAAAGTCTTCATTATCACAAATTGAGAAATAGGTTGAGTCGAAAAATGTTGGATTTATTGTTAGGTGAAGGATTATATTTGAATCGCATCCATAAACAGAATTTAATTCAAGATAATAAATTCCTGAGCTTGTCAGGATTGTTCCTTGGGCATTGTATTCATAATTTTCACAAGTTGTATCATAAACATCTATCCAATTATAATGTGGATGAACTCTAACAAGCCTGCTTGCATAGTGAGGACATCCGGCAGTATCCATAACTTGAACAGTATAGGAAAAATCTGTTTGTGGTTTTATTGTTATTGATTGAGTTGTTTCACCACTATTCCACTGATAATCTCCTTCTAAGGTGGCAGTTAATGTTGTTGTTTCTCCTTCACAAAGAGATGAGTCTCCAACAATTTTTAATATTCCTGTTGGACCTACAAGACTAATAATCATTTCTATTGTGTCAGTACACTGGTTGTCGGCAAGTCCTGCAACCAATTTAACTACATAATCTCCAGAAGAAGTATATTGTTTTATCGGATTGTCTATATATTGAATATCACCATCATCAAAAATCCATTCAATTGTTTCGCATCCTATTCCAGAAGGGAGTGGATTGATTCCATCTGCAGATATTTTACTATTGTTTGTAAATTGAACTTCAAAAAAACATGGTTCCCAAGTTGTTGTATAGGAAAAATCGGCCAAAGGGAAACGTCTTCCTGCATAAGCATCAATAATAAAACTACAATTTGGATTTTCAGTTGAAGAAACTTTACAATAATAGTTTTGAGTGCTATCGGTTATTATTTCTAAAATTCTTTGGTTTGAAATAACTGTATTTGGATTAGAGGATGAATACCATTGGTAGTAAAATCCCTCAGGGGCATTAAAGATATTGGTTTGTGTTTCTCCACAAGCTGTCGAGGTAACTCTTTTTCTTCCACATTTTAAACTATAGTATGCATATCCAAAATGTCCTCCTTCCTTACAATCGTAGGTTGTTAGTCTAACTTTTATAGTTTGGCCATGATATTGAGCAATATCAAAGCCAACTGTTGTCCAGTCTTTCCATATAACATTTGAATTTGGAACTGTGTTCCACCCTAAACTATTACTTGCAACAAAATCGGCATAACCACAAACGGAATCAATCAAGATATTGCTTTGGTTTAAAATTTCTAAGGTAAAACGAGGTTGGTCTTGCGGAGTGTGATTTGGATCTTCAAGTACAATTGCATACTTAAGAAACATTAAGTCAAAATTATTTGTATCTACCTCATACCTATAAGTTAAGCTTTCAGCTTGGGAGCCAATAGCCCAATTCCCCAATCTTACGGACGCTTCTTCATTAAGAGGAATTGTTCTTAATACATTATTTGTTCTTAAATCTCTTTCCGATGTATCAAGATGAACGGTATGGCGACTACTCTGGTTTAAATATCCATTATCAACTAAGCCATTATAAATATATGGTAATTGGTAGGTTCCAAAGGTTGCTGTTACATCTGTTGATTTTAAGTCAGTGTAGTTTAAACAATTGCCAGCAGACTCAATGTTTATAAAAACAATTGAATCAGCGCATCTATAATTAAAACTATCACAAAGAGAAAAAACATATAACTCGTAGTAACCAAGTGTTTCAGAAATTGGAAGAAAAATATGATTTGTGATTGTTGTATCAAAATGATAATTAGTTGTACCCTGTCTATTCCAACGGACTATCCAACCAGGGGATGTTGGATCGTTATCCCAGGAAATCAAAACAGAACCATTGGCAACGTTAGAAACAACAATATTATCGGCAACAGGACACAAGCATGATGTCCATACAATTTGAGGTAGTCCACAAATTATGGTGTCATTACATTTATTATAAATAATATAGTAATAGCCAGTATTTGGAGTCAACGATCCAAAGAAAGCAGATGTATCGTTCGTTATTATGGTTGAATAAAGAGTGTCATTTTGATATAACTCAACTGTCCACTCAATTGTATCACTTGGTTCAGTCCAATTTATGAGAATGGAATTTGAAGTAGCAGTAAAATTTGAAGCGATAATTTCTGGACAAGGACATTTTGTACAAATATTCAAATCCTTTATCTTACAAATTGAATCCAAAGGGACATTATGACAATTATTATAAATTAGGATAGTAAAACACTGCATTGGAGTTAAACTATCGAAAACAGCATATTGGTTAGTGGTGGTTAATGAATCTAATATTTCTCCGTTACTCATTAATATAACTGTCCAATCAATATCATCAGTTGAATAAGTCCAATTTACAACAATACTATCTTCTGTTGAATAAGCTGAAAGAGTTAGTGGAACTGGACAATCACATTGAATCCAACATTTCTTTAAAATAACTCTATCGCAGGCTTTTTCAGTTGTGTCACAAGGAGTGAAAAGCCTTGCTCCATAGTTTTTGCAATGAGTTAGATTTGTAAGGAGAATACTTGTATCGTTAGTTGATAAAAGGGTTCCAGAACCAAATGGGAATGCACAATCTTCGTCATATTCAAGAAGCCAATCTTGTGATACGGTTGAAGAATTCCAGGTGATTAAGGTTGTACTATCTGTAAGTACATTAACATTCATTTGAGGAATAGGAGGACAGACGTCACAAATACTGATGATTAATTCAAAACCACTATTTGGACTATCTGAGTCAACTAAAAAAACTACTGTAACAGGACCAAGTTGCGACCGAACACTTATGTTGCCAGAATTGGAAATTGAATTTTCAAATAATTTTAGATTTGAATTTGTGTCACCACTATAAATTATTAATTTTGTCCTATTATGATCTTCAATATTATAGGTTCCATTCAAAATTATTCTTGTTCCCGGAGTTAGAGGGAAAATTGTTGTTTTGGCATTAACTCTTGTTGCATAATTACCCAAATTTCCTCCATTATCATAAAGAATTCCACTATTAGTGTGAATTTCTGAATAACCATTAGTTTGCATATTATAGGTTTGGGAGAAAACAGACCCACCAATAAGGCTAACTAAAAAAAATAAAAGTATGGTTAATAACCTATTCATTAATATTAAGGATTTACTTTACATATAAACTTGCATATACTTTGACATTTCTTTCTGAACTTTTTTTGCTTCTTCCTCTGCTCTTTGAGCAAAGGCGGATGTTTGGTCAGCAAATATAATTGCTCTTGAGGAGTTTACTATTATTCCACAATCCTTTGTCATACCATATTTCGAAACCTCTTCCAAAGAACCTCCTTGTGCTCCTACTCCCGGAACTAAAAGGAAGTTTTCTGGAGCCAATTCTCTTATTCTTGTGAACATTGTTGCTTGAGTCGCTCCACAAACAAACATTAGATTATCTTTATTCCCCCACTGTTGACTCTTTGTTAAGACTTTTTCAAATAAAGGTTTGCCTTCTTGGTCTTCAATGAATTGAAAATCGCTTGCTCCTTTGTTTGAAGTTAGAGCAAGAAGAATAACCCATTTATCTGAATATATTGTGAATGGCTTAACCGAATCCTCTCCCATATAAGGTGCGATTGTCATCGAATCAAAGTTAAAGTCTCCATTTGGGTCTAGGAAAGCTTTGGCATATTGCTCGGATGTGTTGCCTATATCTCCCCTTTTTGCATCAGCAATAGTAAAACATTCATTTTTCAAACCATTCAAATAATCCATAGTCTTCTTTAAGGAAATAAGTCCATTAATCCCATTACTTTCATAGAAGGCTAAATTGGGTTTATAGGCAATTGTGTAGGGAAGAGTTGCATCGATTATTGCCTTATTAAATGAAAATATTGGATCTGGTTCACAAAGCAGATGTTGTGGAATTTTATTTATATCGGAATCAAGTCCAACACATAAAAATGATTGCTTCCTCCTTATTAATTCTATTAACTGACTACGTTTCATTTTATTTTATTTTTTATTAATCAATTCAACAAAGTGCTGATAAAGGAGATTCTTCACCTTTTCAACATCAATTTCTTTCCCTAATTCTTTTTTCATTGAAGTTACTCCTTTATCAACAAATCCACATGGGTTTATATTGCTGAAATAGGATAAATCTGTATTTACATTTAGAGCAAAACCATGCATGGTAATATATCTTGAGGCCTTAACGCCAAGGGCACATATTTTTCTTGCATTCGGACTATTACCATCTATCCAAACCCCGGTTGCCCCTTCTAATCTTTGGCAAAAAATCCCGAAATCATCCATAGTATGAATAACCATTTGCTCAATTGTCCATATATAATTTTTTAAAGAAAGTCCAAGGGCTTCAATATCTAAGATTGGGTAACCAACAATTTGACCAAAACCATGATAAGTGATATCTCCTCCTCTGTTTGTCTTATAATAAGTGGCGTTTATTTTGCCTAAAAACTCTTTATTTATCAATAAATTGTTTTCTTGTCCGTGTTGTCCAAGAGTATAAACATGAGGATGTTCACACAAAATAAAGTCTTGTTCAATTTTCTCAGAAAGATTATTGATTTTGTTAGATACTTTTTGATTAAAAATAAGTTCTTGCTTGTCCCAAGCCTCTTTATAATCAATTAATCCCCAATCAATATAATTTATATTTGTCATCAAGATAACTTTTGATATTATGTTTGCAAATGTAGTAAATGTTTTTGATTTATAGAATTAAAAAATAGAATTTATTGCTAGCCAATAAAAACCAATAAAAATATTTATAATAGTATATTTTTTTGTTACTTTGCAACATTATTCAATTTTCAAAGAAATAAGTGATTAGTATAAACAAATTAATGAAAAAAAAACTTAAATTATTATTAGTTATTGTAGCATTTTTGTCTTTTTTAACAACAAATGCACAAGTTAATATGAATCGTTATATAACCCTTAATGTTATAAAAGGAGATTCGATCCAAATAGATATTTTTGGCGATACATCAAATACTGATATTAAAATTGTAAGTGGTAGTCGTATAATTGATAAGAAAATAAATAGTTCTTGGACAAACTTCTTTTATGTTTATTCGACTGACACAATTATAACTATATATGGAAATATAAAAAGATTTGATTGTAGTGATAACAGGAATAAAATATTGGGATTGAATGCTTCAAATAATATTGGGTTAGTATCTTTGCTTTGCTTTAATAATCATATTTCAAATCTTGATTTAATTGGATTAACCTCCTTAGAATATTTGGATTTTAATTCTAATCAACTTTCTGGGATTAATTTAGTGGGATTAAATTCATTAACTTCCATGCATTGCTATTCAAATCAGCTCACAGAACTTAATTTAAGTGACTTAAATTCTTTATCAGAACTTTATTGTCACAATAATTATATTTCAACACTATCCCTAATCGGATTGCCTTCTCTAACATTTTTATCTTGTAATTCAAATAAAATAGACAAAATAAAAATAAATGATTGCATTAATTTGAGAACCATATATTGTGAAAAAAATAATCTGTCTGCTTGCGGATTAGATAGCTTATTTTCACAACTACCTTATTGTACAGATATTGATATGGGTATTGTTCGAATAAAATTTGATGATGAAATTAATCCTGGATGGGAATTTTGTCGTGATACTATTGCGACTAATCGTCGTTGGAAAGTACGTGACAACACATCAGAAATTGCAAATGATGTGTATAGCTGTGATTATTTTACAATTGGGATTAAAGATGTAGAAAATAATTTAGATACTCGTATTTATCCTAATCCCGTTGATGAAATGTTGATAATAGATTTTCCTCAAACCATTGAAAGAATAGAAGTGTATGATGTTTTAGGACGTCAAATTCTAAAAACAAATAAAAATAATAGTGGGGAAAAAGTTAATTTGAATTGTTCCAATTGGGAACAAGGTATTTACATAATAAAAATTAAAACTAAAGATTCAATATTTCAAAATAAGTTATTAAAAAAATAATTAAATATTTTTTTGCATATTCAACAATTCTTTTATATTTACCTTGTTGACAATTTATTGTTGAATTGTTTTTCAAAAACTATGCTTCAATCCAAAGATTATTCTTAATTTTACACGAAATTTCAATCAATAAATATAGTAGAAAATTATGAATAAGTTTCAAGAAAATTTACAAAAAACTATCTCTGAATTAATTAAAGTGTCAGAAATTATAGTTTCATCAGATAAGGCATCCCAATTGGATATAGACATTCTCCTTACAAAATTAAGAAAAGCTTATGATGCTGCAATTTCTTTTGAGATAGAAAAACAAGAAATTATATTAGAGAATCCAATAATTTTTACTCAAGACCTAAAACAAGAGCCAGAAGTTGAAAAAAAGGAAGAATTTATTGATCAAAAAATTGAGGAAGATATAATTGTGGAAGAAGTCCCTCAAACAATAATTGTGGAAAATGAAATTGAAAAACAAAACATAGAATCAATTATAGAAGATGAAGTTGAAAGAGAGGTAGAAGTTGAAAAGGAAATTGAAGAAGTTGCTGAAACGGTAGCCGAAACTATAATTGAAGAAAAAGCGGTTCAATCTGAACAAAAAGTTATAATAAAACCTATTTTAATTGAGCCTGAAATATTATTTGACACAGAGAATCACGAACAAGAGACAAATGATAATGCTCGAAAAAATGATAACATATCAAAGGAAAGTCCTTCTGTATTAAAATATTTGAACGAACAGATGCCTAAGGTTAATAACATTTTTCAAGAACAAAATCAAGAAAAAAAATCAGAGGAAAATACAAATATCAATCAGCAAAGCTCTCCTAAAACAATTGGAGAAAGATATTCTCAAGAAAAATCTGTTTTAGATAATATCTCTAAAACGGTTAAGCAAGATGATATTTCTTCTCGTTTCAAAACACATAATCTTGACCTGAGAACTGCCATAGGCGTAAATGAAAAATTTATGTTTATTAACGATTTATTCTCTGGAAATTTACGCCAATACACCGACTTCATACAAAAGCTAAATGAGGCAGAGTCTTTAGAGAAAGCTAATCAGATTCTAAATGCAACAAAAGAAGAAAATCGTTGGATTTCAAATTCACTGCCTATAACAACCCTTCACGAAATAATTTTAAAGAAATTTCATTAAATAATTCAACCATAAATTTTAGCAATGGATAAAAAATATTATGTTGAAGTAGCTTCAAATCAAAGGAACCATTTTGGAGAATACATATGTGGAGATGTATTTCTTTCAAAAAGAGAGAAAGGAGAAGGTCGTTTAATATCTGTTTTGGCAGATGGAATGGGACATGGAGTTAAGGCTAATGTATTAGGTACGCTTACGGCTTCAATGTCAATTAATTTTGCCCAAGAGCACAAAGACCCACAAACTATTGGAGATATAATAATGAAAACTCTTCCTGTTTGTAGTGAAAGAAAGATGAGTTATGCAACCTTTACAATTGTTGACGTTGACAATGGAGAGGTAACAATTATGGAATACGACAACCCTCAATGTGTTGTTTTTAGAGGAGCTAATCTTCTTGAAATTGAATGGGAAAAACTTAAACTTGAAAATGTTGATTCTTTGGGGAGGAGTCAAGAGATTAATACTACAACTTTTATACCTCAGAAAGAAGATAGAATTATATTTATTTCGGACGGAGTAACTCAATCTGGAATGGGTACACCAAACTATATGCTTGGCTGGACTCATGAAAGATATCTTGAATTTGTGAGAGAAGCTATTCAGAATGAAAGACATATATCAGCGTTTAAACTTGCTCAAAGAATTGTTAATAAGGCTTATGCAAATGATAATTTTCGCTCAAAAGATGACACATCTTGTGGTGTAATATATTTTCGTGACCCAAGAAGAATGATAATTGCAACTGGACCTCCTTTCAAAAAAGAGAGTGATAGTGAGTATGCTAAAAGATTTATGGATTTTGATGGAGCAAAAGTAATTTGTGGAGCAACAACAACCGACATTATCTCAAGAGAAACAGGAATAAAGGTTGATGATAATATTGAACCATCCGACCCTACCCTACCTCCAATGTCAGAGATGGAAGGAATTGATCTTGTAACAGAAGGTATATTAACTCTAAACAAAGTTGTGACAATTCTTTCTAACAATACCGAATCAACAATGAACTTAAGGAATGGCCCTGCAGATGAAATCATTAAACTACTTCTAAATAGTGATGAAATTGTGATAATGGTTGGAACTCAAATAAATCAGGCTCATCATGACCCAACAATTGGAGTTGAAATTGAGATTAGAAGAACAACCATCAGAAGATTGGAAGAAGTGCTGGAAAAGAAATTTATGAAAGAAGTAATTGTGGAATACATATAAAATTTATACCTTTGCCCTTCATTATTTTAAGAGACATTATTAAAATAGGAATAAAATTAAAACAGAAATGATAAAGAAATTAATATTTTATCTATTAATAGCAATAAGCTCAACGGCATTTTCTCAAACCTATATTAGAGATGCGGAACTTGGTGACAAGAATGCTCAATACCGTTTGGGGAGAATGTATGAAAGAGCAGACCGTATGCCAAAAGACATTGCTAAGTCACTATATTGGTATTCAAAAGCAGCTGAGCAAGACCAGCCAGATGCAATACAAGCTTTAGCTGAACTCTATTTCTATGGAGCAGAAGTTGATCGTAAACCAAGATTAGCCTTCACTCTTTTCCAAAGAAGTGCTGAATTTAAAAATACAGAAGCTTATTTTTGTCTTGGTGAAATGTATTTCTATGGACAAGGAACAACTCAAGACTACAAAAAAGCCTTTGAATGGTATAAGAAAGCTGCTGATGAAGGAAATCTTGCAAAAGCACAATATAAAATTGGCCAAATTCTTTTTGAGGGTAATTATGTTAAACAAGATAAGGCAATGGGCATAAACTACATTAAATTAGCATTCAATAATGGCTATCCAAAAGCATACGAATATTGGACAGAGCAACAAATGTGGAAATACGAAAATAAATAATAGCAATATATGAAAAGGACATTAATCTTTTTTACATTAATACTTTTTTTCTCACACTTGGGATTTTCTCAAAACTTAGAGCAAAAAGCCAAAATAGGAAACGTTCAATCGATGTTTGATTTGGCCAAAGAATATTATAGCGGTGTTGGTAGATTTCAAAACAAAGCCAATGCCCTAATTTGGTTTGAAAAAGCAGCAAACAAAAATCATATAGAATCGATGTACCATACAGCTCAAATGTATGAAAAGGGAGAGAGTACAAAAGTTGATTTAAGAAAAGCATTTAACTATTATCTTCTTGCTGCAGAAAGGGGACATTTTTCATCTCAACTTGTTGTTGCAAAAAAACTTGAAAAAGGAGAAGGAGTAAAAAAGAGTGACAGTAGAGCTTATTTGTGGTACAGAGTGTGTGCTGAAAGAGAAGAAACACTTGCATGCAGAAAAATGGGGGACTATTTTAAAGAAGGGAAAATTGTATCGAAAGATCATTCTCAAGCAAAGTTTTGGTATGAAAAAGCCGCTCAGAAGAATGATATCGAAGCCAAATCATCTTTGGCTTATCTATATATTGTTAATGAAGGATTAGCTCCAAATGTTGACAAAGCAAAAACTCTAAACAAAGAACCCCTTTTAAAACAAATCCCATTATCTTTTTTTGTTGAAGGAATGATTAATATGTCTGAATCAGGCGATGAAAATGATAAGAGAGCTTTTCAAAATTTATCAAAAGCTAAACAAATGGGAATAAAACAAGCCTATTATCATATAGCAATGTTGAATTATGAAGGAAAAGGTACTCAAAAAAATATACTTCAAGCTTTCAAAATTATGGAAACTTTGCCCTCTGAATATGATAGTGAATTAGGATTATTAATGGCAAATGCATATAAAAATGGGGAAGGAGTTGAAATTGACACTATAAAAGCAATTGAGAACTACAAAAAGGCAGCTAAAGCAGATAATCCTGAGGCATGCAGATCTTTATCTCAAATTTATAAGACAGGATGGGGCGTTAAAAAAAATCTTAAAGAAGCTGGATTTTGGCAACAAAAAGCCTTTTCAATTGAAAATCCAAAATCAATTGACAAATCAAAATCAACTAAAAGAAAATAAGCTAAACTATAAATATTATGGCAATTATAGATAACTTAGCAAAACAAAATTCTGAACAATGGCTATTAAGTGAGGCTATTGACCAACAAACAAAAGATTTCATCATTGACTTGATTAAAAATAATATTGAGCAGTTTAATGAATCTTTTTATCGAAATTTAGAATTTGGAACAGGAGGACTTCGTGGAATAATGGGAATTGGGACTAATAGGATGAACCAATATACCGTTTCCATGGCTACACAAGGGTTTGTTAACTACATCATTAAGTGTAATCCTAACAAACAAATAAAAGCAGTTATCTCTTTCGACAGTAGAAATAAAAGTGAAGAATTCGCTCTAATAACAGCAAAAGTTATGGCAGCAAACGGGTTCAAAGTTTTTCTTTTTAATGAATTAAGACCAACTCCGGTTTTAAGTTATGCCGTGCGCCAATTGAAATGCGATGCAGGAGTTATGATTACAGCTTCTCATAACCCAAAAGAATATAATGGATATAAGGCCTATTGGAATGATGGTGGTCAATTGGTTTATCCTCATGACACCCTTGTTATTGAAGAAGTTGTTAAGATTAAGGACTTTTCTCAAGTTAAATCCAATGGAAATGAAAACAATATAACAATTGTTGATAGCTCATTCGATAAATTATACCTTAATGAAGTTCTAAAACTATCACTTAGCCCTAAAACAATAGAAAAACACTCTAACATAAAAATTTGCTATACACCCCTACATGGAACTGGAATAACTATGGTTCCAAAAGCATTGGAAATGTATGGTTTCAAAAATATTAGTATTGTAAAGGAGCAGGCTGTTTTAGATGGAGATTTTCCAACGTGCAAAAGCCCTAATCCTGAAGAGCATTCAGCAATGGAACTGGGAATGAAACTTGCAAAAGAAATTGATGCCGATGTTCTTTTGGCAACCGACCCAGATGCTGATAGGGTTGGAATTGCAGTTAAAGATAATAACAATGAATTCGTTCTTATTAATGGGAATCAAACTGCAACCGTTCTAACCTACTATATTCTAAAAATCCTAAAAGAAACCGACAGGCTAAAAGGAAATGAATATACAATAAAAACAATTGTCACCTCCGAATTAATAAGGAAGGTGTCTGAAAGTTTTGGTGTTAAGAATTATGATGTCTTTACTGGCTTCAAATTTATTGCTGAAAAAATTCTTGAACTTGAATCCAAAGAAAAATATATTTGTGGGGGAGAAGAAAGTTATGGATTTTCAATTGGAGATTACGTAAGAGATAAGGATGCTGTTTCGGCTTGTTGTCTGATTGCAGAAGTTTGTGCATGGGCAAAAGAGCAAGGGAAATCATTCTTTGATATTCTTTTGGGTATATATCTCGAATATGGTTTTTTTAAAGAAGAATTGCTATCAATAACAATTAAGGGAAAGTCTGGTGCTGAACAAATTCAAAAAATGATGGCAGATTTTCGTCATAACCCTCCAAAAACAATAATTGGACTTGAAGTTGTGATGATAAAAGACTACCAAAAACAAACAACTTTAGATACAATAACTTTAAAAGAAGAAATATTAGGGTTTCCTAAGTCAAATGTTCTTCAATTCTTCCTTAAAGATGGAAGTAAAATATCAATACGTCCATCTGGCACTGAACCAAAAATTAAATTCTATTTCGGTGTATTCAACCAACTTAATTCAATTAAGGAATACCCTGAACTAGAGAAAAAAGCAGAGGCTAAGATTCAAAAAATAATTAGTGAACTTGGGCTTAAATAAAGCAATATTTTAAAGGAGTTTTTTATCTTTTAATGTAATTGCACACACTATAGTTTTCCATAAGAAAATAATATTTTAAGAAAATAATAATATTCAATATAATATTTCGTTTGTCTTTCAACAATGCTTAAATTATAATATTAACATAATGAAAAAAATTATATTATATATATTTACTCTAGTACTAATTCTTATTGTTAGTAATAATGTCTACTCTCAAACCAGTGCTCCAAAAATTGGAAGTGTTTCTGGAAAGGTTTTAAACAAAAACACTAACCAGCCAATATCTTATGCTAATGTTATGATATTGGGGACAACCTTAGGTTCATCAACCGATGAAAAAGGTTATTTTGAAATAAAGGATGTTCCAATTGGATTTATTAGAGTTGTTGTTAGTGTGGTTGGGTATAAAAATGTTATTTCTGACGAGCTGCAAATCTATAGCAATCATAGTGCCTACACTGTAATTAAAATTGAAGAAGCCCCAACAGATTTGCTTGAAGTTAATATTGTTGCCGTTAAGGAAAAGAGCAAGGAATCTCCAATTTCTCTTAGAACAATTTCTCTTCAAGACATTGAAAAGTCGCCAGGGAGCAATCGTGATGTATCAAAAGCAGTTCAAAATTTACCTGGAGTTGCAGCAGGAGCCGTTAACAGGAATGACTTAATTGTTAGAGGAGGCGGCCCTTCTGAAAATGTTTTCTTTTTAGATGATGTTGAAATCCCAATTATAAATCACTTTGCAACTCAAGGAGCCTCTGGTGGAGCAGTTGGAATTCTTAACCCAGATTTTGTTCGTCAGGTTGATTTTCTCTCTGGAGCATTTCCTTCAAATCGTGGTGGAGCATTAAGCTCGGTTATGAATATCAAACAAAAAGAAGGCTCAAGAGATAAGATGCATTTCAAAGGCTCTATTGGAGCTTCCGACCTTGCTCTAACTTTTGATTTGCCAATAAAAGATAATAACCTACTATTTTCATATCGTAGAAGTTATCTTCAATTTCTCTTTACTGCCTTAGGACTTCCATTTCTTCCTTCCTATGACGATATACAATTCCGTTATAAATGGAATATTGACCAACATAATGAATTATTATTTCTTGGAATTGCTGCCTTTGACAGGTCAGAACTAAATCTTTCAATAGACAAACCAACCGAATCACAACAATATCTTTTAAATTCACTCCCTGACTACAATCAATTGAGCTATACCGTTGGGGCTGTTTACAAACATTATAATGACAACTCCATTGATATGGTTGTTCTTAGCAGAAATATGCTTAGAAATGCTTTCGAAAAATATCCAAATAATGATAAAAACTTGGCAAAGTTGTTAGATTATTCTTCAGTTGAGGCTGAGAATAAATTAAGATACGAAAAAAGATATACAACCCTTCCTTTTGAACTTAGCTTTGGAGCAAATATGCGTTATTCTAAATATACAAATGACAGCAAAAGAACAATTAATATCAATAACATCCTGTTTGAAGACAATTATAATTCATTAATTGATTTATTTTCCTACGGACTCTTTGTTCAAACAGGAGATGCATACTTTAAAGAAAGACTTAAACTTGGAATGGGGGCAAGATTTGATGGAAACTCCTATTCAAAGTTAATGTCAAACCCTTTTGTTCAATTTTCTCCTCGAATTTCTGCATCCTATCTTTTCAATGAACATTTATCAATTAACGGAAACATAGGCCACTACACCAAAGAACCATCCTACACCTCAATGGGATATAAGGATTCTAATGATGTGTTTGTGAATAAAGCCAGCCTAAAGTATATACATGTAAATCATTATGTATTAGGATTAGAATTTAATGCTAAAGCAAAAATTAAGGCAAGTCTTGAAGGTTTCTACAAACAATATTACAACTATCCAATAACTCTTAATGAGGGAATAAGCCTGGCGAGCAAGGGAAATGATTTTGGAGCAGTTGGTGATGAACCTCTAATTTCAGAAGGAAAAGGAAGAGCTTATGGATTTGAAGCATTATTTACCGCAAATGACATTAAGAAATTTAATATTTATGCAGTATTTACCTACTTTGTGTCTGAGTTTACAAATATTGACGGCAAGTATATTTCATCTTCATGGGATAATAGATTTATTCTTAATTTAACTGCAAGCCGCAAGTTTAAATACGACTGGTTGGTGAGTGCTCGTTGGCGTTTGATTGGTGGCAGTCCATACACTCCAATTGATGAATATGTTTCCTCACAAAGACAAATTTGGGATGCAAGAAATCAACCCTATTTAGATTATAACAGATTCAACACCCTTCGATTAGGAAACTACCACCAATTAGATATTAGAGTGGATAAAGAATTTGCATGGAAGAGCTTCGACATTACATTATATCTTGACGTTCAAAATGTATATAACTTCAAATCAGAATCAGAACCTATCTACACAAATTTAGATATAAACGGCAATCCTAACCTAATGCCAGACAACCAAACATACATACTAAGAAATATTTCAACCACATCAGGAACAATACTCCCAACCTTTGGTCTAATAGTCTATTTCTAAAAATTTAAAGAAAGAATTTCTAAGGGTTTATACTAATTATTGAAAAACAAATACTATTTTTGTGCAATCAAATTGATTAGTTATGAAAAAACCCTTAGCATTCTTATTCTTTATCAATTTAGTTCTTACAAATTTATTAGCTCAATCAAGCCTAAGTTCTGTTATTTATAATTCAATAAATAATACCGTCTTTTCTTGTGATACCATTCAACTAAATTGTACAACCCATTCAATAGTTTTAAATCCAAAAATATTTGCTCCTGGTGCAACGAATTCTTATATAGTTGATTCAATCCCTTACAATCCTCCTTGTTCTTTTGATTTAAATGAATATCCAGATAGAATAGAGTATCTTTTACTTTATGATGATGTATGGTCAGAGGTGTTAAATATAAATTTCGGACAAGCAAATTCAAATAATCCCTTTGTCTTTTCTTTTTATGAACAAGATAGTTTAACCCAATTTGTTATTGGTTCTAATGGATTGCTTTCATGGAATTTATCTGTTGCCTCAGGAAATGGATTTGTGCCAGCTAATCCTTGTACTTATAGTGCAGGCATAGCTATTCCTTCAACAACTGCAGAATTTCTAAATTGTATTTTTGCTCCATATCATGATATTTTTTATTCTCAAGAATATGAGTATGGTAAATTATACTATAATGTTATTGGAGAATATCCACTGAGAAAACTAATAATAAGTTTCTATGATGTGCCTTTATTTGGAAATACTTCCATACATGCAACAAGTATGCTTGTTTTATACGAAACAACAAATGTTATTGAGTTCTATTTGCAAAATAAACCTTGTTGTACTTCAACTAATAATGGTTATGCTACTTTGGGAATACAAAACCAAACTGGAACTCAAGCTGCATTTATCTACAATTCTCAAGGCCTTGAATATAATGCAACTGAATGGCAAGCTACAAATGAAGCTTGG
>Ga0172378_10000947_pt1 | contig 26305 bp, 19 predicted proteins | sample GrowelOW332metaG_FD_119755 | JGI IMG/M metagenome (GOLD analysis project Ga0172378, IMG submission 119755) | Groundwater microbial communities from an aquifer near a municipal landfill in Southern Ontario, Canada - Pumphouse #3_1 metaG | ecosystem: Environmental > Aquatic > Deep subsurface >... | reverse complement strand
GGTTGTAGAACGAGCATAGACAACAATGATGACTCTTCACAAGAAACTGAAACCACCACATCTACTGCCTCTAGTGACACCACCGACGCAAGACTTGTCCCTGATGTCCCGGAAATCACCTTTAATGGTTATCAATTTAGAATACTTACTAAAGGCAAAACCTCATCAACATGGTACTCCGTTGATATCGATGCAGAGAGTATGACGGGTGAACCAATTAATGACGCAGTTTATGCCCGCAATTCAAAAATCGAAGAGCTTTATGATATTGAAATCATTGAAGAATCTCCAAGCAGTCCCGATGTAGCCGCCACAACGGCTCTCACTGCCCAGAACGACTTTTACGACATGATAGCGCTCCGCATGAACGACCATATGGAAGGGCTTATAAACAAAGGCTTTATGAAGGACCTCAACGAGGTTGAATATCTCGACCTTACCCGTCCTTATTATGACCAAAAAAGCATTAGCGAACTTTCCATCGACGGGAAAAATTTTGCAATAACGGGCGACCTCCTCACAATGGACAATGATGCAACACGCTGTGTCCTTTTCAACAAAACAATAGCTGATGATATTGGAATAGAAACCATATACAACGCTGATTTTTATCAATTAGTAGAATCTGGCAAATGGACTCTTGACGTCCTTTATGAATGTGCAAAGCTTGCGGTTCAAGATAAAGATGGTCAGGCAGGAATGAATCCCGACGTTGATATATATGGCATGGAAACAGAACCGTTTAATTCGCTTGTAATGTTAAACTCCGCTGGAGTTAGAATAGTGCAGAAAAACGAAGAAGATATTCCAGTATACTCACTTTATACTGATAAGGCAATTGAAGTTCTGCAAAAAATAATTCCTATTCAAAATGATGCTTGCATGATGCTTAGCACAAATTATAGCGGTTATACTGATGTATGGACAGGACTTTTCCACCCCACATTCACTAGCAATAGAAGTCTTTTCTATATGGGACAGATACAGAATGCAAAAATGTTTAGAACTTTCGATGTAGACTTTGGAATTCTTCCTATACCGAAATATGATGAATCTCAAGAAGAATATCTATCCCCTGTAACCACCTATGGAACAGACTGTATTTCAATACCGAAAATAGCAAGCAATCTTGAACGCACTGCTATTATAATTGAAGCCCTCTCATGTGAATCAAAATACACAGTTCAACCTGCTTACTATGAAGCAACACTCAAGGGCAAGACAGCAAAAGACGAGGAATCAACGGTAATGCTTGATTTGATGTTTGCAAATAGAACCTTTGACCTTGGTTATATGTATAACTGGGGCGGCTCATATGATGCAATTTATGCTTTAACCAAAACAAATAGTACCAGTATTACATCAACCTTAAAATCGATTCAAGTCACAGCTGAAAGGGAAATTGCTGCAACTGTCAGTGCGATAATGAATCAACAATAACAAAAATTCAATACAGAGAGAATATTATATGTTCTCTCTGTAAATATATGTGAAAGGATTTTATATGAGCAAATTAACTAAAAAAATCGGGTTTATTTTAGTGCTTACACTGCTGTGTACAGCTCTTGTCTCTTGTGGTGATAACGTTAACAATCAGCAAACAACTTCCCCCGACACCACTGTAACACCACCTATATCCCTTGAAATTATCAAAGATGGAACAACAGATTTTGTAGTGTGCCGTCCTGACGAAACAACAGAAAATATAGTTGCGATATGTCAAACTTTAATTGGCAACATAACAACATTCACAGGTGCTAACCTAACCTTTAAAACAGACTGGTTAAAGCCCGACGTGGAACCACCTGCAGAAACTCTTGAAATTTTAATCGGTAATACTAACCGCAGTGAAACCCAACAAATTCTTAAAGATATCAAATATAATGATTATTTTATAGGTGTTGTTGGAAACAAATTAGTTATAGTCGGTGGAAATGATACTGCAACAGTATCAGCAGTTAATTATTTTATTAAAAACTTTTTAAAAGAGCAAAATCCGACAGAATCAAGTAACGGCAATCTTACAATGACAAGCGATAATAATTATAGCTATTTGTATAATTACCGCATTGATGCTCTCTCCTGCCTTGATAAATCCATAAATGAATACTCAATAGTTATTCCAGCAGACCCGAGCATATCGGAATATCGTTTTGCCGTAGAATTCAAGGATTATATTTCAAGATATGTCGGTTATATTCTCCCTATAAAGAGCGATGATGAAGCAGAGACAGAATATGAAATTTTAATAGGCAACACCTCCCGCACAAATATAACAGTTGCCGATAACGAATACAAAGTAAATATAAATGGCACAAAGCTGCAAATTCTTGCGGATAATCTATTCGCCTATGAGCTACTGTACAATAAAATACGAGATGATATAATCCCAGCAAGTGAGGATAGCATCAGTCTCACCTCATTAAATTCAATGTCAGCCATTGATACTACTAACACGTGTAGCGAACGAACAGGCGATATTCGCCTATTAATTAATAATGTTCTCGGAAATTGTGATACTTCAATTTATCCTGTGCCTCAGCGTTCACAAATGCTTGCAGAATTGTATCTCGAATATGACCCCGATGTCATAGGACTTCAGGAATGTTCAGGGAACAGCAGAACTTCCTCAGCAAGTATAATTAACGAGTTAGAAGGCTATACAGAAGTTTTTGTTACCGTTACAAACAGTGACAATATTAACTACACACCCCTGCTCTATCGTGCAGACAGATTAACCCTTATTGACAGCGGTTATTATCTTTACAGCGATGGGGAAAACGACCGTTCAAAGTCAATCACATGGGCTGTTTTTGAAGTTAAAAGCACTGGAAAACGCTTTGCTGTATGCTCAACCCACTTCTATTGGGAAAGCGATGCAAATGCTGCAAGAGTGCTAGATGCCACACAACTCATCAGTGCTATTAACACGATAAACACAAAATATAACTGCCCCATATTCAGCGGTGGTGACTACAACTGTATATCATCAACTGAACCATATCAAAAACTTATTACCGCAGGATATACTGATATTCAGACCATAGCAAAAACGACAATGAATTTGAAAACCACCCACTCTTATCCCGAATTCAATACAGAACTTGGCATATATGACGTTTATTACGATATATCAGGCACAACCTATTCAAATTCAATAGACCATATATTTCTTGCGGGAAACACGTCAGCCGTAGAAGTGATGGAGTTTAGAATAATAAATGACAAATACGCGCTACTCAGCACAGACCACACTCCACTTATTACTGATTTTAATTTAAAATAATAAAGTAAAGAGGATATTAAACTATGAATAAAAAATTGCAAAAAAGCTCAAACATCCGTATAATGAGCAGTAATATATGGGGTAACTGCTCAAAGGAAACTCCAATTGCAACACGTGACGATAAAATTGCTCTTGTTTATCGCAAATATCTTCCCGACGTTATCGGTATGCAAGAGTGTTCCCCAAAAGCACGCGCGCAAGAGCTAAATCTGTGGCGTCTTATTCAGGATCAATACTCAGAAGTACCTGCTGTACCAAGTAACGAGCTGAAAAACAACTACACCTCCGTTGTTTATCGCACGGACAAATTCAACCTTATTGATTTTGGCTGGAGTTATTACAGCGGTCTTAATGATAAAGGCTCAAAATCATTAACATGGTGTGTTCTTGAAAACAAAAAGACAAAAAAGCAGTTCCTTTTCTTCAACACGCATTACTATTGGACAGGTGATGAACCAGGTAAACTTGCAAGAATTGAAAACACAAAGGAATTCCTCACTATTTTCAAAGAAATTTACGGTAAATACAAATTACCCGCATTCTTCACGGGAGATTTCAATTGTCGCTCAGATGAGCCACCAATTCAAGCACTGATTGCAGAAGACTTTGTGGAAAGCCGTACAAATGCAAAAATTAGAACTTCAAAATACCGCTCACACCACAAATATCCAACTTATTATCCCGAAGAGGGTACATATCATGACGGCGTTGTCCCGAATCTTGAGCCTGAGAGAAGTATCGACCACATATTTACTTATGGTCATGTTGAAACGCTAACATATCACACAGTAATCGACCCAGAATCCCTCGAAGCTAGCGACCATTGCCCAATTTATATTGACGCAAAAATTTAACTTATTTATACACAAAAACAGAGTGGCTTTATTATAAAAAGCTACTCTGTTTTTTATATTTGTATAAATATTAAAATATATTTTCTGTTGAAGCTATAAGTGATTTTAGCAAATACCGCTCAATGCTTCACATAGACATATTTAAATATCTCATTTCCTGTGCTTGATGAATGCAAAGGTCATTGATGTTATGGGCATACTGATAAGCATTAAAGCTGTTATTATATCAGATGCTGCTGTGCTTAATTTTTTACCTGTATCAAGTTCTTCTGGCGTAATATCATCAATTACATTTCCCGTGTCCTTGCTCTGTGCCCCTTGATTTCCCTGATTTTCTGAGACATTCTCCACAAGTGCCTCATCAATTAGTGATTCAGGTAATTCAGACAATTGGGGTATTAATACTATTTCCTCCCATAGAGCATATAGGGTTGTGTCTCCATTTTTTACATATTGACTGCTTTCTATGTATTGTGTGGTAGTGTTATTAGCAGCCTCCGACCATCCAATAAAATCGTAACCTTGACGTACAGGAGTAATATCGCTTAAATAACATATTTCGTTATACATTTTTGTCTGTGATTCAATCTCTCCCTCGCCGCCGTTCATATCATAGTTTACTGTCGAAATTTTACCGCCTATCAAATAAAGCACAGACATACTTATCCACGCATCTGTTCCATTATATGTGCAATGCCCCCATCCGTTCTCAATACGGTCAATTTCAACTGTATTTCCTTTTGACAAATATGTTAGAGCAGTCGAGCTAACATCAGCTCCTTGGCGGACATTTGCGCCATCAACAGACACTATGTAATATCCTGCAATATCTGTGTTGCCCGAAAAATCAAGTGATAATTGTGTGCTTTTTTCATAAGACGGCGTTGCATAACCTGCTATGTATGTATCATCAAGCGAGTATGACCGCATATTGACAGCTCCTGCTGAATTGCCCTCAATGGTATAAACCGTGTTACCCTCAACATATCTAACAAGTCCAACGTGCGTAGCCACTCTTGTAGAATCCGCGTCCTTGAAAAAGATAAGATCCCCTGTAACAGGTGTATATCCGCTGTTCCTTGCTTTGTAAATTGAATGGTCAATACTCCAATCCACCCAGCTCATACAGCTAACAAACGAGCCACTGATATCCTCATCAACTCCTGTCTGCCGTAAACACCAGTTCACAAAAGAAGCGCACCAATAATATCCGTAGCTAACGCCGTTCCCTTCATTATTATCAAGCATTCCGTATAAACGGTTATACTCAACAAAATTTTTTGTTCCGTAAAGGTTAGAGCCTGCAAAATCGCTGTCGCTGTTTCCCTCATGATAGCCCAGCTGAGTTGTCGCAACACTAATTACATCGGTAGCTTGGTCGCCTGTCAGCACCAAATCAGAAAAATTACTATAATAAATACTTTGCTTATATAAACTCGAAAATGAATATGTAGCTTGTACAGCAACTGCTGTGAGGGGTAACAGGGTAAGCATCAAAAGAATCATCATACAGAAACCAAGCCCCCTGCAAAGTTTTCTCCTTTTCATAGAAAAGCTCCTTTACTTTTATTGGTCATATGTACTAACCATACTCATTATAACACCTGAACTTTTATATGTAAAGAACAAAATTGTTAAAATTCACTGAAATATCGTCTTTACACAATGCAATTTCAGACAATTTTAACAATTTTATTGATATATACAAGTATTATGTTTATTGGGCAATAAGTTCCGCGTAAACGGGGTTATGATCCGAAATATAAACTCCATCAACACCCGCGTCCTCAACGACCTTGCAGTCAATCTTGTCTGCCTGCATATCGGTGAATATATAATCTATCTTTCCCGGATGATTCGCCTTGCCAAAGCCATGAAATGTCACATTAATATCCTCGGTAAGCTCCTTTACCCCCCTGCCACGAAGTGAAGTTCTAAGCAATTCAATTTCAGGACTGCCTGTTAGAGCATTCATATCCCCTGTAAGAATAAATTTTTCGGGAGACATACTGATTCTCTGCATAATCTGACTAGCTCCGAGCAATCTTGCCTCTGCGCCTTTATGGTCAAGATGGGTGTTGTAAAAAGAAAAGACATTTTCTGCTTCTCGATGCTTCAATCGTACAACAACACATGTTCTAGGACAAACACTTTGATCAGTTCCATAAAAACGTGAACCCGATACTGCAGGAAAAGCAGATAGCCAAAATGTCTCATAAGAAATAGCATCAAACACGTTTTTCTTATATGCAATAAGTACACTTTCACCTCTATAATTATCATTTCTTCCGCATCCGACAAGTTCATATTGTGCCGAAAGTGAATCTTTCAGCCATTCTCTCATCTCATCATTAACTTCCTGAAACCCGATAAGTTCAGGTGAATGATTTGCAATCGTACCCAATATTCTTTCCTTGCGATTATAAAAAATATTTATTCCGTCACTCTCACTTACCACCCTCAGGTTAAAAGTAAATACTTTAATTTTAACTGCCATATATAAATATCCTTTCTGAAATCAATGCAATAATTATATACCATTGGTTGCTTAATTGCAACAATTACACAATATTTAATAAAAATTTTTCATATTATATTGACTTTTATTTTGATTAACGTTATAATTATAACGTTGACTAAAAATGCTAAAATTCAATCCCCAATGAAAGGAACAAAAAATGAAAAAGCAGAGCAAAGCTATCGTTTTTTCTGCCGACGCACTTGTTTATGAAGATATCCAATATCTTCTAACTAAACCTCGTTTCAAAGAACTGTATGAACGAGGCAGTGCTGTAAAAACGATGAAAACCATCTACCCAACCGTAACTTATCCAGCACATACTTCAATGAGCACAGGTGTTTATCCTGAAAAGCACAAAATTACAAACAATTTTCTTTTTGTGCCTGGACAAATAAAAAATCTTCCCTGGGAATGGTTTGCAGATTCAATCAAATCCCCCGATATGTTTACCGCAATGAAAAAAGCTGGTCTTACCACCGCATCAGTTTTCTGGCCAGTAACTGGTAATCATAAATACATTGATTACCTTATTGATGAATATTGGCCTCAATCAAAGACAGACTCTATTCATGACGCTCTAATCCGCTCAGGAACGACCGAAGAGCTTTACAAGGTTGCTGTCGCACCCTTTTTGAAAAACGTCACAGTACGTAAGCACCCTGAAACAGACGAGCTTATAATTAAAGCTTGCTGCGCGATCATTGAAAATTACAAGCCCGATTTTCTCGCTTTACACACAGGTGATGTTGATGCATACCGTCATAAGACAGGTGCGTTTTCACCAGTTGTCACAAAGGGCGTTGACGATACAGAAAAAGATCTTTATGAATTGATGGAAGCAACCAAACGTGCTGGAGTTTATGAAGAGACAAACTTTTTCCTAATTTCCGACCATGGACAGATGGACATTGTAAGAAGCATTAAATTAAATGCGATTTTTGCTGAAAACGGTTTGATTAAAGTTGAAAAAGATGAAGTAGTTGATTGGGACGTATGGTGCCACTCAACTGGTATGTCAGCGCAGATAAGACTTAAAGACCCTAACAATAAAAAAATTTATGACAAGACCTATGCTCTTCTTACCCATCTTTGTGATGATGGCGTATATGGAATAAGCAAGGTTTATACAACAGCCGAAATAAAAGAATTGGAACATCTTGATGGGCCATTCTCCTTTGTTGTTGAAACAGACGGATATACCTCATTTGCTGATGATTTTACCCGTCCGCTTGTCAAACAGCTTGACCTTTCCGACTATCGTTTCGGTAAAGCAACGCACGGATATCTTCCAGATAAAGGCCCTCAGCCCGTATTCTTTGCATTTGGCCCCGATATCAAGAGTGGTGTTATACTTGAACGCCGTTCAACTGTTGATGAGGCGCCCACATATGCTAAAATTCTCGGAGCAGAAATGCCATGGGCAGATGGTTCTCCAATTAATGAAATTATAAAATAATTTATTATTTATCCCCTCTCTTTGACAGCATATTTTTTGCTGTCAAAGAGAAGATATCAAACCCTTTTGTTTTCTCTATGCGGATATAGTCTAATGGCAAAACTTCGGCTTCCCAAGTCGATCATGCGGGTTCGATTCCCGTTATCCGCTCCATATAAACTTTTCTATTAATAATCAAATATCAACTTTGCATAAAAGGCAAATACCTTAAATCTTGTATATGCTGTGGTGCATAAAAGGAAGGATCAAATATAAAATGGAACTCTCAACCTCAACCTGTCTTTTCCCATCAAAAAGAAACGGAAAGCGCATATCATTAATTGATTCTATCAATATGTGTTATGAATGTGGGTATCGGCACATTGACTTAAATTTATGCTCTGCAAGTAATAAAAAAAGTGGTAATGAGCTGGTTGGAGACGACTGGGAAGCTCAAATAGAAGCAATAGGCAATGTCGGTGCCAAACTTGGTATTTCTTTTACACAATCACATCCACCATATGACTCAAACTTTTGGAGAGACGACGGTAAAGGTACAACGGGAGAGCAACGTGAATGGTATATGGAATCTGTTCGCCGCTCTGTAATTGCAAGTGCTAGACTCGGTGTAAATTGGGCTATCATACACGCTCAAACTGACTGCGAACGTGGTGACATGAGCTTAAAGCAAAATATCAAAGCTAACGTTGAATTTTATACGCCTATTGTCGAATGGGCTAAAAAATACGGAACGGGAATTGCTATCGAAAACATGGCGGAATTTGATTCGATAAAAACAAAAAATAGATTTACCGCAATAGTAGAAGAGCAAATTGCTATTATTGATACACTCAATGATACAGCAGTCGGCGGCTGTTGGGATTTCGGGCATGCGGAAATGGTATATACAAATCAAGTTCCCGCGCTTCGCAAACTTGGCAAAAGACTTAAAGCAACTCATGTTCAAGAGAGTGATGGTTCCTTTGATGACCACTATCTTCCATACGTTTATGGAAAAACGAATTGGGAAGAATTGATGCCCCTTTTAAAGGAAATTGACTATCAAGGTGATTTCACATACGAAGCTCACGGATTTTTCAAAAAAATACCAGATGAATTACGCATCGAAGCAGGAAAATTCAGCTATAAAATGGGTATGTATCTTATTAATTTGTATAATAAAGCTTAATATAATTTTAAAAAAGTGTTTTATCTTTATGATAGAACACTTTTTCTTATTGCTAATATTAATTTTTCGAGATAAAAACAGGCAGTCACAAAATGACTGCCTGAAATTATTTTTGATAATTTTTAATTATCCAGCGATAATTGAATCAATCTGAGACTGGAACTCTGTTACAAGTCTATCCATCTCATTCTCAGCAGCCATACCGTTGTATAATCTTTCTTCAACATCATTAAGACGCTGTCTCTGATTATTATAAGCTACTGTGAACTGATCAACAAAGGCTATATTTGCAACATCTGCACATTCTGCATCATATATTGCTTGAAGTTCAACAAGTTTAGAATTCTTATAAGCATTAAATAGGAAAGTCTGGTATGCTATACTTGCATCAGTAATAACCTGATTCTGTGCTTCAGATATATAAATTACATCATTACTTCCGCCATTTGCATTTACAAATGCATCAACTGCATTCATTGCATCGATAATAGCATTGTTATATGTATTTGTTGTCTCTTCATCAGCAAGGATGGTCAGTGCAGCAAGTGCATCAATCTTAACATTTGCATCATCGCTCAAAGCAATAAGGTCTGCTTTTGCTGTCTCTGCATTTGTAAGATCACTGTAATTAGTTACAACATAATCAAATTTTGTATCATCTATATTTGCATGCCATGTGTCATAAGCGGCACGTGCAGCATCAATAGCGGCAAAGTCAAATGTTGTAATATCAGTAGGAATTGCATCAATAAGAGCTATAACATTTACTGTTTCAGCATCTTTTACAGATTTTGCATTTGCAAATGTTTCTTCTGCCTGAGTAAGAATAGCAAGTTTATCAGCAATAGCAGTAGCCATATTAGCATCAATACCTGTTGTTCCGTTAGGAATATAGATAGCTGCCCATGCGTCATATAATGTTCTTGCATTAACAATTACATCACCAGAATAGATTCCAACTGCTCCGATTGCATCAATAGCATCAGCTACAGGGGTTCCGTCTGTTTGTGCCTGTGACAAGATTGCATCATACTGAACTGCAAGCTTTGTCCAAATAGCATAGTGGTCAGCAACTTCTTGTGCAAGTCCTTCAAACATAAGGTCTGTAATAATATTTTCATCACTCCATGTGTTGTAAAGTACAAGTGCTGCATTAATCTGTGGGAGTGAATAGAGGTTAGCTTGGCAATTTGCTATTGTTTCATCATATCCAGGAATAGCCTTAACTGCATTAACGAAATTCTGACCCTTAAGTATTACTTCGTCAATAAGCTGCTGTGACTGATCCATATAGGTATTGAGTTCTGTAATATTAACGAGATAATAGTTCTCTTCAATATAAAGAGCAGCTGATGAATCACAAGGAATTGCGTATGTTGCGCACCAACCGTCACGAATTGTGTTTTCCCAATAAGTGATAAGTGCTGATTTTGTATGAATTGTAATATCCTGAGTTGCGTATGTAGCAATATAATCATTAATAACTACTGCATCTGCTTTAGCACTATTAAGTACTGCTATACGAGCGAGACCAGTTGTAAATGTTGTCTTCATAGGATCAACATATATAAAATTAAGATTAATATCATCAACATCGCCTGCTGCCCATGTATCATACAAGGCTTTTGCATTAACGAAGAGCGATTCATTGCTAAGTGCAAGAGTAGCAGCGTTAGCTGTTTCAATTGCTGGTTTAACATTTGTTGTAAAATCTACATATGCATTATACTGAACCTCTGCATAATCATATGCAGCAACAAGATCAGGATAATTTGTAATTAAAGTTGCAATATTTGTAACGCCATTTGCAACAGCCCAAGCCTCAACATCAGCTTTAAGCAATGCAATGTTTCCAGTAGCATCAGCGGATGTTTTGAAAGTATTAAACAATACCTTGTTACTTGCTGTCCAACCAGTTGAACCAAGTAAAGTATCAATCCGTGCTATATAATCAGCAGGATCAGCTTCACGAAGTACAAGGGTTTCTTTATAAGCTTTAGCATCTATAAGTTTCTGGAGATTAGGAACGAGTCTGCTATTTGGTTGACCTACGCTAATATCCATAAGTACACCTGTATAAATCGAATAAGCAGCTTCAACATCTGTTTTGAAATCTGCATATCTTGCGGTCTGATCAAGTGTAATTGTAAGATAATCATTGTCAATTGCATCAATTGCAGTATTGAGTGCAGGTGCTGTAACATCACCGAAGTTCTTTATATAAAGCCATGTGCTTTCATATGTATTATATGTAGCTTCAAGATCAATGGTTGTAGTATCATCAACTGCGTATGCTCTAATAGCTGTCATAATGATTGCATCTCTTGTGACATCACCTGTGTTAATTGTGATAGCAGCAAGGAACGCATCCATTTGATCCTGAGAGCTATAAGTGTCACCTACAACAGGATAAATTAATTCATCAACTGCAAGATAAGCTTCATAAGCAATTTGAGGATAGCTCTTCGATGCATCAATAACTATCTGTGCGGCATCAATTATTGCATCAACATCATCCTGGTTCAAAGTTCTAAGAACTTCATACTTATATTCTGTTAATTCTTTAATTGTAATAACAAGATTAGTTGAAGGATAAAGATCAGCGTTTGCACACATATCTTCAATCACTGTATCAATCTTCATATATGTAGCGACAGCTAATGCAGTAGCATCATCATAACCAGTTACAAATGACTGGAAAGCTGTATTTGTCATCATATCTGCAATAGATGTTTGAAGAGCATAATTGCCCAACATATTATTGAGAAGTGAGATCGTTGCATAATCGTTAAGAGTTAAAGTAATATCAGCTGTTTTTGCATATTCGGTAAGCAATGTATCAAGCTCACCCTTCTTTGCATAATCAGCAAGCAAAGTTTGAATATCACTAGTTGTTGAATAATTAGCAAGCATTGTAATAATCTCATTGCTTGTATAATAATCGTCAAGATCACTATTCTTTGCATAATCAGCAAGAATAGTAGCAACCTCTCCGCTTAATGCAGTAAAATCATCTTGCTTTGCATAATCAGCAAGCTTTGCCTGTACTTCGCTACTTGTGAAATAATCAGCAAGTTTTGAAGCAAGCTCATCATTCTTTGTGTAAAGTGCAAGTTGAGCAGTAAGTTCGCTAGTTTTTGCATAATCAACGAGATCACTGGTTTTTGCATAATCAACAAGCATAGCAACAATACCACTAGTTTTAGTATAATTAGCGAGTTCAGTTTCAAGCTGGCTTATTGTAGCAAAATTTGCAAGCTGAGTTTGAATTGAAGTAGCTACTTCTTCCATTGTTGCGGCTTCATTTGCGGTCGCTTGAGCTAGTGCAGCGTCTGCCTTGGCAGCATCTGCTTGAAGTTTTGCAGCTTCAGCAGCAGTCATTGCTTCTTCAGCAGCAGTCATTGCAGCATCAGCAGCAGACTGAGCTTTCTCTGCAGCTGCGAGTGCATCGTCACCTGTACAACCTGTTAGTACAAGTGTAAAGAGAGTGACACATGCAAGTAGCAAGGTCAAGCCTTTAATGATGCTTGATTTTTTGTTTTTAATTGAGATAAGCATTCTTAACCTCCACGTTATTTTAAAATTATGTTACCATTTTACACTACAAAAGTTATTTTTTCAATAGATTTTTACGAACGGTTCATATAGCTCACCAATGGGATACACTTATGGCATTTAAGCCACAATAATCCAACAGATAAGAACAAATAATGCACCGTATAAAAAAATAATTTTTTAGTGTTTGGATTTTGATGGTATTTCATCCTAACCATTATATAATAAACATTTTACTTTGTCAAGGTATTAAGCCGATATATTTTGAAAATATTTCTTTAGCTTGAGCAAAACGATTCTTAGCAATTGCGACTCTATCCCCGTTTATCATTATAAAAAAGTATTTATCAATTTTCAACACATGCCTCAAACTAACAATAAAACTACGATGTGCTCTGTAAAACTGCCCCGCTGGCAACTGTAAATACACATCAGAAAGAGCTCCGATACATTGATATTTACCATAAACAGTCCTAACATCAAGCTCCGTGCCTATAACCTCAATATAAAGCAACTCATCAACGCCTATTACTATATTACCGCCCTCCATTGACTTTAAAGCCACAGACTTTTTGCCGCACTGTTTATTGACTGCATGACAAAACGGAATTCTAACCTTGTTTTTCTTATATGGTTTAAGCAAATACCCTATAGGAAACACCTCAAATGATGGGAGTGCATATTTATCGTTTTTTGATACAAATACAATCTCAGTTTCAAAATTTCTATATTTGCAATGAAACCGCTTGACTGCATCTATTCCTAAAACCCCGTTATTTAAAGATTCTATAAAGAGCAAATTATATTTATTTTCATTAAAATTTTCTTCAAAATTTTCATATGTTTTGTACACGTCAACGGCAATTGCAATTTTTTCTTCTTCTGCAATACTGTGTAGCATTGAAATAAGTTCAATATTGCAAACAGCATCACTGTCACAAACAGCTATTTTATACAAATTCATCAACCCCGTTCTTATTTTCCAACGCAGAATTTTGAAAATATATGTGAAACAATATCCTCGTTGACACTTCTGCCATCTATCTCAAGTAGTCCTGACATAGCACTTTCGATATCAGCACAACACAAATCTGTCTGTACGCCGCTTTTAATATCGGTAAGTGCCATTTGCAGCATTTCTTCTGCACGTTCCAAGGCGGAATATTGCCTTGCGTTTGTCACAACAGCGTCTGTGCTTATATCAATTTTCCCATCGATGAATAAGCTTTTCACCGTTTGTTCAAGTTCTGATCTGCCCTCTTCTGTCTGGGCAGATATTTTAACCGTGAATGGAAATTTTCCACGCACTGCATCAATATCGATAAACATTTCTTCATCTATTTTATTGACAACAGCTATTACTGTCCCCCTCTTGTCCAAAAGTTCGCCCATAAGCCTGTAATCGTTTTCGTCAAGAGGTTTTGTTCCATCAAAAACAGCAAAAATAAGTTCAGCGTCATCAAGCTTTTTCATAGCACGACCAACACCAATTTTCTCGATAACATCCTCAGTTTCACGCAAGCCAGCAGTATCGCAAAGTCTCAGAGTAACACCGCCAAAAGAAACCGTTTCTTCAAGCAAATCACGTGTTGTACCCGCAATTTCTGTTACAATTGCAGCTTCATAGCCTGTAAGCATATTATAAAGTGAGCTTTTGCCCACATTTGTTTTTCCGCAAATAACTGTTTTGACACCTTCAGCAACAGCCCTGCCTGTTTTATATGTTTTTATAAGTTCCCTGACCTGTGTCAAAGCCTCATTTATATTATTGTTAGTTTCTTCAAGAGACATCTCGGAAAGGTCTTCATCGGGAAAATCTATTTTTGCATACATATTGCCTACCGTGCGAAGTAAAATATCATATATTTCAGTGGCTTTTTTACCGAGTATTCCCCTCTGCCCTGATTTCGCCAGCACCATTTGAGCAGTTGTTTTTGCATCAAGCAATTCACCAAGGGCTTCAACTTGCGAGAGTCCCATTTTCCCCGATACAAAAGCACGACGTGTAAATTCACCTCGTTCAGCACTTCTCGCTCCCGCAAAAAGAACAACGGAAAGAACGGTCTGTGTAATCAATATACCACCGTGACAGCTCACCTCAACAGTATCCTCTCCCGTAAACGAATGAGGAGCTTTGAAAACCACTGCAATTCCGTCATCTATAACATCATTTTTATTATTGTATATACGCCCATATGTTGCACTGTTAGCCGGAACTGTTTCAAGTGCTTTTCCGCTGACAGGTTTAAATATCTTTGAAACCACTTGGATAGCACGGTCTCCAGAAACACGAATAACAGCAACTCCACCTTTTCCATAGGGAGTGGAAACAGCCGCTATTGTATCAAATAAATCCATTAATATCAATCCTTTCGGGTATAATAACGATTATCATTCCATAGATTAGAACTCTTGTAAACGAATACCTTTGGTATTCGTAACTTCAATTTTGTATATGATATTACTCGCGTCTATTATACCAAAACTTATTTCCTTTGTCAATTAATAATGCAGAGATACTTCGCTTTTCTTGACATAATCGTGGCTATACTGTATAATTATATAATAAAAAAATAAATCAAAATTATAATAGTAATAATTTAGCGTGAAATGAGGATTAATATGTCAAAAATCACATGGAACGGCGGAACCCTAACCGCACCACTGCCACCGGTTCTTGTCAGTTGTGGAAACGGCGAAGTAAGTAATATAATAACCATTGCGTGGACGGGGATTTTAAATACCATTCCACCAAAAACCTATATTTCAGTACGCCCTGGAAGATATTCCTATCCTATAATAAAGGAGAGCGGAGAGTTTGCCATCAATCTCGCTCCCGAATCACTTGTAAAAACAGTTGATTATTGTGGAATATTTACAGGTGCTAAAGTAAACAAGTGGGAAAAATGTGGTTTACACAAAGGAACTGCTGCAAAAATAGCTTGTCCAATTATTGAGGAATGCCCCATTTCGCTTGAATGCAAGGTCTGCGATATAATATCTTTCGGCACACATGACATGATAATAGCTGATATTGTGGCAACTGATGTTGACGAAAAGCTGCTTGATAAAAACGGGAAGCTTTGCATCGAACGTGCAAAGCTTTTAGCCTATGCTCATGGTGAGTATTATTCTATTGGTGAAAAACTTGGTAAATTTGGCTTTTCAGCAAACAAACCTAAACGAAAAATATAATTTTTTTATACATGACCGCAAGGGATTATGATATGATTAGCCACGCAACCCTGCGTTAAAATCTTTATTTTGATTAACTATTTTACTTATTATGCCAATCATTTTTTCATCAGTAGAAAAATGTACTCCAACCGTCTGTTCATCCTCATTTGCAAGCAAAACATAGCTTACCCTCTCATAAATCGAGGCACAATAATTATAGATTTTCACATTGGGCAATTTTCTTTTACCCTTTTGTCCTCTAATTCTTTCGATTTTCTTAATATCTGTTATTTCGGATAGTCTTATATTGCAAACAACCTTACTATTTTTCCCCATTGATTGAACAATATAAAAAATATCGTAGCCATCCTTATCAATTCCTATATAATACGTAAAATATGACACAAGATATCTTATTGTCAATACAGAGATGACGGCGTAAAACAAAACCCCAAAAGTCAATACAGCAAACCCAGTAAATTCCCCAACCCATGCGCCAAAAGCAATAAGGGCAGTACCTATTAAAAAAAGCAACAATATAATAATGTAAGTTGGTATTTTGTTTGGTATCGGCCTAAAACTATACATATCGTCACTCCTTTTTCATTATTTATGTATATAATACACCACTTTGAAAAATTTATCAATAGAAAACAAACTTTTTATATTACAAAAACAATTCATTTTTTATCAAATTTATTTTGACATTATAATATAAATGATATATAATACATTATATTTATATGAGAGGTTAAAGCAATGAATAATAAGTATACAATAGGACTTGATTTCGGCACTCTTTCAGGGCGTGCTGTTATAGTTGATGTTTCAAACGGCGAAGAAATTGCAAGCAGTGTAATGGATTATCCCCATGGGGTAATGGACAAGGTGTTAGCACATAATTCCATGCCCCTCCCCACAGATACAGCACTTCAGGATCCACAGGATTATCTTTTGGTCCTTGAGCATATTCTCAATGACTCAATTAGCAAAGCTAATATTGATATAAACGATATAATAGGTGTTGGTATAGATTTTACCACCTGCACCATGTTGCCTGTATCACATGACGGCACTCCCTTGTGTGCATATGAAAAATTTGCTGATTGTCCCCATGCCTATGCAAAACTTTGGAAACATCACACCGCACAGCCTTATGCGGACATAATCAATAAAACCATCATGGATAGAGGTGAGGAATGGATTGCTCATTTTGGTGGTAAAATATCAAGTGAATGGCTATTCCCCAAAATATATGAAACTCTCGACCGTGCACCACAAATATATGAAAATGCTGCCTATTTTATCGAAGCTGGAGATTGGCTCGCATGGCAACTAACAGGAATTCAAAAACGAAGTTATATATTTGCCTCCTATAAAGCACAGTATGACATTAAAAATGGATACCCCTCCGAGGAATTCTTCGGTGCTGTGGATAAACGACTCAAAAACGTTGTCCGTGATAAACTCAATGCCCCTATAATAAAAGCTAATGAAGCCGTTGGTAATATATCAACTGCCGCCGCTAAAAAATATAATCTCACCACAAATGTAGCCGTTGCTTGCCCTTTTCCTGATGCTCATGTTGCAACCCCTGCCCTTGGTGTTTGTCGTGCAGGTGAGATGTTCGGAATTTTCGGCACATCCGCTTGTTTTATGTTGCTCAGCGATAAAAATATTTATGTTCCTGGAATTTGTGGCTATATAGAGGACGGGCTTTTTCCTGGTTATCTCGGATATGAAGCTGGACTTTGTTGTACAGGAGACCTTTATTCATGGTTTGCCGAAAATCTTTGCCCTGCCTCCTACGCAGAGGAAGCAAAAGCAAAAGGCATTTCCCCCTTGCGTCTGCTTATTGAAAAAGCGGCAACAAAAAAGCCAGGACAGGGCGGAATTATAGCGCTCGATTGGTGGAACGGCAACAGAAATATTCTTGTTGATGCAAATCTCACAGGACTTTTAATAGGAATGACACTTCAAACAAAAGCTGAAGATATACTCCGTGCATTAATTGAAGCAACCGCTTTTGCCACAAGAATAATTATTGAAAATTACAGAGAACATGGAGTTACAGTAAATAAATTTGTCGCTGGTGGCGGAATTGCAAGAAAAGACCCTTTTACCATGCAAATGTATGCCGATATTTTAGGATTTGACATTCAAATTGCTGGTTCCTCACAAATACCCGCCCTTGCAAGTGCTATCTTTGCCACTGTCGCTGCAGGAGAGCAAAATGGCGGTTATGCTACAATTGAAGAAGCATCCGAACGTATGAAAAACGTCAGCGAAACCGTATATCATCCGAATAAAGAAGCAGGCGATGTATACGATAAGCTTTTTGCAGAATATAAAACTCTCCATGATTATTTTGGTCGTGGCGGTAACAACGTTATGAAAAGGCTTAAAAATATAAGCGCAAACTAAAATAATAACGTTTTAATTAAAATAAAAGAAAGGATGCGGACACCAATAATTTCGTTTCAAATGAACTTGATACGAATATTTGGAGCCGCACTGCGGCAATTATGTTTCAAAATCCTACTGTCAGCAAAATAATCGGAAAAACCTTTAAATATCTGTTTTTGGCCTTTGTTTTGTTTATAAATGTGGCAATAATTTTTAGAATGTGCTCCTCTGGTGAACCATCCTCAATGAAAGTGCTTATGGTTAACGACAAAACGCTTACCGCTTATGAGCAATATGGTGACGATATAACCATGTTTTATCAAAATCAGTATAGTATCACGCGCGCAGATACCAATAGTGGCTATTTTTCGGTGGAATCAGTTGTATTTATCCCCGAGGCACAACAGGTTCAGGTGCTTGTCAGGTATAATAACAGCACAATTGACGCTCTTGCCACAGATTACAATTTAGATACCGTTCCCGAGAGAGACGAGGAACTTTTTGATGTTACCTTGTTTAAAACCATCGACCTCACCCCCGATGACACAGAGGATAACGACATATCCGAAAACCTTTCAAGTGAACGCTATTTTCCAAGCGAAAAGATAAAAGACACAAAAACAGTCTATAACTACTACAAATACATTTTTGACGGCGTTTCCAGTGAGGATGCTGTCGGTATTTTCGTTGATATCTATTACAATCAAAACATAGATTATGAAAAGAGCGCATACGGCACTCTCTGCATTTATGACAACCAGAGCGATAACATTACCTATAAACTCACGTCAGCAGATAAAAAAGCACTGCAAACCGCTCTTGAGTCGAAATAAATTTGATGTTTAATATCTACTAAATAATCAATAAACTCATGCAAATACTGCAATTTCATCTGTTTTGAAAAACAATAAGTAGGAAACGGGAAACAAACCAAACCCAATCCTTCTCCGCTAGAGAAGGTGGCACGGCTTGTCCGTGACGGATGAGGAGAACACCGTTTGTACAATTCAAAAAATGCCCTCCTCATCCACCGCAAGCGGTTCCCCTTCTCCGCTGGAGAAGGCTTGGAAACGAGAAACGAACTGTACCCAAGCCTTTCCCACGCAAAGCAGAAACGAATGAAACACTCCTAATGTTGAGGGAGGGTGCCGTCCACAGATACTGATAAAGGTTTGTTATATTATTCAAATTAAAATAAAAGTCAACACAATATTTAACTTAATACAAAAATACTAAATTTGTAGACTTTATATATTGACACAAAGTTATTTTTGTGATATAATCTTGTAAATGTATGAACTTAATAATTTTATTATACGAAAGGAATTACAGATAATGAAAAGAATTAAAACATTAAAAACCCGTGACCTTAACGAAAGCATTAAAAACGGTGGTTGCGGCGAATGCCAAACCTCCTGCCAGTCTGCTTGCAAAACCTCTTGCGGTGTTGCAAACCAAGAGTGTGAAAACACAAAGGCAAGCAAATAATAGCAAAGATTAAAAAAGATAAAGGCTTGCGTAACATATAATCGCCAAGCCTTTTCTTGTGAAAGGAATTATATTTACATATGGTACATCAATATAAACTCAACGGTTATAATATCGTTCTCGACACTTGTAGCGGTTCTGTCCATTCGGTTGACGAGGTTGCTTATGATATTATCGAAATGTACAAAGAGCACACTGAGGACGAAATTATTTCTTTTATCCTTGAAAAATACAAAGGCCAACCTGATGTAACAGAATCTGATATCAAATCCTGCATGGACGATATCCGTTCTTTAATCGAAAACAAAAAACTCTTCACTCCCGACATCTTTGAGGGAATGGCTTTTGACTTCAAAAAGCATAGCACCGTTGTAAAAGCACTGTGCTTGCATGTGGCACACACTTGCAATCTCAACTGTGAATACTGCTTTGCAAGCCAAGGCAAATACAAGGGCGAACGCGCTATAATGAGCTTTGAGGTTGGTAAGCAAGCTATTGATTTTCTAATTGCCCATTCAGGCACACGAAGAAATCTTGAAGTTGACTTTTTCGGCGGCGAGCCTCTCATGAATTGGAATGTTGTCAAACAAATTGTAGCATATTCGCGCGAACAGGAAAAAACGCATGATAAAATTTTCCGTTTCACACTGACTACAAACGGTATTCTCATGGACGATGAGGTTATCGAATTCTGCAATAAGGAAATGAACAATGTTGTTCTTAGTCTCGACGGAAGAAAAGAAGTCCATGACCGCTTTCGCAAAAACATTGCAGGAAAAGGTAGCTACGATATAATTGTACCTAAATTTCAAAAGTTTGTTGCCGCACGCGGTAATAAGAGTCATTATATTCGTGGTACTTTCACACATAACAACGTTGACTTTACAAAAGATCTTTTTCACATGACAGACCTAGGCTTCCGTGAACTGAGTATGGAACCTGTTGTCTGTGCACCCACCGACTCTTACGCACTAACTAAAGAGGATATCCCTGTTATACTTGAACAATATGAAATCCTTGCAAAAGAAATGATAAAAAGAGAAAAAGAAGGCAGAGGCTTTACATTTTATCATTATATGTTGGACCTCATTCACGGACCATGCATTTACAAACGTATATCTGGTTGTGGTTCAGGAACTGAATATATGGCAGTCACCCCATGGGGAGAGCTGTTTCCATGTCACCAATTTGTCGGTGACCCTAAATATAGTCTCGGCAACATATGGGATGGTGTCACAAACATCGAATGTCAAAATAAATTTAAACTCTGCAATGCCTATGCACGCCCCGAATGTGCAGACTGCTGGGCAAAATTTTACTGTTCAGGCGGTTGTGCGGCAAACGCTTATCACGCAACAGGTAGCATAACAGGCGTTTACGAATACGGCTGCGAAATTTTCCGTAAAAGAATTGAATGTGCCGTAATGATAAAAGTTGCAGAAGATGCAGAAGGACTTAACGATATTCCACAGGATACGGCAAACTGTTGTGACTGTGACAATTGCTCTAAATGAATACTCCTATAATTGATTTTGTAGAAAAATATAATAAGCAAAAAAATATCCGCTTTCATATGCCCGGACATAAAGGCAAAAAATTTCTCGGTTGTGAGTCTGCGGATATCACCGAAATATATGGCGCTGACTCGCTGTATGAAGCGGAAGGTATAATCGAGCAAAGTGAGAACAACGCCTCCCGTCTTTTTGGTTTTGGCAAAACCCTTTATTCAACAGAGGGTTCCTCTCAATGCTTGCGTGCCATGTTGTATCTTGCCATGCTTGATGCTACGCAAAAAGGTAAAAACAGTCACAATATAATAGCAGTCCGAAATGTGCACAAAGCATTTATCCACGCGTGTGCTCTGCTTGATTTATCAGTTGAGTGGCTGTATCCCTCAGATAATGAATCGTCATTGCTCAGCTGTAAAATCACAGCTGAAGACGTGAAAGTAGCCTTGCAAAAAGTTGAAAGCAAACCTTTTGCCCTATACTTGACCGCGCCCGATTATACAGGATATTCCGATAATATAGCCGAAATTGCAAAGATTTGCGACAAATACGATGTGCCTTTGTTGGTTGACAATGCACACGGTGCGTATTTAAAATTTCTCCGCCCCTCACGCCATCCTTTGGACCTCGGCGCTTATATGTCTTGTGATTCCGCACATAAAACCCTACCTGTACTCACGGGCGGTGCTTATTTGCAATTATCCGAAAAAGTACCTCTACAAATAATATCACAGGCAAAAAACGCGCTGTCACTTTTTGGCTCCACAAGCCCGTCTTATCTTATACTTCAATCTCTTGATTTGTGCAACCGTTATCTTGATAACAATTACCAAGATAAATTGCAACTTTTCATTGAAAAAGTAACAAAGGCAAAAGACAAGCTGAAATTATTCGGCTGGGATATAAAAAATTCTGACCCGTTGAAAATAATTATTAACCCACTCTCAAAGGGCTACACAGGCACAGAAATTGCAGACATCCTGCGTTCTGAACATATAGAATGTGAATTTGCGGATTTTGAAAGCATAATCCTCATGGTAACACCCGAAAACAGCATCGATGACATTACAAAACTTAAAAACGCCTTGCTGTTACCGCAAAAATCACAAATTGTTTACTCACCTTGTGCAAAAATTTCCCACGGAACATATAAAATGAGTATTCGTGAAGCTTTTTTCCATAATCACGAAACAATTAATACAAATGACGCTCTCGGCAAAATCTGTGCTTCTCCTACTGTTTCCTGTCCGCCTGCCGTCCCAATTGCCATTAGCGGAGAGCTAATTACAGCGGAACATATTAAACTTATGAACTCATATGGCATTAAACAAATAGAGATTATTGCAGAATAAATACTTAAAAAATCGATTTTATATATGATATAGACAATTATAAATTTGAAAGATTTATAATATTTAGTTATAAATACCTATTGACAAAATGCGATTTATACGTTATACTAAATTAAACATAAAAAAAATGAGAGGGAACATGATATGAAAAATGTATTTGCAGTTGTATATTTTTACTTTTACTTTATCTTTACAGGTAATAAAGTAAGAGTGATTTGTGCTGCTAATAATTAATCGTATCTACCCAGAGATATATACGGTTCGCAGTGATTTCACTGTGAACCGTATTTTTTTCATTTAAAAAAATTTTGGAGGATAAAAACATGATTATAGCACTTAAAAAAGATGCCCCCGTAGAACAGGTTGATAAACTTATTAATTGGCTTGAAAACCAAAATCTCAAAACACACGTCTTCAAAGGTGAATTTCAAACAGTTATCGGTCTTATCGGTGACGCAAGCAAACTTGACAAAAGTCTTATTGAAGCACTTGAAATAGTTGATCAAGTAACAAGAATCACAGAGCCATACAAAAATGCCAACCGTAAATTTCATCCCGATGACAGTGTGATAAGCATTACAGATAAAATAAAAATTGGTGGCGGTAACTTCCAATTAATCGCAGGTCCATGCTCGGTTGAGTCAAAGGAACAAATATCTTTTGTTGCCGAATGCGTAAAAAAGAGCGGCGCAGGAATATTGCGTGGCGGCGCTTTCAAGCCGAGAACCTCACCATATGACTTCCAAGGACTTCGCGCTGAGGGAATTGAACTTCTGCTCGAAGCAAAAAAAGCAACTGGCTTGCCTATTGTAAGCGAAATAATGAGTGCAAACCATATTCCTATGTTTGAAAATGTTGACATAATACAAGTTGGCGCAAGAAATATGCAGAATTTCGAACTTCTCAAAGAGCTTGGAATGACAAAAAAGCCAATCTTGTTAAAACGTGGTCTTTCAAGCACAATCAAAGAACTTTTGATGAGTGCCGAATACATTATGGCAGGCGGAAATGAAAATGTAATTCTCTGTGAGCGTGGTATCCGCACATTTGAAACACAAACAAGAAACACCCTTGATCTTTCCGCAGTACCAGTTCTCCACGAGCTTACCCATCTCCCTGTTGTCATTGACCCAAGTCACGCTTGCGGAATTGCAAGACTTGTAAAACCGATGGCTCTTGCCGCCGCAGCATGCGGAGCTGACGGAATTATGATTGAAGTGCACAATGACCCGAGACACGCTCTCTGTGACGGTGCTCAATCACTCACTCCTGAGCAGTTCGACGACGTTGCAAAAGCAGTATTCGCTATTCGTGAAGCTACCTTAAGGTTATAAGATATGAATGTTGGAATAGTTGGACTCGGTCTTATCGGAGGATCCTTTGCAAAAGCGCTGACAAAGAGTAACCACACCGTAATAGGTTATGATATAAACCAAAGTATTACGGATTATGCAAAAATGCTCGGAGTGGTTAAATTAGAACTTGACAAAAGCACTCTTACTCAATGCAATGTAGTTTTTTTGTGCATCACCCCAGACGCCGCAATTGAATATCTTCAAAGCAATGCAGAAAATATTTCAAAAGACACAATCATTTGTGACTGTTGCGGAACAAAACGTAAAATTTGCAAAGTGGGTTTTGAACTCGCGGAAAAACACGGCTTTACTTTTATCGGCGGACACCCAATGGCAGGAATACAATTCTCAGGCTTCAAACATTCAAGTGCTGAACTGTTTAAAGACACTTCCATGATACTTGTTCCAAAGCAAAATGAAGATATAGCAGTCCTTGATAAACTTCACAAATTATTAACCGAAGTAGGTTTTTCATCATTCAGCTTGACAAATGCACAAAATCACGATAAAATAATTGCATACACCTCACAGCTTGCGCACGTGGTTTCAAATGCTTATGTAAAAAGCCCCACAGCGCAAAACCATCACAACTATTCAGCTGGAAGCTATAAAGATCTTACCCGTGTGGCAAAACTCAATGAGGACATGTGGACTGAGCTTTTCAATGAAAATTCAGATCACCTTGCGACAGAGATTGACATCCTTATAAATGAGCTTAGCAAATACCGTGACGCACTAGTCGAAAAAGACAACGAAAAACTTCACAAATTGCTCCGTGACGGACGAATAAGGAAGGAAGAAATTGATACGGAATGGAAAGAATTGAAATAAAGGCAAGTAATTCTTACGCTGTAATTATAGGGCATAATATTCTCAAAGATTCTGCGGAATATATAAAGCCCCATACTTCAGGCAACAAGATATTCATAGTAAGCGACAGCAATGTTGCCCCCCTTTATCTTGACAAGCTGAAAAGCAGTCTGTCTGTTTGCAAATATGAAATTCACTTCCATATAATAGAGGCTGGAGAGAATTCAAAAAGCATGACAGCATTGTCCGATGTGCTGAATTCCCTTGCCCTCACTCACATGACACGCTCCGACACAATGATAGCCCTAGGTGGAGGAGTGGTCGGTGACCTGTGTGGTTTTGCTGCATCTATCTATATGCGAGGAATAAATTATATTCAAATTCCAACAACTCTGCTTGCCATGGTTGATTCCTCTGTCGGAGGAAAAACCGCTGTAAATCTTGAAACTGGCAAAAACCTTGTCGGCGCTTTTCATCAACCCAAAGCAGTGATTTGCGATATTGACACTCTTGAAACCCTGCCGAAAAATATTTTTGCGGACGGTATGGCAGAGGTTATAAAATATGGAGCCATAAGAAAGTGCGAAATTCTCGATTATATAAAAAACTGCGAACCCATTGACAAAATCATTTCAGCTTGCATAATAATCAAGCGTGATGTGGTGGCAGCTGATGAGTTTGACCGTGGTGAGCGAGGAATTTTGAACTTTGGACATACAATAGGTCACGCTATCGAAAAATGCAGTAATCACGAAATATCTCATGGGAGCGCTGTTGCCGTGGGAATGTTGAAAATGGCAAAGGGCGCCTCACTGCTCGGAATATGCGACCACTCCATTTATGAGGAGTTATTGGAAATTATAAAAAGCTACAATCTCCCCACGGACTGCATCTATACCGCAGATGAATTATACAATGCGGCACTGTCCGACAAAAAGGTTAAGGATAGCAATATCACTTTAGTTCTGCCAGTGTCAAGAGGCAAGTGCATTCTCAAAGAAACAGAAACAAAGGAACTATATAGTTTTTTAAGATAATATCCACTAAATAATCAACAAACTCTTGTAAATACTGTATTTTGAGCTATTTTGTTATACAATAAATGCAAAAAAATAATCAAAAAGAGCAAAAAGCCTTGCACTTTGATTTCAGAAAAAATCAAAATATTTATAATTATATTATAACGTCCTCATCTGTCATAAGCTGATAGCGACGGGACGTCGAGGGCACCGTCCCGTACAAGGAAACTAGAGAAAGCTAAGAAAAGAGAAACGAACCGCACACAAGCCTTCCCCAGCGGGGAAGGAATCCTTCCCCGTTGGGGAAAGGTGGCACGGCTTGTCCGTGACGGATGAGGAGATCGCCGTTT
>Ga0172378_10000946_pt1 | contig 26315 bp, 16 predicted proteins | sample GrowelOW332metaG_FD_119755 | JGI IMG/M metagenome (GOLD analysis project Ga0172378, IMG submission 119755) | Groundwater microbial communities from an aquifer near a municipal landfill in Southern Ontario, Canada - Pumphouse #3_1 metaG | ecosystem: Environmental > Aquatic > Deep subsurface >... | reverse complement strand
CGCAAAGCTGGATAATGACATACGAACTATTTCTCGCTAGCGACACTCCATTTTCCAAGCACTTAGGTGTAGGAAAGATTAGTTATCTGGAGGCCAGATCGGGTTTATTTGAGAAATCAGGCTTAAGAGGTGGATTCTTCTTGATATCTTCCAGCACTACTTTGATGGCAGTATCCAATTGCGGATCTTTTCCTTGGGCGTAGTCCTGCGGCATGTTGTCCACTTCGATATCGGGGTCGGTACCATAGTTTTCCACGCCCCAACCCACATCTTTGAACCAGAAAGAGAATTCAGGTTGAGTAGTGATGGTGCCATCCACCAACCAGTTACGTGGCCAGAAGCCTATCACACCGCCCCAAGTTCGCTTTCCAACCAGTTTTCCCAGCTTCATCAGTTTAAAGGCATGGGAAAAGATGTCGCCATCGCTCCCTGCTGCTTCGTTTGTAAGACACACCAGTGATCCGGCCGGAGCTTCACTGGGGTATGGATCATAGCCAAACCAACGGGTGCAGTCGTAAGCGATGCGTTTGCGTGCCAGCTTTTCCAGCAGCAGAGGTGAAACCGAGCCGCCACCGTTGTAGCGGACATCCACCACCAGTCCTTCAAAATCCAATTCACTCAAGAAATAGCGATGGAATTCCTTCAGTCCTTCTCGGCCCATATCAGGAATGTGGATGTAACCGACTTTCCCTTTGCTCTTCTGGTGAACATATTCGCGATTTGCCTCCACCCAATCCCGATAGCGAAGGGCAGATTCATCTGCTATAGGAGTTACTGTTACCAGCTTCTTGTTGCGTCCCCGAGCATCCGTAACCAACAGCTGAACCTTGGTACCGGCATAATTTACCAGACATCGTTCAGGTGTTTGTTCTGCGCTGAGGTGAATGCCGTTGATCTCTTTTACGATGCTGCCTGCAGGAACGTTTATTCCCAGATCCATCAATGGCGAGCGGCTATTGCTTTCCCAAAAATCCCCTTTGATGATGCGGTCTATCTTCCAGCGTTGATTCCTGGCATTAAAGCTCCAATCCACAGCTAATTTGCCCAATGGATATGATGGGCCCGTACGGTAGTCTCCACCAAATTCGTAACAATGTGAAGTACCCAGTTCGCCCTGCATTTCCCACATCAGATCAGAGAATTCTCCCCTGCAACCCACTCGTTCTACCAAAGGATAATATAGTTTATACACTCGTTTCCAGTCGATATTGGACATCGTTTCGTTCCAGAAGTAGTACTTTTGCAAACGCCATCCTTCGCGGAACATCTGTTTCCATTCTTGCAGCGGTTCAATCTCTACTTTAAAGCGGTTCAGGTCTATCCATCCAGTCTCTCTGCCTGGTTTCATCTCCTTGGGCAGATCACTTTTGGGATCACGTTTGGTAGAGATGATGCGAACCTGTTTATTTGCCCGGATCAGGATCGCCGATCTGTCTATATTGAAGGTATAGGAGTGTACTCCGGCTAAAAAGAGTTGCTCTTCCATCTTCTCCAGATCATAACAGTAGATATCGACTTGAGTCTCTTGATTTTCGACACGAACCTTTGTATAGTCGTATTTGAAGTAGAAGATCTTGTTTGGAATGGCAGCCAGGCCTCCCAAATACATTGCTTCAACAGGTATCTCGACGATCCGTTCGCTGATGCCGTCAAAATCGATCTCAACCGGTTCTACTTTGGGCTGTTTTTTATCCTTCTTTTTGTCGTCTTTCTGCTCCGGTTTAAGCTCCAGGGCTTTGGGATCAGGATTGAAAGGAGAGCGGGTTTCCTTTTTGAGTGTGATCAGATAGGGCTTTCTGTCTTTAATAAAGGAAAAGGAAAACTGCATGCTGTCGCTTACCGGCTCAAAAGTGCGGCTGGATACAAAATACAGATATTTCCCTTCCGGATCAAAGCAGGGATCAAGGTCAAACTTTACAGGATTGGTGATGGCGTGTGTTTCCCGCTTTTGTAAGTCGTAGATTTTTATTCTGCTTGTAAGCCGGTTTTCCTGGTTTGAATATGCAATCCAGCGACTATCCGGAGACCAGTCGTATCCCTCAATCAAACCGAATTTGTTTTGATCTATTTTGATCAATTCTTCTGTATCCAGATTCAAGACACACAGTTCATTTCGATGATTCGAGAAGGCGATCCATTTGCCGCAGGGAGAAGGAACAAACTCGTAAGGTCTGCCAAAATCACCTTTGAACATTCTGGGCTTGGTTATGGAATCCACAGAACCATAATCCGCCCGGATCGGATACAGCTCAAAATGCTCGATATCGCCTTCATCGGACACGGTAAGCATACCTTTATTATTCGGGAGAATGGTGCTGCAATAGTAATGTACGCCTTGCTTTTTGCCATATTGCTGGATACTGCCTTCCCAGGCTCCTCCGCAAAAGGCTTTACCACGGATGTCCATACAAACCGAACCGGCATCGGGACTGAGAGTGACGCTGTTCATGTACTTTCCCGGTTCTACAAACTTACGATAAACCTGAACTCTGGGACTACGATATTCGATTTTGATTTTCTTATACTTGTCGCTGGCAACATCCAATGAATAGAGGTCTCCGCCGGCTTGCCAGACGATGCTTTTACCGTCGGTTTTGGCATTGCGAGCGTAGTAATCTGTATGTGAACTATGTTTGCGGATGTCTTTGCCTTTTAGATCTGCGGAATAGATATTGCCGATGCCTTCGTGGTCTGAGATGAAGTAGATTCTATCATTTATCCACATAGGGCAGCTGAGGTTGCTGTTCAGATCCAAATACCGGCGAAACTTACCCTTACCATCAGGATCAATCAGAAAATACCCAGCAGTGCCTCCCCGATACCTTTTCCAGCGAGCGGGATCGGTGGTATTACGACCCAATACCACACCTTTTGTGCCAAACGCGATACTGAGTGCAGGGCCATAGTTAAGTTTTACCGGTGGCATTCCATCCAGCCCCACTTCCCAAAGAAACAACTCACGGATAGTAAATGATCCATAAGTGGTGGCATAAATAATCCTGTCACCTTTCCAGCAAAGCGGGATACAATTGCATCCCTGCCAGGTTAATCGTGTGGCTTGCCCACCCTCTGAGGGCATCACATAGATATCGATTACTCGATCTTCCATTCCCATATATGCAATCCATTTACCATCTGGCGAGAGTAATGGTTTACGCATCGGACCCAGATTGGAGCTAAGTCTGTGTGCGGTACCACCTTTCAGGGATACAGTCCAAAGATCATCTTCGGAAAGAAAAACTACCTGTCCACCGTTAACTGTAGGCATCTGATAATAGCCTTGCATGATGTCTCCTTCGCAAATTTTAGTGAAGGTGATGCTCATTTTATTGTATTGATTAGGTCAAGCCATTATTTGCATAGATAAGTGGTATTGAGACTGCTTTGTGGACAAGCATCAACATAATAGATAGAACAATCTCAGGTTTTCAGTAAAAATACTCATACTAAAGGCTGGTTTGGGATGCAACATTCAAAACACTTGACTCATTCCTGTAGCCGCAATTATTCGGATTTGGGGATAATAATCCAGAGCGATGATGAGCCTGCTATATGCTATAGATATGCGAGATCGTTCTGCCTTACAGTCTCTGCGCAGTTGGCCAATATCCATATAAGGAATCAACAATGCAATATGAAACTAACAAACCTCTGATAATGATCAGGAAAGCTTCCGGTCAATTGGAAGCGTTTAACGTTGAGAAGCTAAAAGCATCACTCAAGAATGCCGGAGCAGCGGATGAAGAGATAACTTCAATCGTGGATGACATCTCCCAATGGGTGTATGACGGCCTCAGCACAAAGCAGATATATGCCAGAGCATACAGCAATTTCAAGCGCTTGAGTAAAGCTGGGGCATCGCATTACAAGCTGAAAACAGCGATCATGGAAATGGGTCCCAGCGGCCATCCTTTCGAGGTTTTTATCGGAGAGGTATTCAAACACTGGGGATACACAGTGAGAACCGCACTAGTAATGCAAGGAGCGTCTGTTACTCACGAAATGGATGTATTGGCATCCAAAGGCAATGAACTGATCCTGGTGGAATGCAAGTTTTCTGTAAAACAGGGAAACAGCGTGAGCGTTCAAGTGCCGCTCTATGTTCACTCACGTGTGGAGGACATCGTAGAAAAACTACGCGAAGAAAAGCCCTACAAGGATAGTAAGTTTGTAACCTGGATAGTTACGAACTCCAGGTTTACTCCGGATTCCGTCCAATACAGTAGATGCAAAGGCATCCAGCTTATGGGCTGGGATCATCCCAAATCCAAAGCACTAAAGGATGTCATTGAGAATGAGAAGATATTTCCGATCACCGTCCTCAGTTCGCTAAGTAAAGCTGATAAGACTGCACTGTTGGCAGACGGTATCGTAACCTGCAAGCAAATCCGGGATAGCAGCGAGAGTATAAAGGGACTGAATCTGAGCCGACAGAAGCTGGATTCTTTGCAAAAGGAGCTGGAAGCGCTTACTTAAACCCAAAATGGAGTTCAATTGCGGGGTGGTAACTATGCAAGCCAAAGCCACATATTGACTTTATTAACAGAAGCAGATAGCAAAGGTGGTTGGAACTCTAGGATAATATTTGGGTAAACTGAAGTAGATTCTACCATATCTGAACGGTTGGATGGCTGTCATTTTGAAAAAGAACTTGACGGATATTTGCTAGCAAGCTTGCGTGAAAAGAAAACTAAGTAATTATGGAGCATATAGATGGCTACTACTCCCCGTGGAGAGAGATTGATCATTGCCCTAGTTGGCAAACGTAATGCGGGTAAATCCAGCCTGATCAACGCTCTGGTAGGACAGGAAATCGCAATAGTCTCGGAGGTTCCCGGCACTACTACTGATCCCGTTGACAAGCATTATGAATTGCTGCCCTTGGGCCCTGTTACTTTTTATGATACAGCCGGAGTGGACGATGAAGGCGACTTGGGCAAAAAACGCGTGGCTGCCACCCGCAAGATCCTCTACCGGGCAGATATCGTGATCTTTGTAAGCGACGGAGCTCCATTCTCAGATAGTGAATTGCAGATGCTTGACCGAGTGCAGGAAATGGAAATTCCACTGTTGATGACCTTCAATAAAGCCGATTTATACGATACAGACTCCCAAAACATAGAATACTGCAGCCTGCGGAACATTCCTTCTGTACATGTAAGTGCAAAGGAGAAACGCGGCATTGATGAAGCCAAGAATCTATTAGTGCGTCTGGCACCCAAACATCTTAGCGAAAACCGTGTCCTGCTAGGGGATATCATTAAACCCAAAGCCAAAGTGGTATTGGTGTGCCCCATCGACAGCGCTGCACCCAAGGGTCGCCTTATCCTGCCGCAAGTTCAAGCTATCCGCGATATCCTGGATCATGACGCACAAGCCATCGTAGTAAAAGATACTGAACTGAAAGACGCTCTGGCCATGATGAAAGAACCCCCGGATCTGGTGGTTACGGATTCACAAGCCTTAGAGCAAGTAAACCGGGATACTCCTGAAGGGATAGAACTAACCACGTTTTCCATCCTTTTCGCTCGTTATAAAGGAGAGCTGGACATCCTGCTAAGCGGTACAAATCAGATAGATAATCTTCAGAATAGGGATAAAGTCCTGATTGCGGAGGCTTGCTCCCATCATGTGCAAAAGGACGATATTGGAAGAGTAAAACTACCGAGGTGGATATCCAACTATAGTAAGAAAGACATTACTTTCGATACTTATGCTGGGCACGACTTTCCCGATAATCTGGAAGACTATGCTTTATGCATCCACTGCGGAGGTTGTATGATAAACGTTGCGGAAATGAATCGTAGAATAGTGGAATGCCATCGCCGGGGAGTACCTATTACAAATTATGGGCTAGCCATCTCCAAAGTTATGGGTAATTTCGACAGAGCTATAGCTCCACTGATGAGGGTGAAACAATGAAATATACAGTATCGGTCTTGCAGTACCTGCCTCAGTTTATGAAGCCAAAAGAGAACTATATCAAGATCCACGATATGCTGATGCAGATTAAAAGCGACTTGGTGGTACTGCCCGAATTGGCATTATCTGGTTATGTGTTTAAGAGCCAGGAAGAAGTAGCTAAAGTAGCAGAAAGCATTCCGGACGGCGAGTATTTTAAGTCACTACTTCAATTGGCTCGCAAGCTCGATTGCTCTATTTGTTATGGATTGCCAGAAAAGGATGGGGATAAGTATTACAATAGCAGCGCTTTGCTAAATCCCGATGGCAGCTACTACGTATATCGCAAGATTCATCTATTCTATCGTGAAAAGCTCTTCTTCAGCCCCGGCGATAAAGCTTTCTTTGCGTGTGAAGCCAAAAGCGGGGTCAAGATCGGGATGATGATATGCTTCGATTGGCAATTCCCCGAATCAGCACGCAGCCTGGCTCTGAAAGGAGCACAGATTATATGTCATCCAGCCAACCTAGTGCTCCCCTGGTGTCAGGAAGCCATGAAGACCCGTTCTTTGGAAAACCGTGTCTTTAGCATCACATCCAACCGAACCGGGACAGAGATTAACGGCGAATATAGCGAGTACTTTACCGGAGGCAGCCAAATAATGGGTACCAAAGGCGAAATACTAATCCGCATGAACGACACGGAAGAAGCCATCTACAGTGTGCAGATAGACCCTGAACTGGCTATTTCAAAACAAGTTACAGACTTCAATAATGCTTTTGCGGATCGCCGACCCTCCCTTTATTATCTGCCATGACAATTAAAGAGATTGAAAACAGAATAAATCAACTAAGTGCCGAAATCAAAAGGCATAATGAGCTGTATTATCGCGATGCGAATCCAGAAATATCAGATTTTGAATACGACCTGCTGGTGCAGGAACTGAAGGAATTGAGTGCCAAGTTGGAGAAACCGGTGCCGACAGTACTGGCAGAGGTTGGCAGCGATCTTTCCGCCTCAGGGAAAACAATCCCCCACAAACAGCGTATGATTAGCCTGGACAATGCCTATTCCCTTCTGGAATTGACTGCATGGTGGGATAAAATCGCCATGGAGTATACAGATAGGCCGGCAGTATGTGCCGAGCTTAAAATCGATGGCTTTGGGATCAACCTGTTCTATCAGGAGGGAAATCTACGTTATGCCAGCACTCGTGGAGACGGTGTGGAAGGGGAGGATGTTACACGAAACTTCCTTACTATACCGGGAATACCGCAAGAGATCAATTACAAGGGCGAGATAGAGATCCGAGGCGAGATATACTTCCCCATCAAAGACTTTTTGAAGATGAATGAAGAGCGGAGAGAAGCGGATGAAAAGGTCTTTGCAAATCCACGTAATGCTGCTGCTGGATCAATTAAGCTGAAAGACAGGGATTTGGTGGCAAAACGCCCATTACGTGCCCTCTTTTACACTATTGGATATGTAAGTCATCAAGCTCCAGCAAATAGCCAAACTGAGCTCTTGGAATGGTTGAAAGAAGAGGGATTCCCAGTGGCTGAAAACTATATAATGTGTCGCGATAAGGTGAGCCTCTCAAACTTCTGTAGCAGGATGGAGGGGCTGCGCGGAAAGCTGGAATACGACATCGACGGAGTTGTGGTAAAGATCAATGATTTTGCACTGCAAAAGCAACTGGGATTTACAGCCAAAAGCCCAAAATGGGCCATCGCATACAAGTTCAAACCGGAAGAGAAAGAAAGCAAATTGCTGAATGTCGAATTTCAAGTAGGCAGAACCGGCGCCATCACTCCAGTGGCAATCCTCGAACCTGTGTATATCTCTGGTAGCACAGTCTCTCGCTGCACTTTGCACAATTTCGACGAGATCCGCCGTCTGGATATTCACGAAGGCGATGTAGTAAGAATCGTAAAAAGCGGCGAGATAATCCCCAAAATTCTATCTGTAAACACATCTGTGAGAGATCCCAAAGCTAAAGAAGTGACTCTCCCTGATAGCTGCCCCGTATGCCACAGCCCTCTTTCCCGCGAATCAGAAGCAGCTATCGAATATTGCACATCTGCAGATTGCCCGGCGCAATTAGCCCGCAGCATCGAACACTTTGCCTCTAGAGAAGCTATGGACATCATGGGCTTGGGCTCTTCATCTGTCATTCGCTTGCTGGAAGAAGGCATAATACAAAGCATTGAAGACATCTACCAAATAGATTATGCGCGGGTTGCAGCTCTTGACCGGATGGGAGAAAAGAGCGCTAGTAACCTGAGGCAAGCTGTTCAAAACTCCAAACAGCAGAATTTTGACAAAGTGCTCTTTGCCTTAGGCATTCGCTTTGTGGGGGCTGTGACAGCACGTAATCTGGCTCAACACTTTGGTAATATCGAAAACCTTCAAGCAGCGAGCATAGATGAGTTGAGCGCAGTGCCTGAGGTTGGAGCCAAAATAGCGCGCGCCATCAGAGATTACTTTGACAATCCTAAAAACCAGGAACTGATAAATAAACTAGTTCAACTTGGCATACCCATGACTTACCGCTATGAAAGCCGCTCGGATAAACTGGCAGGAAAGAGCTTTCTGATCACAGGAAGCATGATCCATTATGGCCGAAAAGACCTTGAAGCCCTGATCCAAAGTCATGGCGGGAAGATCCTTAGCGGAGTATCCAAAGCCCTGGACTACCTGGTGGTAGGAGATAAACCGGGTTCCAAGCTCAGCAAAGCGGAGAAAATGGGTACTGTGAGTATCATTAGTGAAGACGAATTGCTGGATATGATGGAGAGCTCAGAATGATCTTGAAGCGATATATCCTGAAGGAACACATCTCCCCCTTCCTGATCTCGCTCTTGGTGGTCACCTTTGTATTACTGATCGACCGTATTATCGATCTGATGAATCTCATCATCGAGAAACAATTGCCGATCGGTATCGTCCTGGAAGTCTTCGGTTTGTCGATGCCCTATATGTTAGCGTTGTCCATCCCTATGGCAGTATTGGTAGCTACCATTCTTGCCTTTGGGAGGATGAGCGTGGATCGCGAGATTATAGCAGTAAAATCCAGCGGTGTAAACATCTATTCCATGCTCAGTCTCCTCTTCATTGTCGCTATCTTGTTAACCGGACTGATGGTGTACTTCAACCATTGGTTTCTACCGGACACCAATCACAAGCTGAAGAATCTGATGTTGAAAGTGGCATATTATAAACCAATGACCATCATCGAGGAGGGAGAGTACAATCACCTGCTGGATTACACTGTATGGTGTTCAGAAAACACGGAAGAAGAGCTGCGGGATGTAATCATATACGATCGCAGTGAGAGCAGATTTCCCCGCACTATTTATGCGGAAAGCGGTACAGTAATCCAGATGAATAACGGCAACGCTTTACGCATTACTCTGCAGAATGGTCAGATGCAGCAACGCAACGAACGTGAGGCAGGGAAGTATCAAACCACCAATTTCACCAAATACATAATCAATGTAAAAGACCTGGGTAATAGAACCGACTTCATGGAAACCGGATATCGAAGCGACAGGGAGATGACTTATCAACAGCTTACCAGCGCCTTGAGCGACAGAAAGAAAGAACTGGCAGGGAAACAGGAAGAGCTCCGGAAACTGGAATCCCGCATTGAAGCAGGTTCATTAAATCCGAATCCCTATGCAGCACAAACTGAACAGCGACGCCTGCAATCCATGAAGCAAGTTGCCCTGAACCGGATTCAGGAACTGGAAGCTAACATCCAGGCACTTGAAGTGGAATATCACAAGAAGTTTGCATTATCTTTTGCCATCATAATCTTTGTAATGATCGGCGTTCCCTTGGGGCTGATGACACGAACCAGCGGAATCGGTATGGCCTTCAGCGTATCCAGCATAATCTTTCTAGTTTATTATGTTGCCTTGAACATGGGAGAGCAACTGGCGGATAAGGGCAACCTCAATCCCTTCATTTCCATGTGGTTATCAAACATAGTATTCTTTATCATGGCATGTCTGTTGATCTGGGGCTCAATACGAGAAAAGCGCTTTTTTGATATGCAAGTACTGATGTGGCGCATAAAACACTTGAGAAACGGGAAGACTCCTCCTCCGGATGAGGTGGTACACTGATGCGAAAGCTTGACCGTTATATCCTGCGCGAGTTTCTTCGCACTTACTTTATTATCTTCTTCAGCTTTGCCGTAGTCTTTATCGTGATTGATGTGGTAGACAATCTCCCCCGGCTCTTAAAAGCAGGGGCTACTTTTGATCTCGCCATCACTTACTACCTGTTACGCTTGCCTTATCTGATTGTACTCACCTCCCCCGTAACTGTGCTTCTGGCCGGTTTGTTCATGATGAATGGCCTGGCAAAGCATAATGAATCTGTAGCAATCCGCGCTGCAGGAATCAGCATCAAACGCTCCATGCTACCCTTATTCGGAGTAGGATTGCTGATCTCTATTGCCATTGCAGCCATGGGCGAGTATCTGTTGCCTTATGCTGAGACTCAGCGTAACGTGGTTTACAATGTAAAGATTAAGGGAGAGCAACCTGACGATCAGATGTTAAAAGCCCGGATTCACTATCGGGGAGACGACAACGACTTCTATTACTTTGGTTTCTTTGATGGTTACAAAAATACATTGAGAGTAATCGACCTTACCAAAGTGGACTTTGATAACAATGAGATCACAGAGAAAGTGAGTGCATCCAGCGCTTTGTGGAATGGTGACAATTGGGAACTCATTGAATGTGATATCAGGCGTTTCTCCGGGGGTAAGCAGGTGTATTCCAAGTATTACCCCAGTACCACGATGCCTATCCTGAATGTAGAACCACAGGATTTTATCCGCATCACAAAGAAGACTCTTTCGCTGGACTTTCTGGAGCTATGGGATTACATTGGCAGATTGCAGAAAATGGGCGAAGATGCCAGCCGGGAGATTGTGGATCTTCACATGAAACTGGCATTCCCCCTCACAAATCTGATCGTGATCTTCTTCTTCATCCCAATTGCCACATCGAATGTGCGCAGCAAGGGACGCGGCTGGGTGTTTATGCTGGGATTGGTGGTATGTTTTGCCTATCTGATTGTGGTACAGGTAAGTCAGAGTCTGGGGTATAATGGGGTGATTCCGCCAGTCTGGGCTGCATGGGCTCCAAATCTGTTTTTTTGCCTCTTGGGCTTCGTATTCCTGCATAAAGCCGAGATCTGATGAGCATAGCCCAAAACCGCGATATAGCTATAGCTTTCTCGAAGTATCAAAGGGCGCGAAACGCCGCGGGAATATGGCTGGACTATCGTCGCTCTTTGTTTCATAAGAGGGTGATCATCAATCACTTTCCGCCAGCATTGATGATAGAGCCTACGAACATTTGTAATCTGCATTGCCCCCTCTGTCCCAGTGGTAACAACAGTCTGAAGCGTCCGCGGGGCATGTTGTCCATCCAAAGCTTCCGCACCATAGTAGATGAGGTTTATCGTAAAGTGGGAATGCTGATTATGTGGAATCAAGGCGAGCCTTTCTTGAATCCGGATTGCATCTCAATGTTGCGCTACGCCTCTTCCAAAGAGCTATATACTATGATATCCACCAATGCCAGCCTGAATCTGGATGCCAAAGCGATTGTTCAAAGCGGACTCAACAAGATTATCATCTCAATGGACGGCATCACCGAGACCACATACAATCAATACCGGGTAAACGGCAATTACAATCTGGTGTTGGAAAACATGAAAGCCTTGGTAAAAGCAAGGCGGGATTTGCATTATGGAAACCCTCAATTAATCTGGCAATTCATCGTAATGAAGCAAAACGAACATGAGATCGCACAGGTAAAACAAATGGCAAAGGAAGTCGGAGTAGATAAGCTGGAGTTTAAATCTGTGCAGATTTACACTGAGGATGATCTTGTCTTTTTGCCATCCGATCATCGTATGAGCAGATACATAGCCGAAGGAAAGCACTTTGAGCTGAAAACCAGGTTATTGAACCGTTGCCGCAGACTTTGGACCCAGCCCGTGATCAACTGGGATGGAGAACTATGCATTTGTTGCTATGATAAAGACTTACAGTTCAATATCGGGATTGTATCTGAGCATAGCTTCAAAAGCCTGTGGCAAGGTAGCGCCATGAACGAAATACGCGGACAGATCCTGCAGGATCGCAGCAAGTATGAGATCTGCAGAAATTGCGGGGAGGGAATCGTTCAAAAGCTGCAGGTGTAAAGATGCCAGCAGGCACCACCATGCTCTGTTACCAGCCATTCTGCCAAGTCCTTGATAATACGCTGTCATACTGCAACCAATACTAAAATAATTGACATAATAGCCCAATCCGTTTTTATGACTGTCAGGGTAAATTGAAGTTCGGATATCCACCCTGTTTTCGTACGGACTATCATAAAGGAAGAACCATGCTCGAAAAGATTCTTAGGAAAATATTCGGAGATAAATCCAGTCTGGACCTCAAGCGCTACGAACCGCTTGTGGCAGAGATAAATGATATCTACAAAGGCTTGTCACAATACGAAGACGAGCAATTGATTGATCGCGTTACTGAGATCAAGACCGAGATCCAAGATAAATTAGCTCCCGCCCGCCGCGAATTGGAGGCCTTACGTGAAGCGTTCAGAGAGGCCACAGAAGATTCGGAACGCAACAATATCGACAATCAGATAGACAGCCAGCAGAAGAAACTGAAAGAACTGAATAAGGCAACTCTGGACGAATACCTGCCTGAAGTCTTTGCCATCGTGAAGGATACATGTCGCAGAATGGTAGGCAAGGAATTCATGGTGAAAGGCAATCCCGTCCGCTGGAACATGGTACCTTTTGATGTGCAATTAATCGGGGGTATGGTGTTGCACGACGGCAAGATAGCAGAGATGGCCACTGGTGAAGGAAAGACCCTAGTAGCCACGCTTCCCTTGTTTTTGAACGCCCTGCTTGGACGCGGAGCTCACCTGGTAACCGTAAACGACTATCTGGCCAGCCGTGATGCGGAATGGATGAGTCCCATCTTCAACTTCCATGGCCTCACTGTGGGTTGCATCACCACCGGTATGGATCACGAATCCCGCCGCGAAGCCTATGCTGCTGATGTTACTTATGGTATGAATAGTGAATTTGGCTTCGACTATCTTCGGGACAATATGGCGGTTAGCCCCAATCAATTGGTACAGAGAGATTTCTATTTTGCCATAGTTGACGAAGTGGACAGCATCCTGATTGACGAAGCCAGAACTCCGCTGATCATTAGCGGACCCATTGCTCAAGATAAGAATTTTTATCATGAACTGAGACCCGGCATTTCCGCCGTAGTCCAAGCCCAAAATACCTTGATAAACCGCTTCCTCAGCGAGATTAGAGAAGACCTGAAAGAGGACAATCCCAATGCTTCAGACAGTCGACTGGCACGTAACCTCTTGCTGGTAAAGCGTGGCGCTCCAAAGAACAAGGCATTTCAGAAGCTGATGCAGGATGCATCGCTGAAGCGCCTGGTTCAAGACACTGAAGGCATCTACCTGCGCGACAAAAAGATGACTGAACTGGATGATTTGCTTTTCTTCATAGTTGAAGAGCGCCAGAACAGCGTTGACCTTTGCGAAAAGGGGCGGGATATGCTTAGCCGCAAAGACCCCGATTTGTTTGTCGTCCGCACACTTGACGATATTCTGGGTGAGATTGATGCCAAAGAGGGTATCCCGGAAGAGGTCAAAGCACGTGAACGTGAGATTGCCACCGGCCACTTCATGGATAAGAGCGAAATGCTGCACAACATCAACCAACTACTAAAAGCCTTTACTTTGTTTGATAACAATCAGGAATACGTGGTAATCGACAACAAGGTGATTATCGTGGATGAGTTCACAGGACGCCAGATGCCCGGGCGCCGTTTTTCTGACGGTCTGCATCAAGCTTTGGAAGCCAAAGAAAACGTTGCCATCGAAGCCGGAACGCAGACCTTTGCCACCATTACGCTGCAAAACTACTTCCGCATGTTTGAAAAGCTCGCCGGTATGACTGGAACGGCCGTTACGGAAGAAGCCGAGTTTATGGAGATATACAAGCTTCCGGTTGTTGCTATTCCCACCAACGTCCCCGTCACACGCATTGATCACGACGACGACATCTATCTCACCAAAAACGAGAAATACCAGGCTATTATCGATGAGATAATTTACTGGCACAAGCAGAAAAAACCCGTATTGGTCGGTACAGTTAGCGTGGAAGTATCCGAAATACTCTCCCGCCTCCTGCGCCGTCACGGAATTGCCCACAACGTGCTAAACGCCAGGCAACATCAGAGGGAAGCGGAAATCATCACCATGGCAGGTTCTCCCGGTGCCGTTACCATCGCCACAAATATGGCTGGCCGCGGAACTGACATCAAGCTGGGAGAAAGTGTAGTAAGCCAGAGTGTGGAGAGCTACCGAGACCTCACCAAATCACGCACGAAAGAACATCCTTATGGATTGCCTTTGGACGGTCTTCATGTGATAGGCAGTGAACGCCATGAAAGCCGCAGAATTGACCGCCAGCTTCGCGGTCGTGCCGGGCGCCAGGGGGATCCGGGAACATCCAGATTCTATCTCTCTCTGGAAGATGACTTGATGCGTCTCTTTGGCAGTGACCGCATGGCTCCATTGATGCAGAGAATTGGACTAAAACAAGGTGAAGCCATCCGGCATCCTATGATGACCAAAGCTGTGGAAAAAGCTCAGACCCGAGTGGAAGAGCACAACTTTGAGATCCGCAAAAACCTGATCAAATACGACGAAGTGATGAATCAGCAACGCGAGGTAATATACAGCTATCGGCGTAGCGTATTGAAGGGCTACAATCTCAAAGGCGAGATCCAGGAAATGATCCATGAAACCATCGACCGCGTAGTAAATGACGTCTGCGCTGCCTCCCAGTACCCCGAGGAATGGGAATTGGGAAGGATTTGCAGCTATTTCAAGGTATTGAACATCAGCTTTCGGGTAGAAGACCTGGATAGCGATCACCTGAATCAGGAACTGCTGCTGAACACACTCTACGATATTGCCGATGAAGCTTATGAACGCAGAGAAAGGCAATTTGGCGAAGAGATTATGCGTGATATCGAACGCCGATCGCTCCTGGAAGTAGTGGACAGCGAATGGCGCGATCATCTGCACGAAATGGATCTTCTAAAGGAAGGTGTATATCTGAGATCATACGCCAATAAAGACCCCCTGATAGAGTACAAAAAGGAGAGTTTCGCTCTCTTTGAAGGGCTCATCTCCCGCATCCAGGAAAACGTTACCAAACGCGTTTACACCACCTATCTCCTCACCCGGGAGCAGATGATGGATATGCAGGATATGCTGAAGGGCGCAAATATGACGCATGAAGCAGTGAATAGTTTTATTAACAACCGGGAACAAGATTACACCAGCTCTGCTACCCCTCCTCCGGAATTTGGCGGAACAGAAATGAAGATCCGTCCGGTTCAGGTAGCACCCAAAATTGGGCGTAATGATCCCTGTCCCTGTGGAAGCGGTAAGAAATACAAAAAATGCTGTGGCATCCACGAGCAAGAGGATAACTAAATGGCAAAGAATCTGATAATTGTAGAATCTCCCGCCAAAGCACACACTATCAGTAAGTTCTTACAAAACCAATATACAGTAAAAGCCTCCATGGGGCACATTCGAGACCTTCCTGATCATGACTTGGGAGTGGATGTCGAGCATGATTTCAAACCCAGTTATGTAACCGACAAAAAGAAAAGCAAGGTAATAAAAGAGCTAAAAGAAGCAGCCGAAAAAGCGGATACCATCTATCTTGCCAGCGACCATGACCGTGAAGGAGAAGCAATTGCCTGGCATCTTAGTAAGGTTTTGGACAAAGAAAGTAAGGGTAAATCGCTGTATCGCATAGTGTTCAACGAGATCACGTCAAAGGCTATTGCCACTGCCATATCACAGCCAGGGAGCATAGACATCGCTAAAGTAGATGCCCAACAAGCCCGCAGAGTTTTAGACAGAGTGGTAGGATACAGCATCTCTCCCCTTTTATGGAAAGTGATCGCAAAAGATCTCTCTGCCGGCAGAGTACAATCTGTAGCGTTACGCATCATATGCGAACGAGAAGCTGAGATAAACGCCTTCGAGCCCAAAGAGTTCTGGAAGATTGAGGCCGATTTCTGGCGTGATGACCTGCCTAAGTTCAAAGCAGGATTGGAAAAAGTAAAAGGCAAGAAGATAACAGTGGCAAATCAGGACGAAGCCGAAATCATAGCAACGAGCCTGAAAAACCAGGATGCCGTGCTGGAATCCATCACCCGCAAAACCCGCAGCGTAGAGCCTCCGCCTCCTTTTATTACCAGCACATTGCAACAGGAAGCATCCAAGATACTCGCATTTCAGGCTCAGAGAACGATGAGCATTGCCCAGGAACTATATGAAGGGATTGATTTGGGTGGTGACAGCAGCGGTTTAATCACATACATGCGTACCGACAGCACTCGCATCTCCGATGAAGCGATTGCAGCGTGCAAAGAGCTTATCTCTCAGCGTTTTGGGGATGACCTGCTACATACTGGAACCAGGGTGTACAAAAGCAAGCAAGGCGCTCAGGATGCTCATGAAGCCATCCGCCCCACAGACCCCTTCAAGACTCCAGAGAGCTTGCAGGCACATCTCAACAATGATCAGCTAAAGCTTTATACACTCATCTGGCAACGCTTTATTGCTACTCAAATGAAGAGTGCCAAAGTCTTGGCGACCACCGCTGTGATCAGCATCGGCGAAGCAAGCTTTGGCGCTACTGGAAACCATATCAGCGAAGAAGGCTTTTTAAAATGTTATTCCCATGTGAACATCCCTTTGGGAGAAAAAATCAGTAAAGATTATAGCAAGAATGACTCTCTGGAACACAGTGCATTACGTAGATCTCAGCACTATACCAGTCCACCTTCGCGCTATACGGAAGCTTCGCTCATCAAGGAACTGGAAGCCAAAGGAATTGGCAGGCCTTCCACCTACGCCAGCATTATCAGCACCATCCGCAACCGCAAGTATGTGAACATGGAGAAAAAGGCATTTGTCCCCACTCCTCTGGGCAAAGACGTAAATAGTTTTCTTACCGACAAGTTCGACAGTCTGTTCAATGTGAAGTTCACTGCTGACATGGAAGACAAGCTGGATGAAGTGGAATACGGCAAAGTGGTATGGCATGACCTAGTAAAGAAGTACTATCAGGATATGCAATCCCTCATTGCCAAAGTGGATGTGAAGAAAGAAAAGCAAGCAATGATCCAGGAGACTGGTATCATCTGTGATGTCTGCAAGGTAGGCAAGATGGTAATCAAACGCTCGCGCAGTGGTGAATTTCTCTCCTGTGACCAATATCCCAAGTGCAAGAACAGTAAAAGCTTCACCAGGGATGCCGACGGCAAGATCAAGATCCTGGTACCCCCCACTTTGGATGAGAAATGTCCGGAATGCGGTAATCCATTGGTGGAGCGAACCGGAAAATTCGGCGCTTTCATTGCTTGTAGCACATATCCCAAGTGTAAATATTCACGTCCCAAAACCCTTGGTATCGTATGCCCGGATTGCCAGAAAGGCGAAGTGGTAGCACGTCGCAGCAAAAAAGGCAGCCCCTTTTATGCCTGCTCCCGCTATCCCGATTGTAAGTGGATTTCAAACGATAAACCGGTGGCTCAAAGCTGTCCCAATTGCGGAAACCATTATTTATCGGAAAAGTACAGCAAAGACAAGGGGCACTATCTGCAATGCCCAAAATGTAAACACATCCTGGATTAAGCTATATGCACATTGGTGATGGAATCCGCAGCGCACTTGTAAGCATCGCTTCGCACAAGATGCGCAGCTTCCTTACCACAATCGGCATTGTGATCGGTGTGATAGCGGTGGTTACAATGTTTTCCAGCGTATATGCGCTAAAAGATCTGATCAACAAAAACATGGAAGGAATGGGCTGGAATTTCTCCGTGATCATCGCCCCTGCCGGAGCCAGCCTTGGGCACACCAATCAACGTTCTGCCGTAGAAACAAAGCGGCGGGCGGTACAATTGGTCAATCCGGTTGATCTTGACGATTATTTCGCCCTGAAAAATGAACTGGATTACAAAGGCATCTACGGCATGGTGGAATCCAGCAGCCTGCAACGCATTGGTAATGAAGACAATTATGTAACCGTGAAAGCTACGGAAAACTACTTTTTTACAAACAAAAACTACAACCTTGACCACGGACGGATGTTTAGCCCGATCGAAGCTGAAGAAGGACTTCCAGTTGCGATTTTAGGATATAAATACGCAGAAAAATACTTTCCAGATTCCAATGCCTTGGGAGAACAACTGGTTATCGGCGATCATCGATACCGGGTGATTGGAGTTTTGGGCTCGGACAAGCTGAACAGTAGCGGTGGCATGAATTTTAATACCTGGGAACGGGATCGTGAGTTGCAGGCAGTTTATGTACCCTTGAAATATGGTAGTTACCGGTTTACAACCGGAAAACAGGTTCACGTAATCTACCTTCAGGCCCACAATGCCAAATCATTCGAGACCATGAAGGCCAAAGCTCGTCAGATTCTACTTTCCCGCCACAATATGTATCCCAATTTTACTTTCATGGATATCGGGGCGATGATGTTGAACATTTCTTCCGAGATCGATAATCAGATGAAGAAATGGAACATCACCCTATCTGCGATTGCCTCAATCTCATTGATCGTAGGTGGAATCGGACTGTTTTCCACTCTGCTGATCTCAATCCAGGAACGTATGACCGAGATCGGCATCCGCAAAAGCATCGGTGCCACCGAACATGATATCTTCTTCTATTTTATCTTCGAAGCTATCGTATTGGCTTTACTCGGTGCTATCACGGGGATATTGATCGCTTGGGCTCTAGTCTCAGGCATCGGAAAAGTATTACATTTCCCTCTCTATCTGCCCTTGTCAGGAGTACTGCTCGGACTTTTCTTTTCCCTGTTGATCGGCTTTATCTCAGGTTTGTTTCCCGCCATCAAAGCCTCTCGCATCGATCCCATCAAAGCTATCTACTATTTGGATTGAAGTTTACTATCACTGGCACACGTTCAGTATATTGGTGAGGGACTTGGACTCTTTATCCCATTACAATTCTCCAATATCTCTTCCAGTTGAACGAACCCTCTACTTTAGGCTGTGGTGATGTAGATATAATGCTGTTATCAAGCAGTGCTCACTCGATGATAACCCGATGATATCTGCTTCGGCACTGCTACAGGCAAAGAGGATGAATAGCACACTGATAACGCTGATCGAGCGGAATCACGCAGATTTTTATGTTGGGAGGATTACCGGTAAAGCCCGGAGAGCGAAACTGATCATAGCGAGTGTGCGAAGCGAAGCGGAGCCCCTCGATAAATGCGCAATAATACGCATGGAGCCCTTCATGGGCGACAACATCAGGTATGCATGGATTTCAAAGAGGCCTAACTGTCTTTGAACCGACCTCATGCTATGCGGCTCTTTGAAATTTTGTGATCGATCAAAACAATTTCGCGATTGAGGAAGTCAGTTGTAGAATTAGTCTTAAAAGCAGAGTATATCAAGCTGGTTGAGTTCCAATGCTCTATCTGGGAGAAACGGAGTTGCACGACTTATCTCGCAGTGTTTCTGATAACTAACCCGGACTATGCAATCAAAGAGTATCCCAAAGACATCCTGAGCGGGGCTTGGGTAGTGTTCAGGTTGTTCTTGAGGTGCATTTGAGAAATTGACCTGCTTGAGCATACAAAGGGGCTCTGTCCCGTCCAATTTGATGTTACGTGCCTTCGTGAGGGGTAACATTTGATATCAGCACATTGATACATCAGGAGAGGTGCAATAACGGGAACGCACCAGAGGCACGAGGTACAAGGCTTAGCATCGGAATGCTACGGTACGAATTCCGATTTTCCGCTTTCAAAACGCACTAGAGGTACGAAGAACACAACGCAGCAACTTCTGTTCTTGACATCTTTTAAAACCATAACAGTTTTGCACTCAAGCCGAGTATTCATGGCTAAACCTGTTTACGGCAAGCATGAATACCGATAGGGTATGGCGGGAAACGGCCATGCCTCCCACTGGAAAGGCTGACGGTATCTATCCGTCCGCCTCCAATAAAAATATGGAGGTTACTACCTTGAAAAAGTACTTATTTGTACTGTTTGCCATCGCTCTCCTGCTGAGCATCAGCGCTTGCAGCGAGAAAGACAACGGCACCGATGCTGAGATTTTGGGCTATCTTCTTGATCAATTCATCGATACTGCCCAGGTGCAAGAAATCACAGATCCTACAGAAGAAGATCCCACAGACTTTAGAGATCTCTACAATTATGAAATCGTTGCCTCGGACGGTTTCAGCCCCAGAGACCGTGAAGAGACAGCGGGATATGACTTGGACTGGTCAGTCTTCAAGACCGGGTTCATGGTGCCTTCAAACCAATTGAGAACCATGTTCTTTGATGACACCACACCCGGAGCTTTCGAAGTGAAGAATGCCACCACAATTCGCCTGTATCGTCGCATCGTAGTGGTAGACAGCTTGGGAAATTCCCATTATAAAGAGCTTGGGAAATTGCCCGTTTACACTGTCACAAACTATGATGGAGTGGATGAAGAGGCAATTAAACTAAGCGACCTGCTAAGCGATCACAGCGGATACACTACCATCTCTCTGATGGCTTCAGATGGTTATAGTAAAGACTACACTCCCGAACAGATAGCTGACGGATACTATCTGTTACAAAGTGAAAGGACTACTTTCCCATCTTTTGAAGAATTGCCGAACAATATGAAGAAATTCAAGTATATCGACCGAATCAAGGTTGATATGGATTTTGGGACAGATATTCCTTTGTACATGAATGCCGACAATGATAAAGCTGATATCAGCTTTACCTTCCCCGCTCAATATGACGGTTTTACTGGACAAGTAGTGGAACTGGGAGAAGATTGAAGAGAATAATCCTGATCAGCATGGGTCTATTTCCCATGCTGATCTTTTCTGTTAGAAGCGAATCCGATTCGCTGAAGCAGTATCATTTGCATCCGGTTAGGGTAATTGCCGAGGGACCTCAAGCCAGCATCGGATCCATTAGCAGTATCCAAAAGCCGAAAAACAGCGACAGCATCTCCGAAGCCATCAAGCTAAGTCCAGGTCTCAATATCAGTTACGGTTCCCGTGATGAGAGTAATCTGAAGATACGCGGCTTTCGTAAGAACGAGAACTTGATAATGATCGATGGCAGACCTCTGAATAGCGGATATTTCGGCAATGTGGACCTCTCAAAAATCCTGATCGACGATATTGCCGAGATCCGCATTGTAAAAGGACCTGCCAGCGCCATGTATGGCACATCGACCATGGGTGGAGTGGTGAATCTGATCAGCAGCAAAGACGCCTATCGCCTTGCTCTGGAAAGCAAACTATCCCGCAATTTGGTGAACTCCCAGAGGATATCTTCAGCTCAGAGATTGGGAGATTTTCGCTACAAGTTCAGCATCATGCGGGATGAACGCAGGCCTTATCCGCTATCCGAAGATTTTGAGCCCACAGTGTTTGAGAATGGAAAGCTAAGGGATCATAACTATCAAAGCAGTTGGCAAATGGATGCAATCGGCGATTGGCTGGTGAATGATCTGCATGAAATGAGTGTAAACCTGGGTTATACTACTATACCATATAAAGAGATCCCTTCATCCATATATATTTGGGATTATGGCACTTACAAGGATTGGTACAGGGCAAATGCAAGCTTGGGCATGGATTTCTTTAGCTCGCTAAGCAGCAACGTACGCGGGCAAGTATATTTCGACGCTGCGGGTGATACTTTCGAACGTTTTCGAGACGCTAGCCATCAAATTCCTGAATTGTCCTCACGTATGGAATCCTTCAATATCGGTCTTGCCCCTGTGTATGAACATAGAGCCAGGGGAGTATGGAATACCGGTAGCAGGATGGAGTACCGAAAGATAAAGCGAAAAGATGACAACAACTATCGCGAGTGGACACACAATCATGCGCTGGTGGGCAGTGTATTCTCCCAGTATGAAGCGGACATCAACGCTGCGCTTAGCTACACTCTCAGCCTGGGCATCGCTTTCTTTGGACATAGTAAATCTGAACAGGTCAGGTTTCATCCGGAACCTTCGGCTGCCATCATCTGGAATCATCAAGACAACGTAAGCACTATGCTTTCACTGGGGATAAACAGCTCCATACCCACGATGCGCCAGTTGTTTTCTGCAGAAAACGGAAATCCAGATCTGAAAGCATCTTCAGCCAGAAAAGTAGAACTGAGTCACAAACGCAATCTGGGCTCAAGGGTCATGCTGGATACAAGTGTTTATTTCAACGATGTGCGCAATCTGATCGATAGAACCAACAATCGTTATGAGAACATTTATAAGCACCAAAGTTATGGCGGAGAAATCTCTTTAAACTGCAATATAGCTGAGATTTGGGATGCTACATTGCAGTATTCCCTTTTACAAAACCGGGGGGATTACAAGCTTAGCGACAGCGCTCCTCATAGTATGGAGCTGCTCAATAGGATTCAGCTTCCCTGGGATTTTGTACTGCACTGCAACTCCGAATATCGCAGTAAGCGGGATTCTCAGGACAGTATAGAACAATTTCATTCGCTGCCGGCGTATTTTGCTCATGAGATCGGTATCCAAAAGAAATGGCGTAACTTTGAGATACAATTTGCCCTACAAAACATCCTCGATGAGAACTACCAAACCGAATATGGCTTTCCAGCACCGGGAAGAGACTTTAGTCTGCGGCTTAAATACATACTGAGATAATCCTCCCATAAGCTTGATAAGCAGCTTTCCAAAGGCTATTACGCCAACTATCAACATAGCTATTGCGTGAAATGCAGTGATTCTCTATGTAGAGATGAATCCTGGAGAGGACGAGTAGAAAAACTATGAAAGCAACACCAGAAGCAGAAACTGATCTCTATTCCCTAGTAAGATAAACCTCAATTTAGTAAACAGGACAGGCAGTCTCAGGATTGCTTGTCTTGTTTTGTTTTCAGCAGATGCTGCCACATTACTCAGTCTCTGTTGTAATAAAAGCTCTCATTCAAACATGTACTCCCTATAGGCTAACCCGCTCTCTTTGGTAAATGGCTCTCATTATTATGCTCATATTGCACATAGTCTGATTTTTCCTTTTGAACAAACAAGCCGGATTTTACCCTGTTATCTGACAATTTCCCATCTCTCAGAAGCACAATATCGCTTATCTAATTATGGGGTGACAGGGAGTTTGGCAAGAGATATATTAGTGTTAAAAGTGGTGCAAAGGTGCTATAATAAAGGGGAATACCACTGAAACCAGGGGTGACAGGAAGTTTGGCAAAAAACGGGGGAAATGGAGGTTGAGTGACAACAATTTGGCAAAAACATAGCGGTGAGGTGAGTGACAACAATTTGGCAAAAACTGATAATCAATGGGATTTGCCAAAAGTTTGGCAAAACATGGGTAAGATATACCCCATGCCAGTTAAAACGTGTTTCTGCACCGAGGGCACACTATCTTGCCACCGAGTATAGCATAGTAGAATATGCCAGGGATCAAGAATAACAAAAGCAACACACAGCCTATAACATTGCTGGCAGCACCGGCATAAGTGTTCTTTGTTCCTGAGTATCCACAACGTGGACAAGTTATCGTGACCGCCTTATCCTTTTTGAGATTCTCCTTGTGACTATAGACAAGTACAACGACAATTACGACAATGACTGACACTATTTGAATGACTTCTTCCACTATAAACCTCGCTATATGTATTTGCGAAGCACAGCGACCAGGCGTCCGATTATCTTAATGTCGGGGCTGTGCTCATCGTATTCAATGATTGGGTGGGTGGGGTTGACCGGTACAAGCAGACAGCGTTTGCACCGGTGATCATAGACCAGACGTTTGATCAATAGACCATCAACTGAACGGAAGGCGCAAAAGTATCCATTGTAATCCACATCAAACTGCCAGCCGGATATGATGGCATAATCTCCGGTATGCAGCTCTGGTTCCATTGACACCCCATTAACGCGAAAGCAGTAAAAGGGGCCTGGGATGTTAGTGATCGCTTCGCTGGGGATAGAAATGGATTCGGTGGGTTCGAGGTCTTCAGCTTCAATGCCAATGCCGGCTGCGATATCTGCATATACCGGGATGGTGAGGACTCCGGCTCCAGGGGGATTCTCGCGCGCGTGCGTACTATTAAACATGTCACCCTTGCCGGTGATGAGCCAGTTGAGATTAACATTGTAGATTTCGCTTATTCGTTTTAAGGCGTCGATTGATGGGCGGTATCCTGGCCGATTAAACCAATCGGACACGTTCCCCTGAGACAATCCGAGCTGCTCGGCAAACTTTTTTTTGCTAAGTTTGAGTGAGCTTAACAGCTCATTTAGCAGCATCTTATAATCCATCAATCATCCTTCATAACGCTAAAGCGTTATATTCTGCTTGACAGGATACGCTCATGCGTTATCTTGTCCACATATGCAAACAAGATAATGTAATGGAGTTCAGATGTCAAGGAAAAAGGATACTCAAGACCCGAGGCCGACAGGCAAACAGATCCGCAAGGCTCTGATAGATATTGATCAGACCCCCATGGATCTGGCAAAAGCGATGGGAGTCAGCGCATATTACATTCGCGAAATATACGCTGAGCGGAGAGCTGCCAGAGATATGCGCAAAAAGATCGCGGCATACCTGGCCACGCAATACCGACGCTATGGCTACCCCTTACATAGTCTGATTTTTCCTTTTGAACAAACAAGCCGGATTTTACCCTGTTATCTGACAATTTCCCATCTCTCAGAAGCACAATATCGCTTATCTAATCCACTGCTATTCATAATAGTTAAGTACATATCCCATAGAAATATGAGAAAAAAGATAATTAAATCTTGACAAGAAAAGTAGGATGTCATATAGGTGTCACAGGATGTCATAATATCTCAGATAAATTCAAAAAGTCTCAAAATAGGAAGCGCTGATACTAAGAAAACGCAAGCGCAACTCAGATTAGGTTCAAACAGCAGAAAAAGGAAAGACCATGTCCGGTGAATTTTTAGGTATCTTCGAAAACTCAGTACACAAGCAGCGCGTGATTATTCCGGCCAGTTTCAAGAAGAAATTCGCAGAAACAGCCATGCGCTCGGTTGTGGTTACCATGGGGCCTTCAAACACCATCGCCATCTACCCTCTCGATAGCTGGAAAAGCACTTTGGAACGCCTGAAAGAAGGTGACGAAAGAGCAAAAAGACTGCGTACTCAACTGATCGATTTTGCGATGATGGAACAAGAACTGGAAGGACCCGGTAGAGTGAGGATTCACGAATTGCTTTTGAATGAAGTAGGGATCGAAGACAGCGTGATCATCAAAGGCGAGGGGCATTATATTTCCTTGTGGAATCCTGAAATCTACGCCAAGGTTCGGCAGAGCAAGCTGAAAGCTCATCGCGATACTTTCACCAGTGAGGACTACCAACTGTGAGCAGTTACCATGAACCGGTAATGCTGCAATCCTGTATGGATTATCTAAATCTTCAGAAGGGCAAGATCTATGTGGATGCCACTTTAGGCGGTGGTGGACATGCACTGGCCATGTATCAAAGAGAGTCCGGTATCCGGTTATATGGTTTTGATCAGGATGAAGAAGCGATAAATGCTGCCACGAAGCGTTTGCAAGGTTATTCTCCGGTTCTTATAAAAGCGAATTTCCGGGATTTGCGCACTCAACTAGCATATAATAAGGTAAAGGGGATAGATGGCATACTCTTTGATCTGGGTGTAAGCTCGCACCAATTGAACGAGACTAAGCGTGGTTTTAGTTTTGACCGGGAAGCAGAACTGGATATGCGTATGGATCGCGAAGCAGAACTGAGCGCACAGCAGATTGTGAATGAATACAGCTATGAAGAGCTGAAAAGAATCTTCAAAGAATACGGTGAAGAGCAATCTGCTGGCAGAATCGGTAGGGCTATCGAACGCTACAGAGCTGAACGCAGGATCAATACCACTACAGAGTTGGCGGGGATCATCGAGACTGTTGTAGGTTCAGGCAGCAAAGAATCTTTGAAAACGAAGGTCAGAATCTTCCAAGCTTTAAGAATCTGCGTAAACGATGAATTGAACGCTTTGTCCGGTGCCTTGGATGATGCCGTCAATCTGCTGAATCCCGGAGGAAGGATTGTGGTGATGAGTTACCACTCTCTTGAAGACCGCATTGTAAAAAACACGTTCAAACTTGCGGAGCAAGATTGCATCTGCCCTCCGGCCATCATCAACTGTGTATGTTCCCACTATAGCAAACTAAAGATACTTACCAGGAGACCGATAACAGCCGG
>Ga0172378_10000945_pt1 | contig 26316 bp, 36 predicted proteins | sample GrowelOW332metaG_FD_119755 | JGI IMG/M metagenome (GOLD analysis project Ga0172378, IMG submission 119755) | Groundwater microbial communities from an aquifer near a municipal landfill in Southern Ontario, Canada - Pumphouse #3_1 metaG | ecosystem: Environmental > Aquatic > Deep subsurface >... | reverse complement strand
CTTCGATGACCGCGCCGACAGCGATGAGGTCGAGATGCTGGTGGAGCGGCTGCTGGAGATGGGCTTCGCGCCGGAGCCTGACCCCAACTCACCGGGTGAGGAGGACGTTGCCAGCGATGACACGCTTGCCGTATCCGACAGCGGTTGGGTCAGCCCTTGGGACAGACTGCGGGATGAGGAGATAGAGCCACCCGCTTACGGTATCCCAGAGCCGGAGATCAGCGGCGTCTGCATCGCCATGCCGCGCAGTCTTTTCAGCGAAACGGCTCTCGCCAACCTCAACGCTCTGCTTGCCGCCAAGGGCGGGCTTATCCGCAAGGCGCTGGGAGTAGCGGAACTGCCGGTCGAGGTGACCGAGGACAAGGTGTCCTTCCCCTGGTTCATCGGACAGCCGACCCCGGAGGAGCTCAAAGCCTACGACCATTTCATCTGCGCCATCTGCGAGATGGCGAGAAACCAGAAGCGCATCACAGCCAAGGAAAAAGAAACGGGCAACGACAAGTACGCTTTCCGCTGCTTCCTTCTCCGCCTCGGTTTCATAGGAGCGGAGTACAAAGAGCAGCGGAAGATACTGCTTCGAAATCTGACGGGCAGTTCTGCTTTCAGGGGAGGTGTGCAGGATGCGGTTTCCGAGTAGAGAATTGGTCGAGAGTATCCGCAAGCATTACCCGGTCGGCTGTCGCGTGGAGCTCCTGTGCATGAACGATGTGCAGGCCCCGCCCGTAGGCACAAAAGGCACCGTGCGCGGCGTGGATGACATTGGCTCGGTTATGGTTGCCTGGGACAACGGCAGCGGCTTGTCGGTGGCATACGGCGAAGACTCATGCCGGAGGTGCGATGATGACTGATACGGTCAAGCGGCAGATACTTGCCGTCCGGGATACCGGGCTTACCAATATGTTTGATGTACGCATGGTGCAGCGCATCGCCAACGACATGGGCTTCTATGAGCTGGTCGTTTTCCTCGAAGAAAGCCGCTCCGAGTATGTGCATTTCATCCTCACGGGCGAGGGATAATTGTGTAGTTTATTCGCAGAATTGACTTGCTATTATCCTCGTTCAGAGTGATATATGTACATACCAAAACGAACGGAGGACACCCACCATGATGAATACCTTCAAAAAGCAGATTGCCAGCATTCACACCGAGAACGACCTCAAGGACGCTCACATAGCGATCAGCCAGGCTTGCAGCGCCTACAAAATCAGCGGGGAACAGTTCATGGAGCTGCGGAGCCTGCTCAAGGCAAAGCGCGTCGAGAAGGGATTCACTTGGGGAAAGGGCATCTAAGGAGGAAACGACAATGACAGACAAACAGCTAAAGCAGGCCAAGAATCAGCTCCCGCAGGGTGAGCGTTTCGACCGCGCCTACAGCGCCTACGAGGGCGGCATTCGCCTGATCTCCAAGAAGGCTGACGGTACCGAGACACGCTATAAGGTAATCTTCGACGCCGACGGAAACGTCAGCCTTGAACGGTTTTAAGGAGGGCGCGACCATGTGGAAAGAAGGAAGCCTCAAGGTTTACAACAGTATTTTTCATTACTGGCTGAAGGTCTACGACGAATGCTCACAGTACGGCATCGACGGCGGCAAGGTCAGTAAGCTGATGCTCAAGCGAGATGGCAAGATCATCGCCAATTACGATAGGGGCTGGGACATCAAGCCCGCCGACCCCGACACGCAGCTTGCGGTCGACATCCTGCTTCACGGCGAAAACTACTAAGCCCAGCATAACAGCCGGGAACAGCCCTTGACGGGGCTGTATCTCGTACACATACATTTTGAAGTCGCCATCGGGCGGCTATTTTTTATGCTCATTTGAGAGGAGACGGTGCGTATGCGCAAGCTGAAAAGATATAAACCGACGCAGTTCAAAGCGCCGGACTCCACTTACGATAAAGACGCTGCCGACCGCGCCGTTGCTTTTATCGAAGCCCTGTGTCATACCAAGGGCACATGGGCCGGTAAGCCCTTTGAGCTCATCGACTGGCAGGAGCAGATCATCCGCGATATCTTCGGGACACTCAAGCCCAATGGCTACCGGCAGTTTAATACCGCCTATGTGGAGATACCAAAGAAAATGGGCAAATCGGAGCTTGCGGCGGCAATCGCTTTGCTTCTTACCTGCGCCGACCATGAGGAACGTGCCGAGGTGTATGGCTGCGCTGCCGACCGCAATCAGGCGTCCATCGTTTTCAACGTGGCTGCGGACATGGTGCGGTACTGTCCGGCGCTCGCCAAGCGGGTGAAAATCCTCGACTCCATGAAGCGGCTCATCTATCAACCGACCGGCAGCATCTATCAGGTGCTGTCTGCTGATGTCGGCAACAAGCACGGTTTCAACACCCACGGCGTGGTGTTCGATGAGCTGCACACCCAGCCCAACCGGAAGCTCTACGACGTCATGACCAAGGGCAGCGGCGACGCACGAATGCAGCCGCTGTATTTTCTTATCACGACTGCCGGAGATAACCAGAACAGCATCTGCTGGGAAGTGCATCAAAAAGCGCTGGACATCATCGACGGGCGCAAGCATGACCCCACCTTCTACCCGGTCATATACGGCGCGGCACAGGAGGACGATTGGACAGACCCGAAGGTCTGGAAGAAGGCGAATCCGTCCCTGGGCATCACGGTCGGCATGGACAAGGTCAAAGCGGCCTGCGAGAGCGCCAAACAGAATCCCGCTGAAGAGAACAGCTTCCGTCAGCTCCGGCTCAATCAATGGGTCAAACAGGCTGTGCGCTGGATGCCAATGGACAAATGGGATAAGTGCGCGTTTGCCGTAGACGCGGAATCACTTGAAGGTCGTGTGTGCTATGGCGGACTTGACCTGTCCAGCAGCACAGACATCACAGCATTCGTTCTGGTCTTCCCACCCGGTGACGAGGAGGATAAATACAGCATTCTGCCGTTCTTCTGGATACCGGAAGATAATATCGCCCTCCGCGTCAAGCGCGACCACGTCAACTACGATCTCTGGGAGCGGCAGGGCTTCCTGCAAACGACGGAGGGCAACGTCGTTCACTACGGCTACATCGAGCAGTTCATCGAGCAGCTCGGCACGAAGTACAACATCCGCGAGATTGCATTCGACCGCTGGGGCGCAGTACAGATGACACAAAACCTCGAAAACCTCGGCTTCTCCGTCGTTCCCTTCGGGCAGGGCTTCAAGGATATGTCCCCGCCGACAAAGGAGCTGATGAAGCTCACGCTGGAACAGAAGCTGGCACACGGCGGGCACCCAGTACTTCGCTGGATGATGGACAACATCTTCATTCGCACAGACCCTGCCGGGAACATCAAGGCAGACAAGGAAAAGTCCACAGAGAAGATCGACGGCGCTGTCGCGACCATCATGGCACTCGACCGGGCGATCCGCTGCGGCAACGACAACAGTGCTTCGGTCTATGATGACCGGGGCATTTTGTTTATCTGATAAAGGAGAGTGATTTCACATGAGCATATTTACCGGGATGTTCCGCTCCCGCGACAAGCCCCAAAATCGCACGGCGGGCAGTTCCTACAGCTTCTTCTTCGGCGGCTCGACCTCCGGCAAGACTGTGACGGAGCGCACCGCCATGCAGATGACTGCGGTCTACTCCTGCGTCCGCATTCTTGCGGAGGCTGTGGCGGGACTGCCGCTCAACCTGTATCATTACTTGCCGGACGGTGGCAAAGAGAAGTCCTACGACCATCCGTTGTACCGTCTGCTCCATGACGAGCCAAACCCTGAGATGAGCTCCTTCGTGTTCCGGGAGACTCTCATGACACACCTTTTGCTGTGGGGCAACGCCTACGCCCAGATAATCCGCAACGGCAAGGGCGAGGTCGTGGCACTGTATCCGCTGATGCCTAACAAGATGACCGTTGACCGGGATAAGGATGGACGGCTGTATTACAGCTACAACCACTCTTCGGAGGAATCGCCCACGCTGGAGGGCTCCACCGTTATCCTGCGCCCGTCCGATGTGCTGCACATTCCGGGGCTGGGCTTCGACGGTCTGGTCGGCTACAGCCCCATCGCTATGGCGAAGAACGCTATCGGCATGGCAATCGCCTGCGAGGAGTACGGAGCTAAGTTCTTCGCCAACGGCGCTGCTCCGGGCGGCGTGCTGGAACATCCCGGCACCATCAAAGACCCGCAGCGTGTCCGCGAGAGTTGGCAGTCCACCTTCGGCGGCAGCGGCAACAGCAATAAGATTGCCGTGCTGGAAGAGGGCATGAAATACACGCCGATTGGTATCTCCCCGGAGCAGGCACAGTTCTTGGAGACACGAAAGTTCCAAATCAACGAGATAGCTCGAATTTTCAGAGTCCCTCCGCACATGGTGGGCGACCTTGAAAAGTCGAGCTTTTCTAATATCGAGCAGCAGTCCCTTGAGTTCGTGAAGTACACCCTCGACCCGTGGGTCATCCGCTGGGAGCAGTCCATCATGCGGACACTTCTCAGCGCCGACGAGAAGAAGCAGTATTTCGTGAAGTTCAATCTGGAAGGACTGCTTCGCGGTGATTACGCTTCCCGCATGAGCGGCTATGCGGTCGGCATACAGAACGGTTTCATGTCACCAAATGATGTAAGAAACCTTGAGAATATGGATTTAATTCCCGATGAACTTGGCGGCAACAGGTATCTGTGTAACGGCAATATGGTCGATATAGCTAACGCAGGAAGGTGGAACGCCCCTGATGAGAATTGACATGACAGGTAAAAAATATGGTCGCCTTACTGTGCTGCGAAAAGAAGGAGTTTACAAGGGTCACGATACATTGTGGTTTTGCAAATGCCAGTGCGGTAATTCTACAATAGTACGCGGAAGCTACTTAAGAAACGGTCATACAAAAACCTGCGGCCATTGCATTAGGTACGAAAAAGAAGCTGACTATTACCGTTGTACTGTTGGGACTGGGCGTTCCTTTATTTTTGATGTGCAGGATTTCCCACAAGTGTCAAAATATCAGTGGTCAGTTTCAAAGGACGGGTATGTTCTCGGTTATAGTGAAGGACAATGCGTAAAACTACACCGACTGCTACTCGGCAATCCAGACATGGTTGTTGACCACATAAACGGTAACCCAAGCGACTGTAGACGCATAAACCTTCGAGTTGCGACACAACATCAAAACACATACAACTCATCAATATCCAAATCAAGTTCAACTGGGTATAAAGGTGTGTGCTTTGACAAGCACAGACGAAAGTATATAGCGCATATTCACCCAAACGGAAAGATGGTTTTCCTCGGTTATTATGGCAGCCCATATGAAGCCGCTCTTGCTTATGACAAGGCGGCTTCTATATATTTTGGCGAGTATGCAAAACTGAATTTTAAGGAAGGTGAGCAAACTGGCACAGGAAACTAAAACACAGCGCCACGCGGATATCTGCGCCGAGCTGAACGATATCTACTTCCGAAAGAACGCCGACTACGGCGACAGCTTCGGAGAGACGTTTCGTAAGCTCGGCATAATCAGCGCGGTCACACGCATCACCGACAAGGTCAACCGGCTCCAGAGCCTGTGTGTACGAGCGGCACAGGTTCCCGATGAGTCGGTCAGGGACACGCTCCTCGACCTTGCCAACTACGCGATCATGTCGGTGATTGAACTGGAACGCTCGAATCAAACGGAAACGGAGGCTTCCACTGAATGAAGAAATTCTGGAACTGGACAAAGGACGAAGAGTCCGGCGTCCGAACGCTCTACCTCGACGGCACCATTGCCGAGGAGAGCTGGTTTGACGATGACGTCACGCCCAAGGCGTTCAAAGAGGAGCTGACCAGCGGCGAGGGCAACATCGTCATCTGGATCAACTCTCCCGGCGGCGACTGCGTGGCGGCAAGTCAGATCTACGCCATGCTCATGGACTACAAGGGTGACGTCACGGTCAAGATCGACGGCATCGCTGCTTCGGCTGCGTCTGTCATCGCTATGGCGGGTACGAAGGTGCTCATGGCTCCCACGGCGCTCATGATGATTCACAATCCGCTGACGGTAGCAATCGGCGACAGCGAGGAAATGCAGAAAGCCATCGCCATGCTCTCGGAGGTTAAAGAAAGCATCATCAACGCCTACGAGATCAAGACCGGGCAGTCCCGCGCCAAGCTCTCCCATCTTATGGATGCGGAGACTTGGATGAACGCAAACAAGGCAATCGAATACGGCTTTGCCGACGGCATTCTGGAGGACAAAAAGAGTCCCTCGGATGTCGTCGTTTCTTTTGCCTTCTCCCGCAGAGCCGTCACCAATTCCCTCATGAGTAAGCTCACCGCTAAACAGAAAGCGAATAAGCCCGCTGCCCCAGAGCGCTCGGTAAACGAGCTCATGGAGCGGCTCAACCTGATGAAATATTAAGGAGGAAACATCACTATGGCTACTATTCTTGAACTGCGCGAGAAGCGCGCAAAGGCGTGGGAAGCGACCAAGGCTTTCCTTGACACCCATCGCACCGAAAAGGGCACCCTCACCGCAGAGGACGACGCCTCCTACTCCCGCATGGAGCAGGATATCACGGACCTTGGCAAGGAAATCAACCGTCTGGAGCGTCAGGAGGCGCTGGACGCCGAGCTGAAGCTGCCCGTCAGCAAGCCTCTCACCGAGCGCCCGGACGCAAACAAGCAGGACACCAAGACCAGCCGTGCCGCTGATGCGTACAAGTCCGCATTCTGGACTCAGACCCGTTCCAAGGACGGCGTTACCCTGCCGGAGATCCGCAATGCCCTCCAGATCGGCGTCGACTCCGAAGGCGGGTATCTCTGCCCGGACGAGTTCGAGCACACGCTTATCCAGGCGCTGAAGGCAGACAACATCGTCCGTGAGCACGCCCATGTGTTCACCACCTCTTCCGGCTCCCATAAGATTCCCGTTGTGACCAGCAAGGGCACCGCCTCTTGGGTGGACGAGGAGGGCGCTATTCCTGAGTCCGATGATGTGTTCGGTCAGCAGCTCATCGGCGCGCACAAGGTGGCGACTCTCATCAAGGTCTCCGAGGAGCTTCTCAACGACTCCGCCTTCGACCTAGAGAGCTACTTCACCACCGAGTTTGCCCGTCGTATTGGCGACAAGGAAGAGGACGCTTTCCTCAACGGTAACGGCACCGGCAAGCCTACCGGCATTCTGGATGCCACCTCCGGCGCACCCGTGGGTGTTACTGCTGCTGGGGCGACTGCCATCACCGCTGATGAGATCATCACGCTCTACTACTCCCTCGGCGCGCCTTACCGCAAGAACGCCATCTGGGTTCTGTCTGACGCCACCATCGCGGTCATCCGCAAGCTGAAGGACGGCAACGGTCAGTACCTCTGGCAGCCCGCGCTGCACGAGGGTCAGTTCGACACGCTGCTCGGTAAGAAAATCTTCACCTCTCCGTATATGCCCACGATGGCGGCCGGGAATAAGTCCGTGCTGTTCGGCGACCTCCAGTTCTACTGGATCGGCGACCGTCAGGGCGTCACCTTCCGCCGCCTGAACGAGCGCTACGCAGAGACCGGGCAGGTCGGCTTCCTCGCTTCCAAGCGCGTGGACGGCAAGCTCATTCTGCCGGAGGCTATCAAGGTACTCCAGCAGCACGCCTAAGGAGGGCTGACCTATGAGCGAGTATAACGCAAAGAACTACACCGAACAGGGCGGCGAAAAGACCGTCATCGGCGGTACGCTGGAGATCAAGGAGGGAGCCTCGGTAACGGGGCTTCCTTCTGATTTTTCCCCCGCCGCAAATCAGGCGGACAGCACTGCCACCACCATCGCACTGCTGAAGGACGACTTCAACGCTCTTCTGGCAAAGCTGAAGACCGCCGGTCTGATGGAAGCCGACGCGGTAACTGAGTAAAGGAGGTAGCGGTGATGACTACGCTGCTTGAAAAAGTCAAAGCAAATCTCATCCTTGAACACGATGCCCACGACGAGCTTCTGGGGCTGTACATCACCGCCGCCACCCGCTACGCCGAGAGCTACCAGCACAGGGCGGAGAATTACTACAGCACCAACGCCATGCCGCCCACTACCGAACAGGCCGTCATCATGCTGTCGTCCCACTTCTACGAGTCCCGGGACGGCAGCACGGGCGGCTTCTTTTCGGATAACGTGCAAGCCGGGCAGCAGGTCTGGAACACGGTCAATCTGCTCCTGCGGCTCGATCGGGAATGGAAGGTGTGAGCATGAGCTTTGGAAAGATGAATACCACAATCGACATCGTTCTTTCTACGACCGCAAAGGACGCGGAGGGCTTCAGCACCGGCGCAGACCTTGTGCTGGCAACGGTACAGGCTTATCGGGAAGGTCGGCATGGCAACGAGAAATGGGCAAATCGCGCTCAGTTCTCGGAGGCCACCGACCTTTTCCGTTTCCGCGTCATCCCCGGCGTCACCGTCACCACCGCTATGGTGGTCATAAACGACGGTGGGCGCTTTGAGATCACTTCCGTCGAGGACGTGAAAGGACGCGGTATGTATATCGAGGTGCTGGCGAAGGAGGTGAAGCCCAGTGGCTAAAGCAAGTTTCAAGCTGCCGGAGGACTTCCTTCTGAAGCTCTCCAAGCTGGGAGATAAGACCGACGAAATCATTCCGAAGGTGCTGGAGGCCGGAGGCGAGGTCGTGGAGACAAGGGCCAAATCCAATCTGCAAGCTGTCATTGGCAGCGGCACAAAGGGAGAAAGCCGCACCACCGGCGAGCTGGTTGGCGCTCTGGGCGTTTCACCCGCCAAGCAGGATAAGGACGGCAACTTCAATGTGAAGGTCGGCTTCGCGGACGGACGCTCGGACGGGCGCTCCAACTCCATGATCGCAGGTGTTCTGGAGTACGGCAAGCACGGTCAACCGGCGAAACCGTTTCTGAAGCCCGCCAAATCCTCCAGCAAGAACGCCTGCATCGACGCCATGAAAGCCGCCTTTGAACAGGAGGTGGAGCATATATGAGCCTGCTCACAGAGCTAAACACGCTGCTCTCTCCGCTCATCCCCATCGAAACAGGCGTGTTCTCCGACACCGCGCCCGACTGCTATATGGTCATCACGCCAATTGTGGAGACCTTCGAGCTTTACGCCGACGACAAGCCACATCATGAGGTGCAGGAGGCGCGGCTCTCCTTGTTCGACAAGGGCAGTTACACTGCAATCAAAAATACCATCGTCCGGGCGCTGCTTGCTGCGGACATCACCATAACCGACCGCCGGTATGTCGGTCACGAGGACGCTACCGGCTATCACCACTTCGCCATTGACGTGGCGAAGGACTATTCATACGAAATGGAGGAATGACCTATGGCAACCATCGGTCTTGACAGACTGTTTTATGCGCCCATCACCGAAGCCAGCGATGGCTCGGAGACCTACGGGATCCCCGCTTCTCTTGCCAAAGCCATCTCTGCGGAGCTGTCCGTGGAGGTAAATGAGGCAACGCTCTATGCCGATGACGGTGTGGCGGAGGCCGTGAAGGAGTTCAAGTCCGGCACTCTGACGCTGGGCATTGATGACATCGGTACCTCCGCCGCCAACGCGCTCACGGGAGCGCAGATCGACAGTAATCACGTTCTTATCTCGGCATCCGAGAACGGTGGCATCCCTGTGGCTATCGGTTTCCGGGCACGGAAGTCCAACGGCAAATACAAGTATTTCTGGCTTTACCGCGTCATCTTCGGTATCCCGGCGACCAACCTCGCTACCAAGGGCGACAGCATCACCTTTTCCACGCCCACCATCGAAGGCACCATCTACCGCCGCAATAAGTTGGACGGACAGGATAAGCACCCGTGGAAGGCTGAAGCCAACGAGGGCGACGCCAGTCTGCCCGGAAGCGTACTCACCGGCTGGTTTGATGAGGTGTATGAGCCAACCTTCAATCCCGCCAGCGCCAATCTATCCGCGCTGACCCTCGGCTCTCTCACGCTCACGCCTGCCTTTAGCGGCAGCACCACATCATACACGGCGGCTACCACGAACGCTACCAACACCGTGACTGCTACCGCTGTGGACGGAAACGCCACCATTGCTATCACCAATGGAAGTACGCCCGTGACCAACGGTCAGTCCGCGACATGGGCAGAGGGTGCGAATACGCTGACCATCGTGGTGACCAGCGGCGCTCTGACCAAGACCTACACGGTCACGGTCACGAAATCCTAAGGAGGGCGACTAAATGGCTAATGACAGAAGCGCCGCTGTGACTATCGGCGGCAAGAATTACGAGATGATCCTCACCACCCGCGCCACGAAGGAGATCGCCAAGCGTTACGGCGGCCTTGCCAATCTGGGCGAAAAGCTCATGAAGAGCGAGAATTTCGAGATGGCGCTTGACGAGGTGGTGTGGCTCATCACTCTTTTGGCAAACCAGAGCGTCCTCGTCCACAACCTCCAAAACCCTGAGGACAAGCGTGAGCTGCTGACGGAAGAGGCTGTGGAGCTGCTCACCTCGCCGCTGGAGCTTGCCACCTACAAGGAATCCATCATGGAGGCCATGTTCAAGGGAGCCAAGCGCGAGGTCGAAAGCGAGGATGACTCAAAAAACGCGGCGGTCGGGTAAGCGACGAGGAGTTGTTTGCCCGACTTATCTTTTATGGCGTTTCTCTGCTCCACAGGTCAGAGCAGGAGGTCTGGCTCATGCCGCTGGGTCACCTGCTCGACCAGTGGGAGTGCTATAAGCAGTTTAACAGCATGACAAAAGCAACACGGGAGCATTACATCGACGAAATAATCCCTACGGGCATCTGAGGAGGTGGTAAGTTATGGCAGATAATTTTGGCTTAAAAATCGGCGTTGAGGGCGAAAAGGAATTCAAAAAAGCTCTCGCTGACATCAACCAGTCGTTCAAAGTTCTCGGCAGTGAAATGAAACTTGCCACCTCGCAGTTCGACAAGAATGAATCCAGCGTGGAATCTCTCACTGCAAAAAATGAAGTCCTTACCAAGCAGATCGACGCGCAGAAAGGTAAAATTGAGACTCTACGTTCCGCTCTCCAGAACGCCTCGGACTCCTTCGGTGAGAACGACCGCCGCACCCAGCAGTGGGTCGTGGCGCTCAACAACGCCGAAGCCGAACTTAACGGCATGGAGCGTGAGCTGAAGGACAACGAGCAGGCCATCGACAAAATGGGCGATGAGTCTGCGGACGCTGCCAAACAGACGGACAAGCTGGGTGACGAGATCGAGGACACCGCAAAAGAAGCGGATGCCTCCGGCGGCAAGTTTGAGAAACTCGGCTCTATTGTCAAGGGTGTGGGCGTTGCTATGGGTGCTGCTCTTGCTGCTATTGGCACGGCGGCTATCGCGGCAGGAAAAGCCCTTGTGGATATGACCGTGGAAGCCGCCGCTTATGCCGACGATATGCTCACACAGTCCACCGTCACGGGCATGAGCGTGGAGAGCCTACAAGCGTACTCCTACGCCGCCGACCTCGTTGACGTGTCGCTGGACACGCTCACTGGGTCTATGGCAAAAAACGTCAAGTCCATGTCCAATGCGGCTCAAGGCTCCGCGAAGTATGCGGATGCTTATGCCCAGCTTGGAGTTGCAGTCACCAATACGGACGGCTCTATGCGTGACAGCGAGGAGGTCTATTGGGAGTGCATCGACGCTCTCGGTAACATCTCCAACGAAACAGAACGCGACGCTCTCGCCATGCAGCTTTTCGGCAAGTCGGCGCAGGACTTGAATCCCCTTATCGCACAAGGCAGCGAGGGCATCGCGGCTCTGACCGATGAAGCACACCGCATTGGCGCTGTTCTCTCTGAGGAGAGCATTGCCAAGCTCGGCGCTTTCGACGATTCCGTGCAACGGCTCAAACAGGGGTCTGCGGCGGCAAAGCGCGTCATGGGTACTGTGCTTCTGCCGCAGCTCCAAGACCTCGCCGACGACGGCGTATCCCTGCTCGGTGAGTTCACCTCCGGGCTTGTGGAGGCCGGGGACGACTTTGGAAAAATCAGCGAGGTCATCGGCAATACCGTCGGCGGTCTTGCGGACATGATAATGGAGCATATGCCGAAAATCATTCAGGTCGGAATGGACATCGTCATGGCTATCGGGAACGCCATTATTGAGAATCTGCCAACGCTGGTTGAATGCGCGTCCACAGTTATTATGACATTTCTCGAAGGGCTGATCGAGGCACTGCCGTCCATCACGGAGGGTGCGCTTCAGCTTGTGCTGACGCTGGTGCAGGGCATCATCGACAACCTCCCCGCCATTATTGAAGCGGCGATACAGATGATCGTTACGCTGGCGACCGGGCTTGCGGAGGCTCTCCCGGAGCTGGTGCCGTCCATCGTGGAGGCAATCATCCTCATCTGCCAGACGCTCATCGACAATCTCGACCTCATTCTGGACGCCGCGTTTCAAATCATCGCGGGTCTGGCACAGGGCATTTTGAACGCGCTCCCGAAGCTCATTGAGGCTCTGCCTCAGATCATCACGACCATTATCAACTTCATCACCAGCAACCTACCGAAGATTATTGAGATGGGCATCAAGCTCATCGTTCAGCTTGCGGTAGGGCTGGTGAATGCCATCCCGCAGCTCGCCGCCGCCATTCCGCAAATCATCGCGGCGCTGGTGCAGGGGCTTGGACAGGCGGTCGGTGCTGTGGTCAACATTGGCAAGAATATCGTGCAAGGCTTGTGGCAGGGCATCCAGTCGCTGGCGTCGTGGATTTCCTCCAAGGTATCCAGCTTCTTCTCCGGCATCGTCAACGGCGCAAAGCGTCTGCTGGGTATCCGTTCCCCGTCTAAGGTCTTTGCCGGTATCGGTGAGAACATGGGCGCGGGTATCGGCGTGGGCTTCACCGACGCCATGAGCGGAGTCGAAAAGGACATGGAGAAAGCAATCCCCACCGACTTCGACCTCGACATGAACGGCGCAGTCACGGGCGTGAACGGCATGACGGCGACCGCACAGGCGTTCAATGTCACCATCCCGCTGACGCTGGACGGGGCTACGCTCACCCGTATTATTTCTCAAATCCAATGGAGCCAGAACGCGGTCACCGTCCGCAATCTCGGCGTCGTGTAAGGAGGTGGAGTTATGGCTACAGGCTGGTATGACATCAGCGCAAGAGCATTTAATGGCGACTACAGCGGGTATATCCGTTTCGCAAATCAGTTGTTCAGGAACGATGGTGAGATAACCTCATCGACCAGCAACGCCATGCGCGTCTTTGATATCAGCGAGAATTCGCAGTACCGCGTTACGATGCAGATGCGGAACCGTTTCCGCTTGGGCTGTATTCCAACGCTTACCACCGGGCAGACAGTTATCAACTATGTCTTCGACCCGCTTGACAACAACGACGCCACCGACCAGGGCGGTGCTGTTCGGTCGCTTGAGATAAGCTCCGAGGCCGGGCAGCTATTTCTTGTAGTTGGCGCATGGTCGTCCGGCGCGAGTGCAACCCTAATCGACACCCTCAATACCATCGTGGTGGAGCAATGGCTGACCTACTTCACCGTGACCTTCCAAGATTGGGACGGCACGCTGCTCAAAACCGAGACGGTAATCGAGCATGAAGCGGCGACGCCTCCTGCAAACCCCATCCGCGCCGGATATATCTTCACGGGCTGGGACGTGGCCTTTGACGATGTGACCGAGGACTTAACCGTGACAGCGCAGTACCGCACCATCGGTACTTACTCTGTCACCTTCAAGAACTACGACGACACGACGCTCAAGACCGAATACGTTCTTGAGGGCGGGGCCGCAACGCCTCCCGCAGTTCCCGACCACGAAGGCTACGACCATTCCGGCTGGGACGTTCCCTTTGATAACGTCCTCGCAGATATTATTACCACAGCGCAGTTCACGCCGAAGGTCTATCACACCGTGCGCTTTCTCGATTGGGACGAGGATGTTCTTAAGACGGAGCTGGTGGAGCATGGCTACCCGGCAACAGCGCCGGAATCTCCCGTCCGTGCCGGATACCGCTTCGCTGGCTGGGACTCGCCGGGAACGGAGATACTCTCAGACCTCGACATCCACGCGCTGTATGAACAAATCATTTACTACACCGTCCGCTTCCTCGACTGGAATGAGGCAGTTTTGAAAACGGAGGTCGTTGAGCAGGGCGGCACGGCGACGCCTCCGGCAAACCCTACTCGCTCCGGCTACACCTTCACGGACTGGCTCCCGTCTGTGTTCACGAATATCTCCGCAGACACGGATTTCACAGCGCAGTATGAGATCATCATCGTGTATCACACCGTCCGCTTCTACTCTGACGGAGCATTGCTCACAGCCATGCAGGTCGTGGACGGCGAGACCGCTATACCGCCGCTGCCACCCAAGAAAACAGATTATATCTTCGACCATTGGGATGCGGACTTTTTCCATGTGACGGCGGACATGAACGTCAACGCCGTGTACCGCGCCGCGCTCGACCATACGGTCATCCTCATTTACAGCGCGTCCGGCATTCTTCTGCAAACGATAGACCGGGTGCTTTCGGCAACTCTGCGGGACAGCCTCGATGGGGAGCTGACCTTTGACTTCTCGACCCTTGCCGCCCGTGGTCAGAGCGTCATGCCCGGCTGTGTGGCGGAGTACGAAGGGTGCTTCTTCAACATCGTGCGGGTGGCAAAAAGCATCTCCTCCGGCATGATGGTGACCGCCGTTTCGTGTGAGCATATCTCTTATGTGCTGAACGACGACCGCTACAAGATAGAGAGCTTCGACTTCACGGGCGACCCGTCCGTCGGTATGGCACAGCTTCTACTTGGTACGCAGTTCGCGCCCGGTATCATCGAATACTCCGGCTCGGTCACTATGAAGATAAACACACCCGTGACCCGCAGGGCCGCGCTCATGCAGTTCATCGCCATCATGGGCGGTGAGATCGAGTACGACGGGCATCTCATCAATGTGAAAACACATCGCGGCAGTACCGTTACCAAGCAGCTTCTGGAAACGAAGAACGTCACCGACGTCAGCGTGACCTATGAGGGCAGAGCGTCCTCGGCAAGCTACGAGGTAGCGTTTCACAAGGTGGCGGACTTTGCCGTGGGCGACGAGGTGCATATCGTATTCTCTCCGCTGGGCGTGAATACTTCGACCCGCATCATCGCTATGGAGTACAACCCCTTCTACCGCTACAGCATCCGTGTAGAGGTTGGCGACTACAAGCCCACCATCAATGACAGCCTCTACCGCATCGAGAAAAGCACCTCCGACAACAGCGACGATATGTCTGAGATTTGGAACACCTTCGATGATTTCTCCTCGGATTTTGACAGCTTCGAGGCGGACTACGGCAACTTCATGGATACCTACAAGGAAGTCCAGAACATCGCGGTCGGCGCTTCCTCCTTCACCGTGACCTATTCAGACGGCTCGATGGCGACCTTCAACTACTCCGTGGACAGGAGCGGTCGCATGACGGGCATAACGAGGGTGGTGTGAGCATGGCCTACAGTCAATCCTTCAACACACCGCTCGTCGTGTTCACGTCTTATAACGGCGACATGGTTTCTGACATCCCACTTCTCACGTGGACAAGGAAACCCGCCACGGCGCTGGGGCTACCCTCCGGCACGAGCAATGCGTATGTTTACAGCAACGGTACGTCGTTCCTCGCGGAAGGGTATGCCAACTCCACGGGCAACTTCGCCTACTACGACCCGGCTACGAAAACATGGATACCGTCCTTCACCACGAAAGCGGATGTACAGTACCAGGGGAACGGCGTGTATCTGTTCGTGAACGGCGCTTCGGTCTACTCGTCATTCAATGGGCAGACGCTGAACTACGCAGGGTATCTTCCCGGTCTCGGCAATCCCGTCATGTGCGGGGCGAGTAACGGTACGTATGGCGTTCTCTCCGCATGGTGGGTACACAGCCCCATGTACGCAAAAGGTAATGTCGGCTCGTCCGGCGCATGGACGCTGACAGGCGACTTCTACGAGGACGGGATGTGTTGCTTTACTGACATGACCTGCCACAACGGAATGTATATCGGCATCGCATCGGAAACCATCCGTGATTCCGGCAAGGGCGGCATTCAGATCAGCTCCAACGGTTACCGTTGGTCGAGGACGATAGAATACCCTTACGGACACACCGACAAATTTCCTATCGGATTTGGCAACGTTCGCTCCATTGGTGGCAGGCTGTTTTTGATGAACAGTTGTTATATCAGTTCCTACAACTATGTGCATCAACTCTGTGTGATGAACAGCAACGCCCGGAGCTACTCCATCGTCAAGCAGGCGACCTCGTCCATCCCGTCGCTGTACGCAATGGTCTATGTGGAGAAGCTGGGACAGTTCCTCCACTTCGGAGACAACGTCATCTACGCTTCGCCGGATGGGTTTCAATGGAAGGCCGTGCAGCAGACAAACTTCGGCGGCACGAAATCCAACGCCATCTATATCCCCGGCGACGGCTTCTATGTGACCACCAGTGGGTCGTGGGGGTCAAACAGTATTCTGTATTGCGCTTACCCGTAATGGGTGGGCGCTATTTTTATGAAATGAAAGAGAGGTTTTATCATGAAAGAATTTTGGAGTACGATTCAGCTCGTTCTTGCCGCTATCGGCGGTTGGCTGGGCTGGTTCCTGGGAGGGTGCGATGGCTTGCTCTACGCGCTTATTGCTTTTGTGGTCGTGGACTACATCACGGGCATCATGTGCGCCGTAGTGGACAAGAAGCTCTCCAGCGCGGTCGGCTTCAGGGGCATCTTCAAAAAGGTGCTCATCTTCACGCTGGTGGGCATCGCTAACATCCTCGACGTGAATGTGATCGGAAGCGGCAGCGTACTGAGAACGGCGATCATCTTTTTCTACATCTCCAATGAGGGCGTGTCGCTCTTGGAGAACGCCGGACATCTGGGATTGCCCATTCCGGCAAAACTAAAAGCGGTTCTGGAACAGCTCCACGATCGCGCTGAGAAGGAGGACACAAAATGAATCTGCACAAGCTCATTTTCACCGAGAACGACTGCTACAAGGCGGGTAAAACCATTGTGCCGAAGGGCATCATGGTACACAGCACCGGCGCGAACAACCCGAATCTCAAACGCTACATCGGTCCCGATGACGGTCTGCTGGGCGTAAATCAATACGGCAATCACTGGAACACCGCGACGCCGGGCGGCAGACAGGTCTGCGTTCATGCTTTCATCGGCAAACTGAAGGACGGCACGATTGCCACCTACCAGACGCTTCCGTGGAATATGCGCGGCTGGCATGGCGGTGGCAGCTCTAACAATACTCATATCGGCTTTGAAATTTGCGAGGACGGGCTTTCCGATGCCTCGTATTTTTCTGCCGTTTACAAGGAAGCGGTCGAGCTGTGCGTGTATCTCTGCAAGCAGTACGGTCTGACGGAGAAAAACATCATCTGCCACTGTGAAGGTTACAAGCAGGGCATTGCCTCCAACCACGGCGATGTTATGCACTGGTTCCCGAAGCACGGCAAGAGCATGGACACTTTCCGGGCGGATGTGAAAGCGGGATTGGCTGCGGCGGATACGCCTATCGAGCCTGAAAAGCCCGTTGATGTGGAGAAAACCGTCTGGGACAAGCTTTATGCGTTCCTCGGCGATCCTTACGGCGTGGCAGGTTTGATGGGCAATCTCTATGCGGAGAGCAGCTTGCGTCCGAACAATCTTCAGAACGCCTATGAATCAAAGCTCGGTTGTACCGACGCAGGGTACACCGCCGCCGTGGACAACGGCAGCTATGGAAACTTCGTCAGGGACTCTGCCGGATACGGTCTGGCGCAATGGACGTTCTGGTCCCGGAAACAGGCGCTGCTCGATTATGCGAAAGCCGCCGGGAAGTCCATCGGCGACCTCGAGACACAGCTCGGCTTCCTATGCCATGAGCTGACCAGCTATGCTGCGGTACTCAAAACGCTGAAGACTGCGACCAGCGTCAAAGAGGCGTCTGACATCGTGCTCACGCAGTTCGAGCGTCCCGCCGATCAGAGCGATGCGGTGAAAACTAAACGTACCGGTTTCGGTCAAGGATACTTCGATAAGTACGCACAGGTCAAGACGGAAACACCGACCAAGACTCTTTACCGGGTACAGGTCGGAGCGTTCTCCGTCAAGGCTAATGCTGACGCGATGTTGAAGCGAGTCAAAGCTGCGGGCTTCACCGACGCATTCATCACCCAGACAACGAAATAAAGTGCAACGAATAATGCCTACCGAGGGATGGACTGACCATCGCTTGGTAGGCATTATTTTTTTGCATTTCAACAGGCTCAAATTGTATAAGTTTCCCCATAGTGCTGACCACTGCCGATCCCGTCTCCATTACCGCCTATTCCGTTTCTACCGGCCAGTATTTTCATGCGGTCTTAAATCGCCGCATCGGCATTTTGTAAACATAGTCAGCAGTTTTCTCCCGATTGAGCACCTGCCATTCCAGAAAAGGAAGATATGGGATGGAAACAGTGCCTTAGCTCAAAGCTTTTCTGCATTCTCGTAAATAGCCTGTTGTTCTTCTTTCTTCAGGCTCTTTTCAAGCAGCACGGCGATAAGAATGATACCGACGATGTTGCAGGCAAGGCGCAGGAGCGTATAGTGTACTCCAAGATTGGACGCCTCAAACAGCAGCATTGGTATTTTGGCCGTTGACCATGCGCCGATGAAGATGAATACATTCATCAGTTTCGCGCCTTTTTTCAACAGAACGGCGGCGACGGGGAATGCGGCGTACAGCGGACCGGCGGCAGCCGCACCCAGAATAAAGGCAAACACGCCGCCCTTTACGCCGGAGCCGCTGCCCATATATTTTATCATGGTTTCCCGCTCAACCCACACATCCAATAAGCCCAGCAGCACAAAGATAGGCGGAAGGATGGAGAGCATCTCTAAAAGATTATCCCCGGTGATCTCGAAGGAGCGCCAACCAGTATCCGGCAGAATAAAGAGCAACGCGATGTTTACGGAGAAGAATGCAAGGAAAAACTTGTAACGTTTCACAACTTCCCACAGCTTTTTCATTCCAATACACCACCTATCACAAAGGAAATGCAGACCGCATAGATGAGCGCGAACAGATTGCGCCGCAGCGTTGCTTTGCGCCCGAAGTATTTGCTCTCCACGGGCAGCGTGACTACGCCCACCATCATCAGCGTAGTGACGAACATGGTGATCTGTCCGTAGCCCGCTCCGGCTTTGAGCAGTGACGCCGCCAACGGGAACGCGACGAATCCCGGTATGAGCGTGACGGAGCCGATGACGGCGGCAATTCCCATGCCCAGCACACCCGATTCCGTACCCAGCAGCTTGGAGATCGTGCCCTCATCCAAAACCGCCAGCATCATACCGATGATGAGCAGCACCGTGAGAAACTGCGGCAGGATGTTCTCAAAGGACTTCCACGCCTTTTTCAGCGCCTTTTTCGTTTTCTCGCGGCTTTTGAAGAAGGACAGGACAAGCAGCCCGCCCGCCGCGCAGTATAAAATGATCGTAAACATCGATTCTCACTCCAACATGACCAATCAGCCAGCAAGCCCCGAGTTAAAAAATCGGGGCTTGCTGGCTGATTTTATGCTTGACTCTTACGCTTTCCAGAGGCTGTGCAGGTTGCAGTAGGCGTAAACGGCTTCCACCTCGTCGCCCTCGCAGATGGAGAAGCAGACCTCCGGCTTATCGCCGGGGTTCAGCACCTTGCGCTGGTTTCCGAGCTTGGTCTGTAGGGAGACCCACTCGATGTAGTGCTCCTGCAGCATGGGGTGTGCAACGGAGCCGACCGTTACAAATACCTTGCCGTCCTCAACGCGGTAAACGGGGATATGCTTTTCCACCGCCGCATCGGTGGTTCCGGGGATGAGTTCTTTCATCTTCTCGCCGCAGCAGACCACGGGAACGCCGCTGTTCTTAACAAAGGCTACGATATTGCCGCAGTGCTCACAAATAAAGAATTTCTGCTCCATGATATGTACCTCCCGTATCGTTAATAGTTCTCTTTTCTGACTTCAAAATAGCTCTGGGCATATTTGCAGACTGGGCATACCTCCGGTGCCTTTTTACCCATGACAAGGTGTCCGCAGATGCGGCATTCCCACATGGTCTCCTCGCCCTTCTCGAACACCTTCTGCATCTCGACGTTCTTCAGCAGGGCGCGGTAGCGCTCCTCATGCGCTTTCTCAATAGCGCCGACTCTGCGGAAACGGGCTGCCAGCTCCGGGAAGCCATCCCCGTCGGCGTCCTTTGCCATGCGGTCGTACATATCCGTCCACTCATAGTTCTCGCCCTCGGCGGCGGCAAGCAGGTTTTCGGCGGTCTTGCCCAGATGCCCCAGCTCCTCGAACCAAATGCGGGCATGCTCCTGCTCGTTGCGGGCGGTCTTTAAGAACAGCTCGGAGAGCTGGTCGTAGCCCTCGCGCTGTGCGATGTTTGCAAAATAGGTATACTTATTTCGCGCCTGACTCTCACCGGCAAAGGCTTCGGCAAGGTTCTTCTCCGTCTTGGTCCCGGCATAGGGATTCGCGCCCTTTGCGGGAGCTTCTTCAATTTTTTCAAAGACGCTGGCGGGCTGCTTGCAGCGGGGGCAGACGAAGTCGGCAGGCAGGGGGCCTTCACGAATATATCCGCAGACCGAGCACTTCCATTTTTCCATTTTTGTTTCCTCCGTATTTTCATTAAAGTTCAGGGAAGAGAGAAGTTTCTCGACCGCCTCGCGGGGGAAGCCCTCGCCGGTCTGCTCCTTCAGGAGTTTTTCGAGAAACGCCCTTGCGTTGCCGCTCTGAGGCAGCATATAGCCCGCCTCGCGGATGATGTCCTCCGCCATGATGCGGTTGGACTTTTCGATGGCCGCCGCCAGCTTTCCGGGTAGCGCGGACGCAATTGCCTCCTGCTCCGACTTGGAGCGCAGTAGCGCCTTCATCGCGCCTTCCACCGTTTCCGTGTGCTTTTGCTGCACCGGCAGCTCTTTCGGCACCATGGAGATCGCTCCGGAGGGGCAGGCGGCCGCGCACTTGCCGCAACCGATGCACTTTGAAACGTCGATGATGCTGTTCTCTGTATCCGTCGCGCCAGTGGGGCAGACGTACAGACACAGGCAGTCCTTCGTGCACAGGCGGATATTTCTCACGGCATAGGTTTCACTCATGCTGTCGCCCTCCCTTCAATTCTCTCAAACTTCCAGCTGGGTACCTTGCACACCGGGCACAGCTCGGGGGGATTGTCACCCACATAGATAAAGCCGCAGATCGTGCAGACATACACACCGGTGTTTTGAAGCATCGCTCCGCCCTCTTTTTCATAGCGGGTCAAAAGCGATTTGAGGATACGGGTGACTTTTTCACTCCACACCAGCGCCCGCAGCGCGCCGCGATCCTTGGTGTCAGCCGCCACGGAATTTGCTGTCGAGAAATTCTCTGACAGATCCTTCTCCACAAGGGAGAGCAACTGCCCCATGCTACCGACACTCACCGGCGCGGAGGCCGCCTTAAAGTAGTCGGCGAGCTGCGTGAACAGAGCTGCTTGCTCCGCCTTGTACTGCTTTTCACAGCCGCGGGCCAGGTTGGAGCACACAGCGGAAAGCTCCAGCGCCGTCAGCTCCTTTTCGCCCACAGGCAGTTCCATTTTCACCACCGGCTTCGGTGCTGCCGTATTTGCGCCGTCCTCTTTGAACTCAGCTTTGGACGCACCGCAAAGGGGACAGACCCAGTCCTCCGGCAACTGTTCCCATGTGGTTCCCGGCGCGATGCCCGCTTCGGGAATGCCACGGGCTTCGTCGTATACATAGCCGCAGACCGTGCAGATATATTTCTTCATTGCATCGACCTCCTTTTTCTTTCTGGTTTGTTATGGGTGAATTATACTGCGTTCAGGGCAGCTACACCGTGACATTATCACATTAACAGGAATTGTTATTATTTTTGCTCGCCGCACTCGTCCGCGTGCTCGTGCTCATGGCAGATGGAGCCTGTGGATTTCAATTCGCCGCGCAGATAAGCCTCCACTGCAGCTTTGGCGTCGCCCTCGGCACCGACAACAACCTCAATATTACGCTCGTTGAAAATCTCCACGGCTCCGCCGCCCATGCCACCGGCGATGATGACATTCACGCCCATATCCGCGAGGAAGTTGGGCAGGAAGCCTGGCTTGTGTCCGGGATTGGGTACGCACTGCGTAGAAATGACTTTTCCGTCAGCTGTCTCAAAAATGTTGAAGTTTTCACAGTGACCAAAGTGTCCCCAGATGTTTGTTCCGTTTGATGCAACAGCAATTTTCATAATAAATGCTCTCCTTATATTTCAAGTATTTGTCCGGACGCAAGGTAATGCAGCCTTTCGCCCATTTTTTCCTTCAGGTACTCGTATTGTTCCTGCCCGGTGCAATGACAGGTATAGTATTCGGTATCAAAGCCGGATAAAACCTCCGCCGCGTGGTCAAGCACCGGGTTTCCGGCTTGCGTCAATGGTTGTTTCATGAAATGAAAGCCGCCGACCAGTATATCGGGCTGAAGCCAATCCATGATGTTCAAAATGCCCTTGTGCGAGCAACCGCTTATGACAACGCGCCTTTTGCCGTCATGAATGACAAGGTACTGCTCGTGAAGAAAGTTTTCGGGTACAGGGACGTCGTTTCTCTGAACGGTGAGTCCGGCGCTGTCGGTTGGATACTTCCGGGTGTAGCGGTTACAGGTGCATAGCTCCAGCTCGTCGTCGATGCGCAGGAAATCGTCGGTATATACGAGCCGACCGCTTCCCGCAATATCCGGGTCAAGCCCGATATACTTGCCGCTGGCGTTATAGTGCTGCCCAAAAGCGTTTCGGCTCAGATAAACGGGCGCATGGTCGTTTATGGCAAGGAATCGTTTTATCCCACCGCCGTGGTCGTAGTGACCATGAGACAGAACGGCAATATCGACCTCTCTCAGGTCTACCCCAAGCAATGCCGCATTGTCGGCAAAGGCTTCTGTCTGGCCGGTGTCAAACAGAATATTATGACGGCTCGTTTCGATATGCAAACTCAAACCGTGTTCCACGGCAAATTCAGGCTTATACGCCGTGTTCTCCATCAATACAGTTATTTTCATGGCGTCACCCCGAATGGCTTTTACTTTGTTTCCGTAATGTGGGACAGTACATTGTCGAGCCAATTTCCGTCAAACATCTCAATCATACCGGCATCGCAGGCGGCAGCCAACTTGGGGTCGATGGGGATGCGGGCGACGGTCTTGACACCGTGCTTCTCCGCGATGGCGTCGATGTGGCTCTCTCCAAACACTTGAAGACACTCTCCGCATTTGGGGCAGACGGCATAGCTCATATTCTCCACGAGGGCAAGCACGGGGATGTTCATCATGCCCGCCATATTGACCGCTTTTTCCACGATCATGCCCACCAGCTCCTGCGGTGATGCTACGATGACGAGCCCGTCCACGGGAATGGACTGAAAAACCGTCAGCGGCACATCGCCGGTTCCAGGCGGCATATCAATGAACATGTAGTCCACGTCGCCCCAAATCACATCTGTCCAGAACTGCTTGACGGTTCCCGCGATCAGTGGGCCGCGCCAGACCACGGGATCGGTTTCATGTTCGGTAAGCAGATTCAATGACATGACCGAAATATCGGTTTTCGTTTTTACCGGATAAAGCCCAAGCTCGCTGCCCTCCGCTTTCCCGTGCAGGCCAAATGCTTTCGGAATCGAAGGGCCGGTGATGTCGGCGTCCAGAACGGCGGTACGGTATCCCTCGCGCTGTGCCATGACCGCCAGCAGCGATGTGACGAGGCTTTTGCCCACGCCGCCCTTACCGCTGACCACGCCAATAACTTTTTTGATCCGGCTCAGCTCGTGGGGTTTCTCTAAAAGGCTTTCTTTTGTTCTTTCACTGCAATTCTCGTTACAGCTTTCACAGTTGTGTGAGCAGTTTTCGCTCATCTTGATTTGCCTCCTATGCTTTCAACAATTTCATTGTGTTCCGGTATATTGCATGGATCGCATTCCTCGCCGGACAGTCCACTGCAGCCAGACTGTGGCCGCTGTTGATGGCTTCCGCCGCAGCCTTGTCGTAGGGAATGCTTCCCGCAAAGGGGATGGCGTTTTCCGCGCAAAACCGCTCAACCATTGCGGCCTTTTCCGGGCATACATCGGCCTTGTTGACGCAGACGGATGTTTTGGTCTGGAATATCCGCGCGGTTTTAATGATACGCTCCATATCGCTGACGCTGGAGAGCGACGGCTCCGCGACGATCAGCACCATGTCCACGCCGCTTATGGATGCGATAACCGGGCAGCCGATTCCCGGCGAACCATCGATGATGGCTACATCCGCCTCCGCGTTTTGAAGGAGCGCCGACTTCACCGCCGAGACCAGCTTGCCGGAGTTGCCGCGACCCATCTTTAGTTTCGCCGTGGAGAACGTGCGCGCGCCGCAATATAGCGTCTGCTCTCCGGCTATATCGTCCTGCATTGTCACGGCATTCTGCGGGCAAACATATTGGCAGACGCCGCAACCCTCGCAGGCGTATTCGTTTATCTCGCATCTGACGTCCTTCTGCGCAACAGCATCGAAGCGGCAGTTTTCAAGGCAGAGGCCGCAGCCCACGCACTTTGCCGGGTCAATAACGGCCTTTTGTGAACCGTAGTAGTCCGTTCGTTCCGGCTCGCCGTCTATATCCGCCACAAGGTGTAAATTGGGCGCGTCCACGTCGCAGTCCGCAAAAGCGCGGGCGGAGAGGAATTCAATAAACGAGGCAGCAACTGTTGTTTTGCCCGTGCCGCCCTTGCCGCTGAGTATCAGCAGTTTTTTCATCCCGCCGCCTCCTTCCGTATATCAGCCAGAAGAGTGTGAAACAGTGCAGCCATGTCCGCGTCACATTTCACAGCAATCTCGGCGTCCGCGCCAAGCTGTGCGAGGCGCTCACTGTATGGGATGCGGCAGAGAACAGGTATCTTATGGTCGGCAAGGAACTTGTCCAGCGGCAGATACTCTCCGTCTGCCTTGTTGATAATGACCCCGCAGGGTTTACCCAGCAACGCGGTCAGCTCATGAACCATCTCAAAATTGTGCAAACCAAAAGCTGTAGGCTCCGCCACCAATAAGCAGTAATCAGCGCTCTGTACACTCTCCATGACAGGACACGCACTTCCGGGCGGACAGTCTATGACCGTCAGTTCCTCCGCGATGCCGGACTTTTTGAGCGCCGCCTTGATGATGGGGATGCCTGAAGCCTCGCCCAAGTTCATCACGCCGGTGATGATGCGTACGTTGCCGCTGACACCGCTCTCCACAGAGCCAACTACTTTTTTGATCTCCGTCACTGCTCCCGACGGGCAGACCAACGCACAGCCTCCGCAGGAATGACAGACCTCGGGGAATACCATGGGTTTATCCTTCACATAGACCAAAGCGTTGAAGCGGCAGAAGTCCACGCACTTGCGACAGCCGTTGCATTTGCCCGCGTTGAAGGTCGGGATGAGGGTGGATATACTTTGTGCTTCCACACCCTCGGGTTTGAAAAACAGTCTGCCGTTCGGCTCCTCCACATCGCAGTCGATATAGGTTGCCCTGTTAGCAGCAGCCGCCAGATTGACCGAGGTGAAGGTCTTACCTGTCCCGCCCTTGCCGCTGAGAACCGCTATCTTCACTGGCGTCCGTGAAAGCCCGCGTGAAACTGCGTCATCACGGATAGCTTTCCCTCCGCAAAGTCCCGAAGATTTTCTGCGACAGTGGGCGCAGCCGTTTTATATACCTTGATGCCAGCGGCCACAAGCACATCGGCGGCGTTCTGCCCGCAGCGGACGGTGAGAAGTGTGTCAGCTCCCATATCCACGACAAGCTGCGCAGCCTTCAGTCCTGCGCCGCCCTGGGCATCGGCGGCAGTATTCGGGACGAAGTTTTCCGTCTTGCTTTCCGTATCATAAAGCAAGAAAAATGGCGCTCTGCCAAAGGACACGCATACTGCGCTCTCCATGCTTTTTTCATCTGTCGGTATTGCTATTTTCACGTTTCATCTTCTCCTTTCAAATGTTCAACGCACCCATGGCGATGCCTGCGGCAGCCGCCACAGCCACAATAGGCTTCCTTTCCGTCGCAGAGCTGAAAATCACCGCCGCTGATAACAAGCGGCTTGCCCTCCACCAGCACGACGGACAGCTTCTTTCTGGCGTCGTTGTAGATCTGCTGGACGGTGGTGCGGGCAATCTTCATGTACTCCGCGCATTCCTCCTGTGTGAAGCCCTGATGGTCGATGAGCCGGATACTCTCGTATTCATCCACGGTCATCACAACAGCGTCAGCGGGTATGAAGTCAACTCCGACCGGCGCAAATTCCGTATTGTCCGGCATCGAGCAGACTCTCCTGCATTTTCTCGGACGCGGCATATTGATCCCTCCTTGGTTTAGGTATCCGGGGCGTCCCCCGAATACT